>Ga0209107_10001228_pt1 | contig 14286 bp, 15 predicted proteins | sample LakErihyJuly2011_2_FD_187460 | JGI IMG/M metagenome (GOLD analysis project Ga0209107, IMG submission 187460) | Freshwater microbial communities from dead zone in Lake Erie, Canada - CCB hypolimnion July 2011 (SPAdes) (version 2) | ecosystem: Environmental > Aquatic > Freshwater > Lentic >... | reverse complement strand
TAAGAGCATCATAGCAGTGGTTATTCACGTCTCTAATGTCTTCTTGTTTATTGTGCTGCTCTGCCATCTTAGCAGATGCCCACTTCTTCCATTTGAGTTTTGGCAACTCAGCTATTAGATGAGGGCAATCATCCGTAATCATCAAGAATGGTTTCTTTGTCTTAGGGTTCATCTTGAAGTACTTTTGAAGCCTTTCCAAGCCTACCCTACGATCTGTGGGGATAGAGTCAACCGAGATGTAAATTCCGGCTTTCTGGTATTCCTGCAAAATTGAGGTACCGCTGTGCTCCTTGGTCTGCTTGATCGCTGGATCTCCAGTAGTTAGCCAAACGTCACAACCATAGTTATCCTCTATCTCCTTGGTTATTTTATTGACTATCTCTGCATGCTCAGCTACGGTCTTCTTGGCAGCATAATGCTCCCTAAACACCGTGATTGTTCCATCCGGAGCTATTGCTAGCCATAGCCAAACGGTTGGGTTAGTCCAGCCAGAGTCCATGGTTCGCACGATTCGATAGCCCTGCTTAGGTATAAAGACACCTTTAGGAATGCAGTGAGTTACCGGTGAGAAGTCTGGGAATACGGCTCCACCAAGGTGCACATACTGTCCCTTAGATCTAACCTCCCTTTCTTCAGGGGAAAGCATGTCAAGGAACTTCTCAATAGCTTCTTTAGATAATGAAGGGTTGTCATAGATCTCGGCTTCGGTGATGCCGATGTTCTTCTTGCCTTCTTTAGCTGGCGTATAGATCTCGTCAAAGATCCACTCCATACCTTCAACTGGAGTCTGGGACATCCACCAAACACCTCCGGTGTCAACCAGTCGGGCTAAGCACTCCTTAAATATTGACTGTGGGCACTCCTCGTCAAAGTGAATAAAGTGCCTAGAGGATCCGGCGAACTTATCTAGATCCTGGTCCTGGGACATAAACTCCACAAAGGATCCATTATTTAGGGTCAGGACATGGCGCTCTTTTGAATAGCTCTGCTCCCAAGACCCATTGATCAAAAAGCTCTTTGGCAGCCACTGCTTGTAAAGCGGGAGGATGATTTTATCCACACCGTTTAGAAAGTCAACAGCTACTACTCGTCCTCGTATTGGTCCGTCGGGTACGTCTCTAAAAGGATGTGAGGCGGTGAGCCACCAGATTGCTTCAATAGTCGAACCAAGTGACTTACCAGATCGGTTTCCTCCAATGTAAAGACGATCCGCGTGTACGTCACTGTGGAACTGCTTCTGCTTATCACTCGGGATATAGTCATAGAGATTAGGCTGTCGGCTTGCCTCACTGAGGCCTTCCCCGAGTTGAAGAAGAACGGAAGCCACATCGTACGTCTCCTTAGCCATGAATTAATGATACAAGCTCTCGAAGGGTTAAGCGAACTAGCGTGTCGCTATGGGTCTCTATGTTGGTTCTTAGGTAGATCAGATCGCTAAGCTTTGCGTAGGCCCACCATTCGCCGGCTCGGGGGTACCCAACACCAGCACGCTGAGTAACAAGAAAACCAAACTTGCCATCAGCGTTAGCTTTTTCAATTTCGGCTTCTTCATACCATTTCCTTATTTGTTCGTAGCTGGCGTCTTTGGCAGACTTCCCGCCTTTGATCTCAAATACAATAAGACCATAGCTTTCACGTAGCCAAACGTCTCCTTCATCGGCTGATCCTTTCAATACGTTACGGTGAGCTGTCATTGGGTCATAGCCAACTGATAAAAGGTAGTTTCTAACGGCGGTCTCGGCACGTGTGCCAATGTCTTTAGATTTACTCAAGAGTGTCTCCTTCTCTGGTATTCTATTAGCTATGGGTTTTTCAGGCGGTACACAACTAACATATCAGGAACTTAAGGATCTTCACCTTAATTCCGATGTTGACGAAAACCCGCTTGCTTACCATCATACACTAGGTCCGTTGGCTGGGCAGGCTAGCCCCGGAGATCACGTGCATGATGGTAAGACATCTAAAAGAATAAGTTTTTCTGATATTGAAGGCGGCTTGTGGAATATCGACGGCGGTATTCCTAGCACAATTTATACGCCGATCCCAGTTTGGGACGGTGGAGGAGTCTAATGGCAGTAATACTACAGCTCAGACGTGGCACAGCCGCTGAGTGGACTGCCGCTAACCCAGTTCTTGCTCAAGGTGAAATGGGTGTTGAAACCGACACGCTCAAAATTAAGATCGGTAATGGATCTACCGTATGGACATCGCTACCTTACTTTACCCAAGGAGCAACTGGTGCAACTGGGCCTACTGGCCCTACTGGTGCAACAGGTGCTACTGGCCCTACTGGAGCCACTGGCCCTACTGGACCTAAAGGTGATACTGGTCTAACTGGAGCAACCGGTGCTACTGGACCACAGGGTATTCAGGGTATTCAGGGCGTCAAAGGTGATACTGGTCTAACTGGTCCTACTGGGGCTACAGGACCGCAGGGTATTCAAGGCGTTAAAGGAGACACTGGAGATACTGGACCAACTGGCCCAACTGGTGCTACTGGTGCCACTGGCCCTCAGGGTGTCAGCATTACCCTCAAAGGCACCGTTGCTACCGTAGGATCTTTGCCTTCAAGCGGTAACGCCGTCAACGATGCTTATATCGTCTCAGCTGACGGAGATCTTTATGTTTGGAATGGCACTGCCTGGAACTCAGTAGGTCAGATTGTAGGACCTGAGGGGCCTACTGGACCCACTGGGCCGACAGGTGCAACAGGTGCTACTGGTCCCCAAGGCCCTCAAGGTGTTAAAGGTGACACTGGTGACACTGGGCCTATAGGTCTAACTGGTGCCACTGGTCCTCAGGGTATTCAAGGTATTCAGGGCGTAAAAGGTGACACTGGTGACACTGGCCCAATTGGACTTACTGGACCTACTGGCCCAACAGGTGCTACTGGTGCTACTGGTGCGACTGGTGCAACAGGTGCAGGTGTCGCAGTTGGCGGAACTGAAGGGCAGATCCTTGCTAAGAACTCAGCTACAGACTATGACACTGAATGGATCGACAACTTTACCGGGACGGTTAAACACCTTGTAAAGAATAACTCTGGCTCTACTATGCCTAAGGGTTCGGTTGTTTACGTATCTTCTTCTGACGGTACAAACATGAACATATCGCTCTCTGACGCTGACACTGAAGCAACGTCATCAAAGACTATGGGTTTACTAGAAACCGCATTAGCTACTGGCGACATTGGTTACGTAATTACAGAAGGTCTGCTAGCTGGGCTAAACACTAACGCTGCTACCGCTGGCCAGGCAGTATGGCTGTCATCTACCGCGGGGCAGTTTGTATTTGGATCACCGCCAGCTAAGCCAGCTCACAGCGTTTACTTGGGTGTTGTTACCCGTGTGCAAACCAACAATGGTGAGATCTTTGTAAAAGTTCAAAACGGCTATGAGATTGAAGAGCTACACAACGTATCCATAACAGATCCTGCAGACGAAGAAGTCTTGGCTTATGAGGCTGCAACTGGCCTTTGGAAAAACGTAGCAGCATCTGGTGGTGCTAGCGTAACAATTGCTGAGACAGCACCAGCAAGCCCAGTTGCTGGCAACGTTTGGTATAACTCTACTGAGGGAACCTCCTACATTTACTACGACAGCTTCTGGGTCCCGATCTCTCCGCAAAGAGCAAATGTTAAAGTTGTCTCTTCTGCTACTGCCCCAACCGACACAAGCGCAATCTGGTATAACACCGAAAACGGTAACGCCTATGTTTATTACGACAATTTCTGGACATCGATCTCTGGCTCATCTGGTATACCGGTTAGTTCAGCTACGGCACCTGCAGACACTACTTCAATTTGGTATAACACCGAAAATGGTAACGCTTACGTTTATTACGATAATTTCTGGACATCCATCTCAGGCCCGCCTAGCATTCCAACTGGTGGTACTACTGGGCAGGTATTAGCTAAAACAAGCTCTACCGATTACGCTACTCAGTGGGTTGCGCCATCGGCTTTGACGCTTATTAAGGCGCAAGCCATAGGAACAGCAGTTAATACTATTGTGGTTTCTAATGCCTTTAGCACTGACTACGAAAATTATAAAGTTATTGTTAGCGGTGGAAGCCCTACTGCAGCCGTTACATTATCTATTCAATTTGGAGCAGCAGCTACTGGGTATTATGGTGGTTCAATTCGAGTAACGCAAGCTTCAGTTTCTTCTGCCGAAGGCCAATCAAATGCAACAGCTTATGAAATTGGAAGATTTGCAACTGGAACTAACCAGCCGTCCGTAAGCTTTGATGTTCTTTCTCCATTTTTGGCAGCAAGAACTGTTGTGCTTGCGTCTTCGGTAAATGCTGACACCTCTTCTGCTGGTGGTGCAAGATGGAATAATGGTTATCTAAACAACACCACTAGCTATACAGATTTTACTCTTAGCTACACAGGGACCATTACAGGCGGAACAGTTTACGTTTACGGATACAGGAAGGCATAATGACTAGGCCAAACATTCAGATAGATGATTTAGTTAGAGAAATGACAGACGATGAGTATGCTAATTATCTAGCAATTCAAACAGAGTTGGCTGAGCGTGAAACGCAACGTGAAGCAAAGATCACCGCCCGTCAATCAGCGCTTGCTAAACTAGCAGCACTTGGCCTAACCGAAGAAGAAATAGGAGCACTATAATGCCAATAGATTTTCCGTCTGCACCAGCAGCAGGGCAGGTATATTATTACTCAGGCAAGTCGTGGACCTTCAATGGTAGCGGCTGGGATATTTCGGGGTTCCTTAGTAATCCTCCTGTTGAATACTTAGTAATTGGTGGTGGTGGCAGTGGCGCTAGAATTGGCGGCGGTGAGCAAGGTGGCGGTGGCGGCGCTGGAGGTTATCGCACTAATGTTTTAGGTCAACTAAGTGGTACTAGTTCTGCTGCCGAACCTACTTTTCCTTTCTTTTTAAACACCCCATACTTAGTTACCATTGGCGCTGGTGCAGCTGGGGTTGCTACAGATTACAGTCCTGGTCGGCAGGGGACTCGATCGGCTTTTTCAATTGTTACCGCTCAAGGTGGCGGTGGAGGTCGTACCCGTTTTGCCGCTGAGTATCCATCTGGTGGCTCTGGTGGTGGCGGAACTATGCACGTCTCTCCGTTTGGAATAGGTATTACTGGCGAAGGAAATAATGGTGGCAGTGGTCCTCTCGTAAACAACATCTGGGGAGCTGGCGGAGGCGGTGGAGCTGGTGCAGTGGGCGTAAGCGTTACAACCGCCGTCGGAGGTGCTGGTGGAGCTGGACTTTCAAGTGACATCACAGGCACAGCCGTAAACCGTGGAGGCGGTGGAGGCGGTGGAGGCCAAAACTCTCCTGGAGCTGCAGGTCTTGGTGGCGGTGGAGTTGGTGCCCAACAGAACGTAAACCCTGGAAGCGGTGTTGCTAACACTGGTGGTGGTGGTGGTGGTTGTTCAAACACTACGCCTGGCAGTGGTGGATCTGGTGTTGTAATACTTCGCTACCCAGACATTTACACACTCACAATTGGTGCAGGTCTTACTGGGACAACTGCAACCCTTGGTACAAAAAAAGTAACTACATTTACCGCTGGCACAGGAAACATAACTTGGGCAATCTAATGACACACTATAAGTCAGGTAAGGTACAATAAGACTATGCCAGCAATTGATTTTCCAAACTCCCCCACAGTAGGCCAGCTATTTACAGTTGGCGACATTACTTGGGAGTGGACTGGTACCCTCTGGAAAGCCTTTACGGGCTACGTAACCGCTAATTCACCAGACGCAAACTCGCAAATATTTACACTGATGGGAGCATAGTATGCCAACAACTTACAAGGTGCTAGGCCAATCTGCGCCATCCGCAACTACTAACACTAACCTATACTCAGTGCCTGCCGCGACTAACGCAGTGATCTCTACTATTGTTGTTGCTAACAGGGTAGGAACAACTGCTACTTACAGAATTGCAATTAGACCAGTTGGGGCTACATTAGCTAATCAGCACTACATTGCTTACGATGTTACCGTCGGCGGAGCAGACTCCACAACCCTTACTCTTGGGATTACGCTAGCTGCAACCGATGTTATTACTATTTACGCTAGCACTGCAAACCTAAGCTTTAGCGTATTCGGCTCTGAAATAACGAGCTAATCATGGCGGTTCAAAGCTTAAAAAGCTCTGGAATAATAAATTTTCAAAAAAGAAAAAACATAGCGTATACTTTTCAACCTATTGCTGTTAACTACTTAGTTATTGCTGGTGGTGGTGGTGGTGGTGGTGGCACTGGTGGTGGTGGTGGTGCTGGAGGTTATAGGTCTTCGTTTACTGGTGAAAATTCTGGTGGAAATTCAACCGCAGAATCACCAATCGTTCCTTTGCTTGGTACAAACTACACCGTTACAGTGGGAGCCAGCGGAACTGGCGGAACTGGCGGAACAAATGGCTCTAACTCTGTCTTTTCTTCCATTACCTCTGTAGGCGGTGGAAGGGGAGGTTCTTATAGCGGCGGTATTCAAGCTCCAGGTGTCGGTGGTTCTGGCGGAGGAGGATATTACGAATCTTTAACAGGAGCAAACGGTACAACTAATCAGGGTTTTAAAGGTGGAAATGGTCGAATTGGTTCCGACTCTCCAGTAACGCCATACGCTGCAGGTGGTGGTGGAGGTGCTGGTCAGCTTGGTGCTAATGCTTTATCAAGTGGTTCAGGAAAAGGTGGAGATGGTATAGCTTCTTCGATTACTGGTTCGTCGATTTTTAGAGCTGGTGGAGGTGGAGGTGGAGCCGATAACGTCAGGCTAGTTAATTCTTTTGGTGCTGGTGGCGCTGGGGGTGGTGGCGCTGGTGGTACTGGTAATGGTACTGCTGGCACAGCTAACACAGGCGGTGGAGGCGGTGGAGGCGGTAACGCTTCAAGTGGTGTGGGCGCCAATGGTGGTTCAGGAGTTGTAATACTTAGATACTCATCAGATTACAAAATTACAATTGGAGCTGGGCTTACTGGCTCAACTGCAGACATTGGCGCAGAAAAAGTAACTACATTTACCGCTGGAACTGGAAACGTTATTTGGGGATTTAGCGATTCCTTTGTGGCTGAATATTTAGTAATTGGTGGTGCAGGTGGTGGTGCAGGTGGTGGTGGTGGTGCAGGTGGCTATAGGTCTTCTGTAACGGGCGAATCATCTGGTGCTAATTCTGCAATCGAAACCCCTCTTTCGTTAAAAATTTCTTCAAACTACAGCGTCACGGTTGGGGCAGGTGGCGCTACGGGGGTCACTGGGTCTGATTCGGTATTTGCTACTGTTACGTCATTGGGTGGTGGTGGTGGTGGTGATGTTGCTAATACTGCTACTAGCTCAGGAAAAGTTGGTGGTTCTGGCGGTGGAGGTGGTAGCAACTCTAGTGGCGGTGGCGGTAGTGCTGGCGCTGGAACTGCGCTACAAGGTTTTGCTGGTGGTGCTGGAGCTTACGTTGTCAGCCAAACTATTTCTGGTGGTGGAGGTGGTGGAGCTGGTGGTGCTGGTGGTAACAGCTCAGCTAGCGTCCCAGGTACAGCGGGAGCAGGCTTAGCATCATCTGTTACTGGTTCAAGCGTTACGCGAGCAGTTGGTGGTGCTGGTCAGGGTGACACAGCAACTCTAAGAACTGCACCCGCTGCTAACACAGGCTCTGGTGGTTTTGGAGCATACTTCCGTTCCCCTACTTCATACGGCCCCTCAGCAGGTGCTTCTGGTATAGTTATACTTAGATACCCTTCTGACCTTACAATTACAATAGGTGCAGGGCTTACTGGCTCAACTGCAACTGTTGGTCTTAATAAAGTAACAACAATAACCGATGGCACTGGAAATGTCAGCTGGTCATAGATAGGAAAAAATGGCACACTACGCATTTATAAATGAAAACAACATTGTCACTGAGGTAATCGTTGGTATTGACGAAACTGAACTCATTGAAGATTTAGACCCTGAAACTTGGTACGGCAACTTCCGTGGTCAGACTTGCAAGCGCACTTCTTATAACGGTAACTACCGCAAGAACTACGCTGGCATTGGTTACACTTTTGACGCTGATCGCGATGCTTTTATTGCACCAAAGCCTTTTGAGTCTTGGGTACTAGACGAAGAAACCTGTTTGTGGGAACCACCAGTTGCTTACCCAGATGATGGTGAGCAATACACTTGGGACGAACAAGCTGTAGCCTGGAGCGCAATAGATCCTGAATCTGCGCTATAATAAGCTTTAGATCAACGCCTAACACGGGAGCATTTAATGCCTAGAGTCAACCTAATCCAAGTTCGCAGGGATACCGCTGCCAACTGGACCAGCGCTAACCCTACTCTTGCTGCTGGCGAAACAGGCTTTGAGACCGACACTCGCTTAACCAAAGTTGGCAATGGATCTACTGCTTGGACATCACTACCTTATACTGCAAGCTCAATCGCGGATGGCGCTGTTACTACTGCCAAGATCGGTGACGCTCAAGTTACTACTGCCAAGTTTGCAGCTACTGCCTCGATAGGATTTGTAAACAGCAAAAGCTTTATGGTTCAGACAACGCAGCCAACTACAAGACCAGGCGGAGCAGCCTTAGTTGCGGGCGACGTCTGGATCTCTTACACAGCTTAGGGGGTCTAACTAATGGCAACCGCAGCAACCAATGATGCTAACGCCCGCGCATTACTAACGGTAAACGCTACTGGTGGGCAAAACCAAATAAGCTGGTCAGCTTCCGTTACAGATAACAACCCTAGCTTTACAGGTTTTGGCTCTAACGGTGCAAGCTGGACTATCACTGTTGCTGGACAAACCGTTGCAACTGCCAGCAACCAAAGCTATGACTTCGGTACTGGAAACATCGCTAGTCCGTATTTTCCAAGGTCAGAAGCAAACACTGTAACAGGTCTAGCTGCAGGAACCTATACCGTCACTGGAACTTTCACTACTACTGGTCTAGTTGGAACTGCAACTATAACCCCATTTAGCGTCAACGTTTCTGCTCCTCCTCCCCCAGCTCCAGTAATTGCAGATGGTTCTGTTACTAGCTCAGCTAGCGTTGGTGTTGTTTACAACGACGAGGTAACGGCTAGCAACTCACCAACTTACGCTGTAAGAAACACTGCAGACGATACTACTGGAAATTTTTTGCCTACTGGCCTTACGCTAAACACTTCTACTGGTGCAATTACTGGAACCCCTACTACTCCTGGGGTATTTCAATTTAGAATTAGGGCTACCAACAGTGGAGGCTTTGCAACTACTGGCACATTGACAATTACAGTAACTAGTGGCGCTAGAGTCTGGAATGGCACTGCCTTTGTATCAGGCATAGCTAACGTATGGAACGGGACTGCCTTTGTGTCTGGTATAATTAAAGTCTGGGACGGTACAAATTGGGTAAATACCAACTAACTAGGAGTCTCAGTGTCATCATGGATCAGGCCTGTCGAAGGTAAAATTACCGACAGCTTTGAAGGTCATAAAAATAGAGCAAAGCCTGCAGCAAATCCAGGTATCGACTACGGTGTTGCTTTTGGCACGGGAGTAAAAGCTGTTGCTGATGGTGTCGTTTCTGGCGTCGTACAAACTTTTACTGGCTCTGGTGGGCGCATGATCTTTTTAGATTTTTCATCTGGACACAGAGCTGACTACCTTCACCTATCCCGCATAGACGTGCTACAGGGCCAGGAAGTAAAACAGGGTCAGATTATTGGACTCTCCGGAGCTTCAGGCTTGGGTAAAGAATATGGCTATGGCCCACATCTTCACTTTTCATTCCGTGTTGGTGGAAGACCTACAATGGGCGCTGGCAATCTTGACTACGAAGCATTCTTAACTCAGCAAGGTGTTGCACCTGCTGCACCTAAAGCACCCGTTGCCCCTAAAGCGCCTGCTGCTCCTAAGCCTGCTGCTACTGGAACTTATACAGTCAAAAAGGGTGACAACCTTACAAAGATTGCCAAAGCTAACAACACTACTGTTGCCAAGCTGGTAGAACTAAACGAAATAAAAAACGCCAACCTTATTAGCGTTGGCCAAATATTGAAAGTGAGCTAAATATGTGGCTAGACATTGCACGTAGAACATTTGCCGTAATCATCTTGAAGGTTACTGGTATCTTTGTAGGTGGAGCAGTTATTGGTCTTGAGATCACTCAGGCTATAGCTATGGCTGCTTTTGCTGGAATCATTGATGTATCTCAGGAGTTGTCACGTTCTTACTTGGCAGATGGCAAGATTGATGCTGATGAGATCAACAGAAGCTTTGGCAAAATTGCTGAAAGAGCTCCTGAAAACAAGGGCCCTGCTAAAAAAGACTTCTAAAAACGGCTAAAACACGCCACTTTTAGGTACTTGACACGCCTTGTTACTAGGCTAGGCTAAACCCTGAAGTACTACATGAAGGAGACGATCATGCTAAAAGGGCTTACCCCGCCTGAAAAGGAATACATCTGCGCATTCATTAGAACTGCCGTAGACAAGCTAGACAAGGACGACTACAAGATCCTTGAAGACAACCTTGCTGACCCTAGATGGAACCATGCTAACCTAGCTAGCGCTCTAACTGAGCGTGGCTTTAAGTGTTATGCTGATCAAGTAAGGCTACATAGAACGGGCAGGTGTATTTGTGCTAAATGACTTGAGGCCACAACCTAAATGGGATCTGGTGCAACCAGCTAAACCCGTTTACATTAACAACCCTAAAGAACCCAAGAAGGTTAAGTCCAAGCAAAAGGTCTGGGTAGTCTTACCTGACCCACAAATTGGCTACCGTCATATTGACAATCAGTGGTTGCCATTTCACGACGAGGGCGCTATAGATGTAGCGCTTCAAATTACTAACTGGCTTTACCATAACGATCGCGTCGATGGTGTGATCAACCTAGGTGACTTCCTAGATTTACCAAGCCAAGGTCGCTTTGAACAAGAAGCTGCTTTCGCCGGTACGACTCAGGCAGCATTTGATAGAGGTCATAAGTTCTTGCAAGAGCAACGAGCTGCAGCTGGCCCTAACGCTGAGATTGTTTTGATTGAAGGTAATCACGATCGCAGACTTGAGAAATTTATTATGATCAACGCTGCTAGCGCGTGGGGGCTCAAGCGAGCTAACATGGAAGAACTGCCAGTAATGAGCATCCCTTATCTACTTAGACTTGATGAGATCGGAGTACAGTACATTGATGCCTACCCAGCGGGAGCCTATTGGCTTACTGATAGTCTCAGGGCCATTCACGGGACAAAAGCAAGGTCAAACGGATCTACAGCAGCCGCTTACACCAATGCAGACCCACATATCTCAACCATCTTCGGACACTCCCACAGACTTGAAATTCAGTCCAAGACAGTCTTTAACCGTGACGGATCTATTAAATCAGTCGCCGTCAGTCCGGGCTGCTTATGTCGAGTTGATGGAGCAGTTCCTAGCGTTAATGGATCCACAAACATTGACGGAACTTCGGCCAGGTACTACGAGAACTGGCAAAACGGAATCCTGATCGTAACGATCGAAGACGAGAAGCCATACTTTGAGTTAGTGCAGATTAACGACAGCGTGGCTTACTTCAGAGGACAGAAGTTTAAATCTACTTTGTAGCATCCTCTACACGGCGCTTTTCAGCGTCCAGTAGTTCTTGAGTAGTGGCCTTTGTAACGGCGTCATGCGCCTCGTACGCGCCCTCAGGCACAAAAGGTAGAGTCTGATCAGGGCGCTCGCCATAGTGCGGGTCATTGACTCCGTGCCAAGTGTTGTGACAATATGAGCAGATCCGGTGAACGTTGCCCGGAGCGTTGTTCATTGTGTTCTTATCTGGCCCGTGATGCCTGTCGGTAGCAGCTCTACCAATACAGCCAACAATTGGCACTACGCCACCGCCAGCAAACTTCAGATTAGCCCATTCACAGATCATTCCAACCTCGATAGGGTACATTTCTGCAGCACGCTTACGGCCGGTTGAGATCGGATCTTTATAGCTACCAATGTCTTTTGTGCCACCGTAGCCATCTTCAATGTAGCCTGTGTCGGCTAAGGAAGCTGGGCCTGAAAGGGTAAGCGACCCAGCCTCCTTAACCTCTCCGGTAGGGGAGAAGACTAACCCGCCACCACAGCAGCAAGTTCCATCGAAGTCTTCTTCCCAAGCTTTTTCACATTCATTGCAAAATCCAGATCTGCAAAGGTAGCAGAACTCATCGCCAATACTCATCACGGTCTTCTTTCTCGACGATAGATTCAGTTGACATGGCTAAGTTAACCAATTCAACACCAGTAAACATTCTAATGCCTGCTGTATCAGTCTCGCCCACGTTTAGGCGTGATCTGATCTCACGGGCTATGGCGTTCTGGGTAATAAACTTCTCACCATTATCAATACACCAGTCACGGTAAGCGTTGAAGACTGAAGTCTTTGTCGCGGTACCAGTTGCAGCAAGGACTAGGCGCTCATCGATAAACTTAGCAATGTGATCCTCTTCGTGACGGTAGGTCAATGTTGCCAACCTAATCGACTCAGGCTCGTTAAAGCCTTGAGTGGTAACACGTACAGCGCCATCTACCATCCACTGCAAGATTCCAGCACCTTCTTTGTCAACCATTAGTTGGGCAAAGTTCTCGCGACGCTTCTCGCTAGGGATAGTAATGTTGAAGTCAATCTTACGTAGTCTTCTCCAGAAGCCATCACCACCAGACTTTACAGCTGGTAGGTGGTTAACGGCTAGGAACAGCGTATGCGTAGGCTTGAAGTCAAAGAAGTTCTGATTCATAAACCGAGCTGACAGCGTGTCGCCACCAGTTAGCATCTTGACTCGCGACTCATTAAATTTTCCATCTGGACGGGTCTCAGAGGCCATAGCAAAGCGAACGCCACGCAACCGAGCAATCTCAGTAGGGTGTGTCGTGTTGCTTGCATCCAGCAAGAAGTTCTCAGGCATGGTTGCAGCGTAATCGCCTAGGATCCCTGCTACTACATCTAGGAGGGTTGATTTACCGTTCGCTCCCGATCCGACAAGCACTGGAAGCACGTGGAACCTCGAGTCTCCGAAGAGTGAGGCGCCAAGCAATTCTTGCAGATACGCAATTCTTTCAGGGTCTTGGAGTACGTCTTTGAGAAAGGTATCCCAGAGAGGAGTGTCAACCTTACTTGGAGATACAGTCGTCTGGCGCGTGACAAGATCAACCCTACGATCTGCCTCACGTATCTCACCCGTCTGTAAATTAACAATCCCCTTTGGTGTGCAGAGGTCGTTCGGCTGGGAGTCCATCTCGAGAGCTTGTACCTGGACTTCTGGATCTGTGCCTGCGATCGTAATGGCATTGACTATCCTATCTTTGTTAACGGAAGACTGCGCCCATTTGACTTGATCATCGTTCGCAGGTGTTTGTACAATAAATTCAGCAGCGTCGATAGCTGCTTGATATAGTGCCTTTTCTTTATCCTGAACAAAGCGTCCACCATCCCAGCGGAACCATCCAAGATCAGGCACAAACTTATAATGTCCTTGATTGAAGTAGACTAGGCGACGTGCATTAGCCGAGTCAGTGCGTCCATAAGTTCCGTAGCTAGCCCTGTAGACCTCGACAAGTTGATCGAAGTCAAAATCCTGATTAGCTGATGGCTCCCCAAGGACGCTGGTCGGGTCGCCTAAGAAAAAATCTGAGTGCTTGTGCCTACGTAGTTCTTGCTCAAGCTTGTCAGAGGTAAATGTTTCTACCTTTGCTACTGCCCACTTGTTAGCGCCTTGGATCTCTCCTTGATGCATTTCACGCTTAGGGGCAAGTGTTAAGAAATACTTAAACCTTTCTGACACTAGGCCAAACAATTCTTCATAGGTAGCTTCAGTGATGCAACCATTCCGGTGCGAGGCATTGATCAATACTAACTGCTGTAGTAACCAGCCGTGTCGAGACTTAGGTGCCCCGTTGGTTGGCCTAACGCCTGCAAATAGGGATGGGGTAAATTGGCAGTCATGGGCCGCAAACTCCCATTCGCTAGCCCCTGAGATTAGCTCGTACTCACCCGGCATTGAGGCTTCTCCGCTAATGCCGTGAGCTACTAGCACATCATTAATCTCATCGATTGTAATCGGACGCCAGTTATCGTGCAGTACTGTTACTACCGGTACTGGGTTCTCTGCATCCTTGAAGTTGCGAGATCCCGGAACACGGAAGATCCTTGGTAGATCAAATACGCTGTCGAGCTGAATGTTTTGTGATGCAGCTAAGAACTTGCAGAATGCTCCCCAGCGATTCAATACACCGGTTGCAAGTGCGTTGTCCATGTGATCATCTTCGATTGCCCAGTAAGGCTGAATGCCGTGGCCTGAGTAAAC
>Ga0209107_10001227_pt1 | contig 14292 bp, 14 predicted proteins | sample LakErihyJuly2011_2_FD_187460 | JGI IMG/M metagenome (GOLD analysis project Ga0209107, IMG submission 187460) | Freshwater microbial communities from dead zone in Lake Erie, Canada - CCB hypolimnion July 2011 (SPAdes) (version 2) | ecosystem: Environmental > Aquatic > Freshwater > Lentic >... | reverse complement strand
CACCTGTTCCTCCTAATGTTACAGGAACAATACCCACTATATTTTCAGCATCCACACTTTTAGCAAACTGTGCATAGGCCACATACTGGAACTGTGTGGTGCCCATGGTAATAAAATTAGTTCCCGCTGCTGCGTCCATTTCTATTTTTAAAAACTTAGGAGATAGTTTCCAATTAATGGTAGTAAAGTTTCCTAAAGTACTAATAGCTCCAGTGTCTCCAATGACTGCAGTAAATAAACCTTGTGCATTGGTGGTAACTCTTCTTGTTTCGGTATAATCAACTGTACCCGTTGAACTTCCTTGTAGAATACTTAATTTTATGGTAATTGCTTGTGATGCTAATATCACATTATTACTTGTTCTGGCTACCCCCTGAAAATTTAATCCAGTTTGTGCATTCGTTTTTATCATTACTATAGATAGTAACATGAAAAATAAAATACGTAGGTTGATATTATTTTTTCTCATAAATTATAGTTTGATAATTTTGTAAATACCTGTTTTAGCATTTCCATTACTTGGTTTAAAATATACTTTCATATAAAATACACCTGATGTATAATTTTCCATTAAAATGTCCTTGTCATAACTGCTGAATATAATACCCGCTTCCTGGGTAAATACAATAGCCGATTTTGCATCTATGAGTTGATATGATAAATTACCCGCTTGGTTAAACCTTGCTTTAATGTGTAGTAAATTGGTTGTAGGATTTGGGCCGATAGTAATTTGAGTACCAAACACCGCTGGGCCATATTCATTTATGGCTGTTACAATACTAGTCATAGGTTGCAATACCCCCGTATTTAATGAATAACCTGATGCGATAAAATTAGCAATGGAAACCGATTCACCCATATTCCATTCCATGGAACTGGAATATCCCCCACCATTGTTAATGGCATAGGGGGTAATAGATTGGGCATCTAATTTAAGTTGACTGATCAGAGCTGTTAAGAAAACAGGTAATAATATAATTAATTTCATATATGTATTTTTATTTATTTAAAATAAATGCAAAGCAAGAAATAATTAAAATGGACAGGATGAAGCCGAGAAGTTTAAGTTAATCTTTATCATTTTGTTTCCATCTTTAGTAATTCCCTGCTCATAAATGATATCTTTAATATCAGGATTTTCTGCCAATGTACTAGTCCTCATGCTAGCCAAATTGTTAAAATCAGTGGATACATTAAAATTGAAATTCTTGCCATTATACTCCCCTTGAAAACTATATTTCCCTGTTGGAGTTAAATATAATGTTGTACTGCCAGATATAAAATCTACCCCAAATAAATTAATATCACTTACTACTCCTGCTGCTTGTGTTTGTAATAAATTATACAATGCTGTTAAATTAGGCAAGATAGAAACAGATTTACCACTACAACCCGCTTTTAAAATAATTTTATATTTAGTTAAACCTGCTTTTGGTGTTAATTTAAAGTTGAAAGTTTTTCCGCAGGATGTAGAATCCCCTAAATCCATTGTTTGTGGTTCAACAGTAAATTGTGGATTTGGAGAAAAAGTAACAGTATTTGATAATTTTCCAAAAATTATATTTTGTTCTGTTACATCAAAAGGCGTGGCTGATTTTATTCCATTAAGTTTAAGTAAACCACTATTAGTAGGAAAAGATTCACCATTTACATTTTTACGTGAAAGTGCATATTCTAATTCTGTGCCATTATTATCTAAACCACTAAATGCAAATTTATATCCCAAAGGACATGTACCAATATCATTGGTATAAACTTTAACATTTACGTTAAACCAAATATCTGGCTGAAAAGGTAAAGTTGAAATAGTCCCATCGAAAGGATCAATTTTACCCGATAATGGATCAAAAATTAAATCACCAAATATACGGAAATCATATTTTGTTTTACCAGATTTATATACGGTATACTTATTATGACGATCAGAAAAAGTAATACTATAATCTTTTGATTTCGAGTCTATATTAGGATTATAATTAAATTTATATACAAAATTTCGAAATGTTAATAAATTTGGATCAGTATAATCTACTTCATAAAGATTTGGATCATTTACTTTGACAGAACTTGCAAAGAATGAAGGACCAAGCCATGAAATTGGTATATAATTATAAGCGCCAAAATTTGCATCTATACTTCTCCCATTAATAGTTAAATAAAAAGGTACATCAGAAACTGCCAATGGCTTAATACCAGAGTAGGCTTGAGAGCTTTTAGCAACTAGTTTGTTATGTTGCATCAACAGCACTTTACTACTTGGACTTGTTAATGTTAATGTAGATAAGCTAGGTAAATAAGCACTTTGAGCATTTATTACACCAGGAACTGAAGATATTACTCTTAATATCAATGGGCTTGCTGCTGAAATATCTTCATTGGGATCAATAGCAAAATTCAATATGCCATTTTTTACAGTAAACTCACTTTTATAATGCCCGCCAAAATCAATCACTTTTTTATTTGAAAATACTTTTACTACCATTTCATTTTTTATAAACGTTTTGGTATCGACATCTTTTAATCTTACCTGTATAGTCGTTTTTAAATAATCTGGGCTAATCAAGATTAAAGATTTCTTTTCTCCTGTGGCAGGATCAACGGTAATATCTTTTACAGTACAATTAGTTAAAAAGGTAATGAAGATAAAAAATAGAATATTTTTTAAAGTAGATATTTTCATATTAGTTAGTATTATAAATTATTTTACAGTAGTTGCAGGTGTAGCAGATGGTTTTGCCAATGGCTTAATTTTCTTAGCAAAACTGGCCAACTTAATGCCAAAATTTAATTTGAATACAGGGTAAATTTTATATTGTTCAATACTTTTTTCTAAACTACCTGCTTGGTTAATATCCACATCACTATTGGATTGGAATATCCCGTTGGATACAATTTTTAACTTAGGAGCATTTTGAAATATACCCCCTAATTCTAAACTCAAATTGACTCTTTTACGGCTATTGAAATTGTTACCAATCCCAATACCTAAATAAGGGGCTATTGATTTGTATTTTTCTACTTCCCAGCTAATATTACCCAATTTGCTTTTGGAAAGGATTACGTCTCCAAACTTAAAGTCAGATTGCAAAGTAGCATCCACTTTAGTATTAAAATTGTTCATAATCACCCCACCTGATAGGTATACTCTTTTATATAATTGATAATCAACCACTAAACTACCAGATCCTACCAAAATGTTGGCATCCAAACTCATGTCATAATCGGCACTCTTAAAATTGGTTAAAAACTCATAAGAATAACTATCTGTTCCCACTTTCACCAACCACTTTGGGCTAATTCGATAAGCAAGGTCAACTCCTACTCCTGTAGTAGATCCTTTTAATATTAAACCTAGGTTTTGGGCATAACTGCTTGTGCCAATGAAGATTAAAAGCAATAGTAGGTGTATTTTTCTCATAATTTATTTTTCTAAAATATATCTGTACTCGAAATTTGTACAAAAAGAGGTGATTTTTATCCGCATTTTCATTTATTTAAAATGAACGGTTGACCTAAATCAACCATTCACATAAATTGATATTCCCCCCAGGAATAACAAGTATAAAAATAGAGATGTGGAAGACTACTTTGAACTCAAAGTCACTTAGAATAGTCGCAAGTAGTGAAATTGAGACTAAAAACTAGGTTATGACCTAGTAATAAATAGTAAAACAAGAAGTGAATCAATTAATTCTGTAAATACTCTAATGGAGTAACATTATGTATTTTCTTGAAGGCTCTATAAAATGAGCTCTTATGCGAAAAACCCGCTTCTTTAGAAAGTGCTTCCAAAGTGTATATGTCTAACTGAGCCATGCCAACCTTACTCAAAATATAATCAACTCTATACTTATTTACAAAGTCATTGAACCTTGTAGTATAATAATTATTTATAATATAAGAGAGTTCACGAACTGGGATATTTAATTCAACCGCCACTATACTTATATTTAAACCTTGTTTAAGAAATGATTGCTTTTGGATAAAATAGTCATCAATCAACTTAATTTCTTTTGAATAGTCAGTTTCTATAAATGGAACTTCGTCTATTCCACTATCTAATAGATCAGATTCAATTTCCTTATACTTAATAAAAGGCAGCCCTGATAAAACATAAGGGTTAATTAACAAATGACTACTTATAATAAAAAAGCTAATGGACAAGCATAAACCAGGAATGATCATTCCAGCTGGGGTGTAAAAAAAACTAGGAATATTTAAAGCAAGTATAATTAAAATAAAATACCCTATAACAAAAAGCGAAGAAGATGATGTAAATATTTTAATCCATTTAATTACAATATTAAGTTGATTTTGAACTTCAATTTGTTTGTTACTTTTTTGATATTGAGATAATAATCGCCACTGAAGAATTACATAAAATGTTGTTTGTATTGGAATAAATATAAAAAATAATTTTTCTGGAATAAACCCAAAATTATATTTATCTGCCTTACTCATATCGTTAACTATAGACTTAACAATAATGGCTTTTTCAGCAATGGGTAGTATATAATATGGTATATAGGAAACAAATAAAATTAGAAAAGGAATTAGATGAGGTAAATCCTTATAGGTAAACCTTTTCTCATTATATAAAACAGCCCTAACATATAAGTAGGACAAAACCGGGGTCAAATAATTTAATGGCCCAGACGCTTTATATAAGTACGGTACTTTATTTATCAATCCGGTAAATACTAATAAGTATACCCCAATACATGCAACTGAAAATATAAAATAAATTGATAATAAATAATTTGCATAGGATTTATAAGCATTCTCTTTCAATAGTAAAATAAATACTGATAATAATGCACAAAAAATACTACCTAAATATAAAACTTCAACCATATTGTTAATGCCGGGGAGGGTGTGAAAAGTTAAAGATAATGTAAGGTATGGAATACCAACGAAACCCTCATAAATTAAATGGGGTCTCTTTTTTTCAAAAACCTCACGCAAAACATATTTAACCTGGGTTAAAAAAACCATGGGGGAAAGAACCAATGAGCTTTCATCACACTCTTCTATGCAAGTTTTGAACGACCACTACCTTGACCCAACCATCCTATCCGCTGTTGAAAAAGCAGCATTAGAGGTAAGGATTTTTGGATAAAAATCTAGCACAGAAATCTAGCGCAGACATAAAAAAACCACTTGGTGATTATCCAAGTGGTTCATTATCAATATTTTAATTTCAACTTTATTATCTCTTTATACCCGTTATGAGCCCGACGAGCTACCGCTGCTCTACCTCGCGATGTTTGGACGGCAAAGATAGGTGTTTATTAGTTCTTGAACAACTTTATAGGTAAGAAATTGAAATTAGCGCAGGAACGGAAAATATGGGGTATTTGAAGGATTATCTAGCGCAAAATTTAACACAGTTAATTTATGAATGCCAGATTTCACGGGGTGTTTTCCTCACGCAAAGGGATGTTTCAAAAATTACTTGAATTTTAGCTCATTAGTGGATTCATTGTTTAAGTAGTAAATTTGTATCCTATTAATAAAGAGAAATAATCATGAGTACAATTAGATTGAGTTTAAAAAATATTAGATGCGAAGGGTGTGTAAAATCAATCAAAACAGCGTTGGAAAAGCATACTAATATACAAGAGGTGAATGTGGTAAAAGAAACTGGTGCCGTTACAATTAAGGGGGAAGGTTTAGTTAACTCAAATATCATAGAGGAACTTACTGCATTGGGTTTTCCAGAAAATAAAAAAGGGTTTTTTACTAAGCTGTTCTCTTAATAAGAAATTTGACAAAAAATCACGCAAAAATAAAAAGGACTTACGATTTAACGTAAGTCCTTGATTTGAATTAAGTAGAGTTTAGATAAACCAGTAGCCTCCCGTTTTAAGAGGTGAATTCCTCACACAAGAGGTTATTTCAAACTTACTTTTTGATTAACTCAAAATAGGTAACCTCAAATCTATCCTTTACAATGGTTCCCTGCACCTTTGCTTTCTTGATTGCATTACAGAAACCCTCTGTATCATGAGCATCACCATGGTCGTCTAAATCAGTTCCATCTACGAAGTAATTCTTGCCTTTAAATTTAATTGCTAAAAGACAACCCTTTCCCTCCATTTTAAACATACAAGTTCCACAAGTAGCTTCCACTTCATAAATAGGATTCTTTGGATTGTATACTAATTTTTTCTTAGTAGTGTCTTGTGCATAAGTCAACGAAAAAGAAACCATCATAACAAGTAACAATAAACATTTTTTCATAAAATTGATTTTTTAATAATTTAAATATAAACCTATACCATATCCCATATCACTATCGTAGTGTGTTCTTAATCCCATATTTTTATTGAAGATGTATCGTGCACCAAACATAAACTCTTTATCAGTATTGACCATGAATTCACCTCTTAATCTCTTAGATAATGGGATGTCTTCTCTCATAAGCTGCAGTCTAAGATTTCCATCTTGATATACTTCAGTTTGAAAAGTAATCAACATTGGTAAAACATATGCAACACCAATACTTATTTGTCTTCTTTCATCTTTGGTATTAATTTGACCAAATAGGTTTTTCTCAGATTCTCCCATTTCCATTTTCCTATAACGCCAGTCAAATCCAATAAAAGGCATTAACCATTGCATTTTACCTATATACCTTCCAATGTGAGTTTCAGATTCATAACCATGCATATTATTATATCCTAATCTCCATTCAGAACCAATACTCCATCTTGTATTCTGCATCATTGCCATCCCATCATTCCCATTACTTGCAAAGTCGTTTTCAGCCATCGCATGGAATTTCCTGTCTTCTCCAAATAACTTCCTTTGGGCTAATTTTGGATTTGGAATTAAAGGATTGGTCGCTTGGTTTTGATATGTAAATACTCTACCCATACCACTCATCATGTGATATAAAATGTGGCAATGGAAAAACCAATCACCTTCCATATTAGCATTAAACTCAAGCGTATCTGTTTCCATTGGCATAATGTCAATAATATTCTTTAACGGTGCATTATCCCCCTGTCCATTTAGAACTCTAAAATCGTGTCCATGTAAATGCATGGGGTGTCTCATCATAGAACCATTGTAGATAATCATTTTGACATTTTCACCTTTTTTAATCAAGATTTTATCAGATTCAGAAACAACTTTATTATCCATACTCCAGACATATCTGTTCATATTGCCTGACAATTCAAACTTAATGACCTTAGTTGGAGCTTCTTTTGGTAGTGAAGTGTTATGAAGAGACTTGAGCATGGAGTAATTCAAAGTAACAATATCAGAAAGTGCGTTACTATTGTATTGATTTTCTTTATCCTCCTTTTTTTGAGCATGACTTGGGCCGGTGATTTCTGGATACATAACAACATTCATGTCCATTTGATTTAAACTCATATTCATTCCCATATCATCTAAATCACCATTCATTTTCATCATTGAGTTCATCATTTTCATTCCTTCAAAATACTTTAACCTTGGAAGAGGTGTCATACTTTGTTTTTCACCTTCGCCCAAATACATTAGTGTTCGATTAATTCTATCTTCTGAAGTAGCCTGAAATGCAAATGATTTATGCTTTTCAGGAACAGTCAAAACAATATCATAGGTCTCAGAAACAGCAATGATTAACCTATCTACTTCAACTGGCTCAATATCATTTCCATCGTTAGCAACAACTTGAAACTTACCACCACCATAGTTTAACCAAAAATAGGTGGATGCTCCACCGTTAGATATTCTTAATCTTACTTTATCTCCAGCTTTGAATTGTGATAATTGACTTTCTTGGCTTCCATTCAATAAGAACTTGTCATAATACACATCACTTACATCCATTGCCAACATTCTCTTAAATTCATTTTTGACTTTGGTAGTGAAGTGACCTTCTTTTATCGCTTCTGCATAACTTTGAGTAGTTCCCTTTTTAATCGCGAACCAATCAGTTGCATTATGCAACATTCGGTGGATATTATTTGGATTGTAGTCCGTCCACTCACTAATAACTACTGGTATAGTAGGTAAATCATCAATACCTTTTCTAAATGTTGGGTCATCCTGTCTTTTATTTAAAATCATTGAACCATACATCCCAATTTGCTCTTGCAAACCAGAATGACTATGATACCAATGGGTGCCATTTTGAACAATGGGGAACCTATATACATGAGTTGTATTTGGCTCAATTGGCATTTGAGTTAAATAAGGAACTCCATCTTCTTTATTAGGAAGAATAAGTCCATGCCAATGGAGAGAAGTAGCTTCTTTCAACTCGTTGTATACATGAATTTCTGCTGTATCACCCTGTGTAAAGGTTAATGTAGGCATTGGTATTTGTCCATTAACAGCAATTGCTCTTTTAGTTTTACCTGTAAAATTCACCAAAGTATCTCTTACATGTAAATCATACCTCACAACCTTTTGTGCATAAAGATTAACAGACGCACAAAAGAAACCAATTACAACAAGGTAAATTGATAATTTATTTAATTTCATTTTTTTCTTTGTTATTGTATAGTTTCAACTACTTTACCACAGGTTAACATTTGATTGCCATAATATGGATTCTTAATCTTGTTTTCTAAACTTAACCAATTAGCACCTTTACCTTTATTCGCCATAGGACAAAATTGATAGTAAATAGGCATTTCAGATTTAGAGACTTTTATTACAGCATAAAGGTTTTTAGACAAACTCATAAAATGGTCTCTTTGGTGTGTGATTTCTTTTGTTTCACTTATATGTTCAGCGTCTTCCTTTAAATCATTAACTACTTTCATCCATTGGGCATGAGTATCAGTGTTAAGTTCACTCATGTTAACTTCTTGTATTGCAATTAAAAGTGTTTTTGAGGCATTGGACGAACTTGTACCATCGCTTTTCACAAGCGCATCTTTTAATTGGATATATGCACTCAAAACCTTGTTTATACCTGTGTTTGTTTGCGCGTTTGCAGTAGTAGCAAATAATATAATGGCAGTAGCCATCAATAGTTTTATTGATTTCATTTTTTCAATTTTTAGTAAATGTAAATTTTCAAGTTGTTCAACTTGACTAAAGAGAAATATAGCTTATGCTATTTTAGGAGGATGCCAAATTGAAATATTTACATCGTTGTAGAAGGAAGGTTTATATGTATTATACTTCCTTTGGATAGTAGAAAAGAATATAGTTTCTACAATAACTTCTTTTTCATAGACATAACTATTTATACAAACAGAAGTACAAGCGCAGTTGTGATGGGTACATTTTTGATTACAATCGTGACCCATATCCTTACTATGCGACTTGCAACAATCAGACTTAGCTTTAGCCTTGGTCATGTTTAAAAAAGACGTTGCCTTAGTAGAATTGTGTGGCTTGTTACACGCATATACATTGTTGGAGTATAGATTCACCCCAATTACTAATAGTAATAATATGATTATTTTATTGTACATGACGTAGGCAAAGGTATAATAAATCAAGATAAAACTATCTATAATTTCGGTCTAATAAACAAACATATCCTGCAACATATATAGATTCTGTATCTCCTCCTGACGCAGCGAAAGGTATATCCTTGTTGTCTGTACAGATGAGTGATTGAATAATGAAGATAAACGGACTAAACATGCCTCACTTTGGTTATTTCTGTCCCAGCACAACCTCCCAAATGTCTTTCTCATTGTGTGGCTACTTATCCTCTTACCACGAATACCAGCTTTTGCGGCATATAACTTGATTTGTTTATTGATTGTACGGATGTGTAATGGAATAATACAACTGCTCCTTTCAGGACACCCCATTTGAGAATATACCTTTGCAATCGTATCAGTCAGTTCAATATGTAAAGGAATTTCTCTAACCTTACCCGTCTTTTTCTCCTTCAATATAAGGTTGGACTTTCCTAATACCATGTTCCAAGTGATTTGGGATAAATCAGAGTATCTTAGTGCAACTGATACTCCCAACCTTACAAAGAGGTAATAGACCCATAATTGGTTTTGATAAAGGTACTTTAAGAGTTTGTTTAGTTCAATTTCTTCTAAATGTTCTGCGGATTTGATTTTTGTAGTCATAGTTCCTTTTTTGTGCTATGCTACGGCTTTTGGCACTACTGGCAATAAAGAAAGTTGAAATGAATTGATTTTTAGCGTTTTGTTAGCTCCTTCTTTGTATAAAAGGGAACCTTACAAAATAAATAACCTCATTTAAGTAATGCGAGACAAATTCTGCAGCACGATCAGCGTAAAATATTCAATGGCAAATCACAATAGATTGGAATACTTGCTATTGTGCAATAGGATTTAAAGTTTGATCCCTAGCGAAACTTGTTTGGCACATCAAAATCAGGGTCAAGGTCATAAAAGTGGGTGTTGTCCTGTATACTTATCTCGCTGTATTGGTAAAATTCTAATATCCCTGAAATCCACATACATAGGTCTCTTTTCCTTCCACCCACAAAAACCTCATCAGCAGCAACACCACTTTTTCGTAGCATTACATCAACCATACTTTTTACATAGTTATAGGTTGGTTCTACTTTTGGAGAATTTCTGTTCTGCGAGTTTGTATCTAATACAAATACGACTTTTTCTTGATGTCTAACTCTTTTTCTATTTCTTCTTTGCATTATTTACTTTAATTAAATGGGTATTCTTTATTTTTCCTTGCTCCTGTTCGTTGATGACGTTTTGAGCAAGCGTTTTTAGTTGTTCGGTTGTGATAATCATCTTTAGTTTACTGTTTGGGCTGTCTTCTACAAGTGTTCTTAATTTCATAAAATATCTTTAATGATAAATACATCCAACCCTTAACATAAAGCCCCGCCAGTGGTCTAATTTTAAGAATAAATGGTGTTTATTCACGAAAGGGATACTATTTTCATAACTAGCAAAAACACTTAAACGCTAGTATTATTTGGGATAGTATTACACCCATACCAAATAAACGGGGTTTGACCTTATTATAGGTCTCCCAACTTCTCACGACAAATAAATTTTATTTTGAGGGTAGTTCTGCAAGGAACTTCCTGACAGATGGCAGGAAGTTGAGCACCAAAAATAAATCACTAGTCCCCATTTCACCTTTACCGAAACAAGACAAGGTTGAAAATGAATTTTACTTTTACCAAAAACAGAAAAGGTGCAGAATATCTCCGAAACTACCGGAGATTTCTTTATTTCAGGTAGTACCTGAGGAGGTAATTAAATTTTATGGGGAAGAGGAGGACGGCGGAACAAGGAGGTGATGGGGTTGGAACTAGTGAGACATGGTCTTGGTTCGTTCCACTCACCTTTCTGTTGAGAGTTTATTTTATGATGGTATCTAGATAATAAGAGTAGTGTTCCTTAATATCCAGTATCCCCTGCAAACATCCCAGTTTATCATATTCAGTTAATAAACCCTCAACATCCTTTACGCTAGTATAAAATATCAGTAATTCAAATCTAGACCAGTTTAATATCCTTACTAACTCCTTTACATTAATAGAAAAATCAATTTCCTCTTCAACCTTAATTGTTTTTAAATCTATATCAACTAGTTTTTTCATTTTTTCTATTTCTAGTCTAGTTCTAGTTTTATCTTTTTCTATATCTCTTTCTTTAACTTTTTCTTTATCTCTATCTTTATCTTTAGGGTTTTCCGGGTTTGTAAAAGAACCACTCGGGATATTCTGGGTTTCAATTATTCCCATTGGGTTTGTCTGGATTTCTTCGGTCTTTGGTTTCCTACCACCCTTCGGTGCTACCCTTCTGTTATGTTCAACCTGCTTCTGGTATTTTTCATTATTAAAATTTAATACAGGGATAATAACATGTTTAAATAATTTTGATTCCATCTTATCCATCTCAATAAGTTCCCTATCATTGAGATAGTTGTACGCGTTCTTAATCATCTTACCGACTGATTCGTCTTCTAAATCCATAATCATTTCATCCCAGTCCATCTTGAAGAAGATCCCTTTGGGTTTTAATTCAGTTACATTTTTCATATAAATAAAAGACCCCGAATTTCTGTGTGGTGGCACATACTTTAAGGGGTATCTAAAAATATTTTAAGTGTATAACCGATAATAACCACCATCATTACCAACACTTGTAAAATATAAATACAATAAAGTTGATTGTAAAGTGTATTTGTTAAAATATCTCAATTTTTTACCGGAATTTTTAATCGTGATTTTAGGATATTTTTTCCATCATAACTTTTTGCGCCAAACAATTTCTCATGGATTATTATGACCCTCTGGTGAACGGGGGCAGGACGCTATATTAAGGTTTGATACCAAACAGGGGGGCAGGCAGCCCCGTATATATCAATACTAGCACTTCGTAGTTAATATCATCACTAACTTCAAGATAAAATAAAACTTTCAACAAAGACCCCTCAAGATTTTTATTTACACGGTTTTTTATTTATATTTTAATAGATAATAATTCTCACTCCCGTAAAAAAAAGAGAACAGGGAGATGGTGTAAGATGAAAGAATTTTCAAGATTACCAATTATGAAAGTTGGTTGCATAATTAATCGTAAAGACAGAAAATCAATCATAAACTGGTTGGATGAAAACCAAATTAAGATACATAAGGACACAAGAAAATATGTGTATAAGGTGGAGGTTGATTTCTACAACATAAAACCCCTTGCTATGGAATACAAGTCCAAGTATCCTAATGATTGGAAACAACGAATATCAGTTATATGTGGCGGTGAAAATGAACTCTTTAACTTACTGCTCCTTGAAATTGGGAGTGAACCTACCCCCTATCCAACAACAAGAGTAAAACCAACCAGTTCATTTCAAAAAGACATAATTAAAAGGTTGCTTCAATGAAAAAACTAAAACTACCACCAAAACCATTCAACGGTCTTAAAATTTGGTGTCGTAAATGTAGACAGAACAATACAGGGTGCAAGCATGAGGATAGTAAATGTTATCGTGCTAATGTGATTAACCCCATCACAAGTAAACATAGTAGTAAGATGTTGACTGCGTCAAACTATGATGATGCTGTAAAACAAACTATTGAATTTAAAAAGGAACTTCAAAGAAAACCAAGTTTAAGGAAAAAATCAGAAGTTCAAACTACAGGGAACAATTATACCCTAGCGGAAGCAATCCTTAAATTTGACTTGTACCTCCAAGCAGATGGTGAATATAAACACCTCAAAAACAAAGTAAGTAGAAAACACAGAACCGAAACCATTGGGTATTGTGTTCAATTCTGTGAGAGTTTAAAACCCAAACACAACCTCAATACCTACAAACCTAGTGATGTATCCAAAGGTGATGTAGCAAATTTCTTTGTTCTTATGGAGGAGAAATATGGCAATCACGCATTTAATAAAAGTTTCACAAGCCTTACCTCCTTTTTCAATTTTTTAATTGATGTAGAAGATTTATTGCTGAAAAACCATTTTAAAAACTGTATCAGAAAACCCATACCGAAAAGAAAGTCAATCACAATAAGTAAAACAGAATTTGATAAAATCTTATCAGCAATAGATACTGCACCACCTAAATATAAAACCACTCATAAAGGAAGGATGGATAATGTATATTACCCATGGCTAAAACATGCTTTTAGATTATTCCTACATATTGGTGGCAGACGAGAAGAAATTTTAAATTTGAGGTGGTCTGATGTCTATGAAACTGACCAAGGGACTAAATTATTTATTATCAGGAACCTAAAAGTTGAAAGGATGTTTAAAGATGAGGATGTTGAGATGAAATATGCGCCTATTGGAGTTGACCTAATGGATTTACTTATTGAAATGGGATATGACCAAAAGAAAGACACCGATGATAAGTTAATTGACCCCGAAAACCTTTTTACCAATAATACCTTAAAGGAAAAATTATCTGATGCGTTTACACACTATCGTAGATGTGCGGGTATTGAAAAGAACTTTACATTGAAACACCTTCGCAAAACATATTTAACCTGGGTTAAACAAACCATGGGGGAAAGAACCAACAAACTTTCTTCACACTCTTCTATGCAAGTTTTGAAAGACCACTACCTTGACCCTACCATTATAGATGCTATTGAAATTGCTGCTCTAAATGTAAAGATCTTCGGGTAAAAAAGTTAGCGCACCAACCTAGCGCAGAACGAAAAAACCACCTAAAATTTAATTCAAGTGGTTCATTATCAATATTTTAAACTAAAAAAACATATTAAATAAAATCATTATGAGCCCGACGAGCTACCGCTGCTCTACCTCGCGATGTTTGGACGGCAAAGATAGGCGTTTATTGCTTCTTGACCAAGTTTATACTAGTTAAATTGAAACTAGCGCAGAATGGGGG
>Ga0209107_10001226_pt1 | contig 14300 bp, 13 predicted proteins | sample LakErihyJuly2011_2_FD_187460 | JGI IMG/M metagenome (GOLD analysis project Ga0209107, IMG submission 187460) | Freshwater microbial communities from dead zone in Lake Erie, Canada - CCB hypolimnion July 2011 (SPAdes) (version 2) | ecosystem: Environmental > Aquatic > Freshwater > Lentic >... | reverse complement strand
ATTGTATCGTGCTATGATAGGCTCAAAGCGTCGGTCTTCACCGCTGGGACCTGTTCCCGCAAGTTTCGCTGTAGTTGTATAACCGTTTCTAAAGAACATAAAGTTAAACAAACGCACCGCATCAGTAGCGTTCTCGCCCATTGCTCTGTGTCTGTATATTCTATCGCCTGTCAAGTCTTTAATCTTGTCAATCGGTATGCTTCGGCTGTCCTTTTCACTGACCTTGACCCACATCTTACCAAACAAGTCTCCGTTGTGTGTCCCGCTAAAAGTTTCTTCACTAATCGTAGCACAGCATTCTTCGGTAAATACATTTCTAATAATGCCAAAAAATGTATCTCTGCCTGTGCCGCCTGTAGCACAACTATCTATGTTCGGTATCATAACATCTTCAGGGTGTATGTATCTGTATGCTACCATTCGCTCAAGTTGATCAGCATAGTCTTCATCACCGCCTGCTATACTCAAGCACAACAATCTAAACGCAGGATGCGGTTCTACATCATACACAGGCTTTAACCAAAAACTTCTTATGTCGATCATTTGATTGTAAGTGCCAGGTCTATGACTGGGATTAAAGTCTCGGACAATGTGCTTGAACATCCTGCCCTTTTCTTTTGCCACATCTTTAATCTCTTGTTCGTTGTTGCTTTTCCAATCAGCATCTAAAAACAAGATGTCTTTCATTTCTGTGCCAGTAAAAGCAACTACTCTGGGACTGCGTCTATCACCATCAGGATCTACCATCCACCATTTCTGTCCATTGATAACATAGTGTATGTTGTTCTTGACAAACACACCATCAATACTATTCACGCTGTCCTTTGCTCGTTGCTCTTTGCCTGTTGCCGAGTTTAACTTACCCAAATCCGTTTTTGCTCTGCTCAATAGTTCTTCATAGTTTTCTATTGCTAACTTCTGCTTCTTGATCAATGCTTTACTCTCACGCTGTAGTTGTATAAGTTCCTGTTTCTTTCTCTTGTCTGTTTCGTTTGCCAAATCAATGTCTGCTTGTATAGATTGATTCTGTAGTTGTTTTAACTCGTTTGTTGCCGCATCTATGCTTATAGTATGCTGTGATACCTGTGTTTGTAAGAGTGCTCGGGCTTGTTTAACTGCTTCGCTTTCTTCATCTTTGTTTAACTTTATTACGTTGTCTATCATTTTAGTTCCTTGTCAATATCTCATATGCCAATCGTTCGGCATTGCTGTTCTTTACTTGTAGCGGCTTACCGCCATATTCTTGTATAAATCTATCACGCTTGTCTCGTGTTATTCTGTCGCCCTGCCAGCCCAACCAAGCCGTGCGTCTTATACTACTGCTCTTTAACTGACTATCACTGCCTGCTATTTGATCACATAGTTGATCATACTCGCCATAAGTTAAACCGATGCTACGACATATACTAATGAACATAAGCACTCCGCCTTCTCCGTGTCCCCTGTAGCCCAAGCCGCTACAACTACGCAGACTTGTCAATACTGCGGATTTATACATAGGATCAACGTTGTCATACACAGGTCGGTCTATGTCTGAGTATATCGGTTCTTCTATGACACGCTCTTCAAACGCATACGGATCTATCATCACACCCACATTGTGATAAGCAATAGGATCTGTGTTGCCGCTGTGAAAGTAAAAACTCTGCGACATTGTAAAACTACTCAAATCAACCTGCTTAAATGTTTCTACTATGTGTGCTTGTCGGGGTGCTATGTCGGCTCGCATCAACGGCTGACTAAACGGAATGATTATTCTAAAGCGGTGATTGTCTTCAGTGTGATTAAAGGTTGTGTATATAACATACTCAATGTCTTTGTATAGTTCCATAGCCTCTTCAATCTTTTGATCTTTATCCACATCCAACACAATGCCGTGTATCGCTACCACATTTGCTTTACATCTACGCACCGTGTCAGGGTGTTGTATGTAGTCGCCTGTCCATTCACCGTTGTTAAATATTTTAGTTCTGCCCAACTCTGCTGTGCTATCACCAAGTTCCTTGAACTCTGCCAAGTTAAACATCGGCACATCATTTTTCTGTTCTGCTGTGCGATGAACCGTTAAAAACTCTGCTACATTTGCCCAAGTATCTTCTGCCTGTTGATAGTTATTATATATCCACGCTTTCTCCACGCTGTCAAATAAAGTTATTTTCATTTCTGTATCCTTTCCAATATCTTTGCCATTCTTGCCTGTGCTGATAACAATACTTCGTGTTGTTGTTCTCGCACAATCTTCTGCTTCTCTTCGTGATGTGCTATGTTCGCATCAACTTTAGCCAATCTTTTTTCTCGCACCAGTTCTTCTGCTTGTAGTCTCTCTGTTTCTATCTTTAATCTCAACTCTCTGGCAGGTGCGTCTGCCAACCAAGCCTGTTGCTTTAGTTCTTCTCTTGCCAATCGTGCCGCATTATCTTTTTCCAGTTTGATCCTTGCCAGTTCTGCCAACTCTTTCATTTGCTCAATGTGTTGCTGTCGGATCTGTTCCTGCTTGGTCAGTGTCTGTTGTTTAGCCAGTTCTTCTGCTACTCTTATAGCATTTGCTTCATCAACTTTACGCTGTTGTTCTTCATAGGTCAGCACCTGTTTGTATAGACTATAACTTGTTATACTACGCTTACGCATATCATCGGCTACAGCCATACGCTCTGTCATCCAGTTAGCATTACCTTTCTTGCTGTTCTTCAGTGCTACACCTTCAACCAACAATATCATAATGTGCTCATCTTCCAGTGCTTCAGGTCCTTCTTCAAAGTATTGTCCCACTTCAAATAAATCCCATTCAATGTTGTTAGCAATAAGATAATCGTGTATAAATCTATACACCAATGTGCTTTCATCGTTAGCGTGATTAGCACTTACTTGATGCTGTCCAAGTCGTGTTGCTTTGTTGATTGTCTCTCCGACATAGAACGGATGCCAGGCATCATTGATCTTACAACGCAGTTCGTATATAACGCCTGGTTGGTAAGTCCCATCTTCATTTCTTTTCATATACATCTCCTTTAATGTATAGTTATTTATGCCTGTGATCTGTTTTTATACAGCGTTTTTACACTCATTTGTCCAAAAAAAACCCTGACCACGTTAGCAATCAGGGTTTTAGTGTAGTAGCGTATTAGAAAGGGATATATACATTAGAGGATAACTCACTGCCGTTGCGGATGAGTTGCTACTACACTATTATTTAGTCAAGTCTTCCACTAAATCATTAAATTCTTGTTCGCTTTCACTGCGTAATACCAAACCAAATACTTCGGCTGCCATTTCAGGATACTCGTCCTGTAGTTGTCTGCCGTATTCAAAATCATTGGCTTTATATGCTTGGTAAAATTCTGCTAATAGTTCGAGGTGTGTCATTGTTCAGTTCCATAAACTCACTCCAAATAGCAATGAGTTTTTCTACCGTATCGTAGTTATATTTTTCAACCAAGTAAGTTGCCTTGGCATCGTGTATCTCACTGCCCAAGGTAATCATTCCATCTTTAGGTTCAAGATACACCAATAGGTGATCATTGTCCAAATATATTTTGCCGTTATCTATCTCTATAGTAGGACAAAATCCAGCAAACCAACGTGTTAGGTCTTCTTTATTCATACAACTATTTATGCCGACTGCTCATATCATAGCAGGATACTGCGAGGTTTTCTCAATTTAGGTGCTTTAGTATGCTGCCAGTGTGCTCTGGGTTTTAATCTTTTCAACCAACTATCATACTCTGCCTGTTGTTCTTCAGGCACATACAACACCGTGATCCAATGATCTTTGTTTAAGTCTCGGTAGATAACTTGATCTTCAATGCCCACACATTCAACTGCGTGTTCAGTGACAACTGCTCTGTTATAGTTGTCAGGCTCAGGTATAGTGTAAGCAGTTTCACCTAAACCTTTAGTCCAACCAAGTTGTCTGGCAATAGGTATTCTGGGATCAGTGTATTCTCGCTTGGGCTTACTACCTGCGTAGGACCAATATATGTGTTGATGTCTGCTCATACTTTATTGACCGAACAACACAGCACCTATCACAGCAACAACTATAGTTCCCAGGGTAGCAATAATCTGAACATCCCGCCTGGTGTCGGCTTTTTGTAATACAAGTTTAATCTCAAGTAAGTTTGATTGGATCTGACTACCCAAGTCACTGACTTTGTTTTCAATCTGAGCAAGCCTTTGTTCGACATTATCTAACCTTTGTTCTAATGATTTGTAGCGTAGTTCGCACAAGTGTATATGACCTTTGAGTGTTGTTTCTTTAAAGTTATCCATATTATACTGCCGTGTTATCGTGGATATAACTCCAGCGAGCGTTTGTTGTATCCCAGAATGCCATCATACCATTAGGATGAGGACCGCTGGCACTATCGCTGACGCAGACTTGTCTGCCCACGGCACCTGTAATAGCGTTCCATTGTGCCGCAGTTTTAACTGGGAATTGAACTGGCACCGTAAAGGCTGCTTTAGTTGTGTCAAAAGTAGCCAAATTAGTTGATGTAGCGTCATCGTTGAATGTTATAGTATTACCATTTATATCAACTTGTTCAGGCGTCATATTCAATACTTTTCTGCCCTGATTTAACACACCTGCTCTGTTGGCAACAAACGATAGTTCAGTGCCTGTGGCGGTTGCGGACCAGTTTTCACTGGCTTCACATCTAATACTACCAGCGGCAATTTGACTGGTGTTATTAGTAGAGTTGTCAGCACTAAAGAAAAACGAGCCTATGCCCCAGCCATTTTGCGGTGGATCATAGACAGCAGTGGCAGCATTGGCTTTCCAACGAGCACTCAACTCAAATAAAGTTCCGTTGCCTGTCAATGTTGAACTACTTGCCAAACCAGTGTATTTGTAGCCTGGACTATAAACGCTTTGCCAAGTTGAACCCATTTGGGCAATATTGACATCACCAACCTGTAATAAGTTAGCACTACCAAAACTCATTTGTAATGTAGGTCCTGTAGTGGCACCACTTGGGGCACTTACTTGTAAAGCATTAGTAGTAATAGTTCCACTGCCGCTATCAATAAAAATTCTATTGCTTAAATTAGTAGTGCCAATGTCTGTGGTGCGTAAAATAAACGCACTTCCAGCCGCACTGGTAGAATAATCTTCTTTGGCTATCCAATTAAAATTACCCACATTGTTTTGTGTGTTAGTTCCTAACGCACCAGTTTGTGCCGCAATATTAAATGAGAATATGCCATCATTATTCTTCAGTGGCACTCTGCGATTTGACACCGTGCTTTTTCTACTTGTCAGCGTAGTTATACTATTACCACTGCCAGCCAGTCTTAAATCATCTGGTGTGCCTGCCATAGCAACAGGGCTGGCACCACTGCCAAGCAATGTGCCTGCTGTTTGAAATGTTGATGCGATAGTGTATGTGCCTGTTAGTCCAGTGCCAGTGCCCAAGGCTGTGATAAAGTATGGAGTAGTGTTGCTTAAACCCACAGCATATATGCGTTGTCCAACATACAATACACCTGATACAACCGTAGTCACGGTCAGTGTATTACCTGCCGATCCAGCACCGTCGTCAATATAGCCGTTAAAACTACATCTATCTTCAAAAGGCACTCCAGCCATTGTCAAACTTAAAGTTGGTATTTGGAATGTGCCACCACCACGGGCTTTATACACCACGTTGCCTGCTGTATTGACATAAGTAGCATCAGCACTTTCCACATTACCCGTGATAATATTTAAACTGGCATTCTGTGGCACCGTGACACCATTTACTACCTGTGTGTTTGGTGCCCCTTGTGCTGTGACATACATAGTTTGACGGCTGGTTGTGCTGAATTTATTACCTGTTGGAGTTATAAGATTGATGAATCTACTACCACCTGCTGTAGTGCCCACACCTGTGATAGTTGTTGAAGATGTTGTTTGGCTAAAACTCACCGTGTAAGTTCCCGCACCACCAAATGTATTTGTGCCATAAGCACTAATAGTTGTGCCGTTGGCTACACCAGTGCCTGTAAGTAGTTGTCCAACGTGTATGGCTCCACTTGTCACTGCTGTCACGGTCATTGTTGTTCCACTGATACTTGCTGTGAATACTGAAGTCTCACTGGCTGTGGCTTCACTGGTTTGGAAGGCTATTGCTATTGGAGCACCTAAACCATTTTCACTACTCCAACGACTGCCATCATAATAACCACCAACAACAGCACCAAAACTACTATTTGCGGCATTTACATTTGTGGGTGCTGTGCCAGTGCCACGACTGCCTTCTAAATTGATTTGAGCATTACCTATGGTAGAACTTGTAGCACCGCTGCCTATGTTCTGTCCATACTCACGCACTAATAATCTACCATTTCTATTTGCTGTGGTGTTGTCAAAGAATGCCGCCACTGGTAGTTGAGTAGTATTGACCGTTGAATTTTGAACTAATACATCGCCATTAGCATCCACGGCTTTACCACCGCCTGTGATAGTTTTTGTAGTAGTTTGTCCGCCAGTGACCGTAGAGTTAGCATCAATGCTTACTAAATTATTAGCACTATCCAATACCAAGTCGCCTGTAGTTGTTGTAATAGTTTGATCTGTGGCAACACCTACCGTGACATTACCCAAAGTAGCACCACTGGCACTAAAATCACCTGCGGCATCTCTGGCTACAATAGTTGATGCTGTATTAGCATCTGTGGCATCACTGCCCAATGTGACTTCTGTGCCACTGGTATAAGTGGCTGTAATGTGACCGCCATCGGATAATTTAACCGTGTCTGTGGTAGCATCACTGCCCACCAAATTTAAGTTAGCACCACCAGTGGCTGATGTGGCGTTAAAATCATAGGTTGTATTTGTATCAGGTGCGTCTATAGTAATTGTATTGGCATCTGTGGCAGTGACGGTGACATTTGTTCCACCTGCGAATTTGATAGTATCTGTTGTGGCATCACTACCAACTAAATTCAAATCAGCACCACCAGTAGCCGCTGAAGCGTCTATAGTGTAAGTGGTGTCAGTATCAGGTGCGTCTATAGTAATTGTATTGGCATCTGTGGCAGTAATGGTGACATTTGTTCCACCTGCGAATTTGATAGTATCTGTTGTGGCATCACTGCCAACTAAATTCAAATCAGCACCACCAGTAGCCACCGAAGCGTCTATAGTGTAAGTCGTGCCAGCGGCAGAGTTATCTACCCAACTCAACACGCCTGCTGTAGTGCTGGCTAAAACATAACCATTACTGGCTGGATATACACCTGGTAAAGTAAAACTGACATCACTGCCTGTTGTTGGATTAGCAAAACTACTGCTGCCACTGGTTGCTCCATCTATTGTAAGTCCGTTGCGAACTCTAAAGTTTTGTTGATTAGTTGCCATTTTGGTTCATTGTCCCCATTTTAATACATAATCTGATTTGTCACTGCGTAAGTAGTCACCGCATTTACTGGAGTCACTCTGAGTTCCCAGTAGCCTGTTATTGCGTTATAGCCGCTACTAACCGTGGTTAGATTGCCTGCTGTTCTTACATCGCCATAGGTATTTAGCGATATATTTGTTCCGTCTTGGACCATCAATACTTCGATACATTGAACCGCACCACCGCTTTTAACTACGATAGTGGCTTTAACTGCTTCTATTATAGTTTGATTAAAAAAATACAATACTTGATTTGGTGTAGTAGCACTGGTAGTTAAATTACCTGTATTGTATTCTACATTACCATCAATAAAAATATAACTGGCTCTTACACCAATGTTGTTAGTTGCTTGAAAGTTTGCTTGTCTGCTTGTTCCGTAAATACTTGCGAATTGACTATATTCAATCAACTTCTCGTTATAACTATTGAAGATAGTATCACCACCAACTTTAATATCGCCATTGACATCAAGGTCATAGGCAGGTGTTATAGTATTGATACCAACTCTGTTGTTAGTATTATCTACATATAAAACACCGCTATCAACATTTAATCCACCAAACGCAACGCTACTTGTAGTAGCAATACTCTGTGGCAAACTCAAAGTCACCGCACCTGTGGGACTTGACACAATAACCTGATTGGCTGTGCCTGTTATACTTGATACACCTAAACTACCAATACTGGCAAAACTCAAATTACCAGCACCATCAGTTATCAATATTTGATTGGCACTACCATCTGCCACAGGAAAATCATAGTTAGCAGTAGCCAATTGGTTTTGGATTGTAGTCACGCCAGTTGTAGCACCCAAGGCAAGAGTAGTGGCTGAAGCACCAACATTTACCGTTGTAGCATTAAAAGGCAGTAAATTAAAAGTTGAGCAATCTGTGAGTATCGCACAGCCATTTACCGTGAGTGTGCCAGTGATAATAACATTATCACCTGCGGGTAATACATTACCATTTGAACCATATAAAGAAGTATTATTAGCCATCAGTTGTCCTTATTTGTAAGAGTAGCCGTAGTTTTGACGAGGTTGCCATACTGAAGTCAGTTTAGTATGTCCGCCACTCCACTTACCTAAATTATTTTGATCATTGACAACATTCCAAGCATCTTCATATTTCTTTTGATATATTGCGGCATCTTCAGGATTGTGTCGTTTAATATAATATTCACGCAGAGTAGAATATACATAACCTTCTGCCCAAGTTTGTAATACAGCATTGCTTTGAACCGTTAAATCTGTGATTTTAATATTGGTTATAGTGCCACCTGTTGGGCTACTACCACCTGTGACTACAACCTGTATTGATGTGCTTGAAGTTAGTTGTGTGACCTCTGCTGTGGTAAAACCTGTGCCCAAACTGCCTGTGCCAGGTGTGGCTGTAATATGATCTCCAACATTTAATCCGTCAATATCTGTCATACCAGTAATAGCAATAGTCCAAGGACCAGTGCCTGAAATAGGATTTACACTACCAGTGGCACTGACTAAAATATCATCCTGTGGAGCAAACAACAAGTCCCAGGCACGATAATAATATAAATTGATAAGAGTGCCCTGAGAAATATACGGCAAAAATTGATATTTGTTATAAACTTCACTGAACTTGCCACGCACTACTGCTGGCACATTTATTGGCTGTAAGTATAATTGAGAAACCAAACCCTGAGTAATGATATCTCTGTCGCCAATACGGTCATAGACAATCCAAGGTCCGCTTTGAGTGTTGGTAGAAGAATTAGTAGCAAATACAATAGTGCCCGATACCGTGGCTGTATTGACTATACTTAAAGTAATTACGCTGCCGATACCACTGCCAGTGATATTAGTCACCGTGGCATTAGTAGCAATACCAGTCCCTGAAACCAACATACCAATTGTAATTGCTGGCACTGGTGCCGAAGTCAATGTAATAGTAAATTGACCTGAAGTGCCTGTGGCTGTGGCACTGGTAGTGACCTGTGCTCCTTGTTGAAAGAACAGGATAGGCTTGTTCATATCACCAGGAATTGGCACTCTTCCATCAGCATCTGCTATGGCAATGTTTTCTGCGGCATAAGGATCACTGCGTAGTGCTGGCAGTTCTATGTTTCTCATTGACATTTCTGCCATAAAAATACATTTCTTTATTTCAGCATCATTGGTGCTGCCTGTGAAGTCTTTAACGAATGTCACAAGGTCATCGGCTGTGGGTATTACAAACATTTTTAATGTAGTCCTTTAAAGTATTTCTGCTCGCCTTGTTTTGTAGGATAAGCCACCTGTATTGGAATAGGTAATTTACCACCAGGGTAGCATACATATTCTGGGTATTCTCGTTCAACAACTCGGTAAAACTGGGCTTTTAATGTTCTGTCGTTTTTAATAGCGTTCCAAGGAATACCATCAAAGTATTGGTCACTGATGCGGATACTGACTACCGTGGGCAATTCCATCCACTTGTAAGTTAGTTTGCCATCTTCACCAATTGGTGCCATAGGATCAGGAATACCACGTTCGGCAGCGTGTCTATAGTTCTTTACACGCAGTTTAATTTCTTCAGTGTTCTGTTGTTCTCTGCGGATGTAAAACTTACCATCTTCTCTGCCAGTTGTGACTATCATATTGCCACTCTTATTAGTATCAGTTCTCGTCCAATCACCTTTCATACTATTATACAAGTTGTTGTTTTGTAATAGTTTGTCAGCCACACCATTGTGTGTTGTCACCATACCACCGTGATCTTGTCTCCAGTAGTCGTGATTCTTTTCAGGATCGGTGTCATCCAAATATTCGGGTCTGTTTATATCATTCATAGTATTATTTAGCCAAACAAAAGAGCAACCGAAGTTGCTCTTTTTACTTACAATCTTAAAAAGATTTAAGGTGTGACATCGCCAGGACCGAAGTTTGTGCGACTTACCGTAGTAGTTGAACGAGCACCTGGTAATGAAGCCTGTGCTGCCGTGCCTGCTGTGATGTTGTTTAGAACACCCACGCCTGCTGGATTGCGAACGATCAAAGTTCCTTCCATAATGAACTGATCCAATGATGCGTCAGCATTACTGAATACTTCATTGTTAGGACCTAAATCACGCAAACTTCCCCACTGGACAACCTCTTCGTTTAAGAAGTAGATTGAGTTGGCATTTACTTGGTCCATAATCCAACTATCCATAATTTCGTAAGTATAGTTGAAGTCTCCCTCGTAAGTTTGGATTGTGTCACCACGAGCACTATCAACACGATTGATACCACGAGATTGTGGCATATTATCGCTCAATGAAGTGCGTAATGATGTTGGGGCAACTACACAGCGAATTTTAGCATTGTAGCGTTGTTCAGCAACGGTGACCAATTGCTTGTATAACGCAGGGCTAAAGAACTGGTTAGTAAATGTTCCACCATAGTAGTAATTACCATTGGCATAAATGCGAAGGGCATTACTAATTTGTGTAGAACTATCTGTGTCTTCGTTGTTATAGAATGTATCTAAACCACTTACACTACCACTGGTTGTGTTGAAAGACATAGTGCCTGCGAATGAGTTTAATGAACCCATACGACGACCTGTTTGTCCTGCTGGCAAACCTGAAGCAGTTCCACTTTGACCAGCATACTTCGTTCCGATTTGGTCGGCACGAACTAATTGCTGTTCAACGTCAAACATCAACTCAATCAATTGCTTGACTTCTTGATATGCGACTGGATCTCCGCCAGATTGTAGAACGGCACGAGCAGTTCCAGAAGCCGCAATAACGGTGCTGAAAATCTGCGTGTAGTTCGCCAAGTTATAGCGTTGATTGCTGTCTGCTTGACTTGAAGAAACCGTGGCTCCTTCAACTTGTGCCTGAACTTGAGGAGCACGATAAATGTCATCAGTCCATAGCGGTAGCGTAGAATTTACTTTACGCTTTTTGCTCATACACATATTGAGCACGGGTGTGTCATCCTTGACACGATTAGACACATCAAGGTCTAAATCTTTAACAACGATATCAGCACTATAAGGTAGTGTTGTGCCATTGCCAATTTGGGATGTTGTAATTACTGCCATTTTATTTTCCTTTAATAATGGTTATTATCTTCCACCTCTTGACGCTTTAATTCTACTGAGTTGAGCCATCAAAAGATTATCAGAGGCTTTTTTATCACCTCTATTGGCTTGCTCACGAAGTTTGCTTATGTCATCGCTGTTTTTCTGGGTAGAACTACCCTTGCGATTGGTTAGGGCTGCCATAGAACTACCTGCGGATTTAGTGCTGGGTTTGTCTCTGTAGCGAAGACCGTCACGGACTAAACTCAATAAAGTTTCGTCACTACTGATTAGGTCTATATTAGGAACACCTGGTATGATCTCATCTCTGGAATTTTTCCAAAGTTTGCTGACTTTATCACGCACTTCATTATAGACATATTCGTTTTTCAACTCTTTGTCTGTAAATCCTTTTCGTGACTGGTCTAATCGCTCATTGACTTGGTGAGCACGAACAGCCCTGAACTGATCAACAGCAGGTTTAATTTGTGATATAACCTTTTGTTGTTGCTGTATCCAGCGTTCATTCTGTGCCATACTCGCTTGTATCCTGGCTGCGACTGCGGGATCTCTTGTCTGTGCCAATTGCTGTTGGAAAGTCGTTTGATAATTTTGTGTTTTCACAATCTCATCATACGCTGCCTGTAGTTTTGGCTGGACGGTGAATTCCATTGCTAAAGTTAAACCTTCTTGTCTGCTTCGCACCTCAGTGAGATACTCGTCAAACTCTGCTCGTTCTATCTTTAACTGCCTTGCTTCTTCGTGTATTGCTCCACCTTGACCTAATATTGCGGCTGCTTTTTTCGCATCAATAACTACTTCTTTGCCGTTCTTTAAGAACTTGAATTTAGCATTGGGATTAGTCTCCGCAAATTCTACAAAGTCAATAAGTTCATCAGCGTTTGAATCATTACTACCAGTGCTTACCTCTTCAGGGGCATCTGCTTCTTGATCGCTGCCATCGCTATTATAATCTTCAGTATCGTCAATTTCTGGCGTATCATTTGCCACAGGGTTTGATGACTGCTCTGCCTCTTCATCTACTCCTGTCACAGCGGAGTTGGTAGCACCAATTTGATTACGCAACGTCATTTCTTTCATTGCGGTCATTTTAGCGGCTATTGAATCCATACTCGGAACTGCTGGTGATTCAGTGACCGCACCTTGTGGGGTGTTAGGACTAATCGTTTCTGTCATTTCTATTTCCTTTAATTAGTATCGGGGACTTCGTTAGTATTACCGATACGGTTTTTTAAGTAAGCACTTTTTTTAAGACTGCTTACAAAATTATCAATGCCTACGAGTTGATTACATAAAGCAATTCGTTGGACATCGTCAGTTGGAGTGTGACCACGCATATCTGCTAATTGGTCTGCCACTTCAAACTTAAAATGGTGGATAAACATAGCCAGGTCCTTGTTCTTCAACAAGTTCTCTGCCAGTGTTCCATAATGTCTGACCTTGTCCAGTTGTTCTGGTTTCAGGTTCTTTATACTACTCAAATCTATTGTCAATCTGGAGTTATAAAACTCCACGGTATTATCATTTATCATACATTTATTTATGCTGTTTAACTATATACCTTTGGTTCGCCCTGTGCCAATGCCATATAATCTAACTGCGTTTCAGCATCAGTGCCTTCCATCTCGGCTTTGATCTTTTCTGCTCGCATATCATCTAATGCCGCACTGGATAACTTCTGCTTGTCTTCTGGACTTGGTTGTCGGTTCTTTTGTGCTTCAGCACCTGCCTGTATCATAGCCATAACTTCTTCGTCACTTGGCAAGTAAGTATCGCAGTCTTTGACACCTAAAACATAAAGAGTGTCCGCAAAAGGCTTCTTGACCTTTTTATACACTTCTGGTGTTAGTGTGCCACTGGCTACCATACTCTGTGTTGTAGAATACAAGTCCATCTGGCACTTTTGAATGATCTGTAATCTGCCCAAAGCATTTTCTTCACTCATCATACCAACTGCCAACTCAAGGTGTATTTCTTTACGCTCGCAGAAGTTCATATCGTCCCACGCCAAGAAATCTAAATACTCTGCTTTTTTGTCTGGATGGAATGTCTGTGCTAACTTTTTAACACCATAGTCATCACCATATTGTATCAAGGTTCTCCACACCAACCAAATTGCTTCACGCAACCCTTCAGCACTATTACGCACAATGTTATCTTGTATGATCTGGTTTGGCGATAATGCCATTTGTAGTTTGATACCACTATTGCCAGGAGCCATAACTTCAGGATTGAATACATCCGTGGGCTGTGTCATACCAACCAATGCCATAGTATCTTTGGCAATACGTTCCATAGCAGTTTCCAAGAACGCTAAATTACCACTTGGTGGTGGGATTTGGTAAATGTCTTTGGCAGGATCAAATTTGCTGTCCAAGATAAAAATAGCACTTTCGCCATCTTGTAGCATCTCAAAGTCCAGTCTATCAGGTTTAACACCTATGCGTGGTGTAGCAGTTAGCAAGCCTAACTGAATTTCTGCTCTGGCTGCTGATGTATTATATTCCTGTGCTGGCACAACCGACTCCGCCACGCTCATCCCATAAAAATTCCCAGGTAGGGGACGAGGACACAAATTTGCCACAGGAATAAATTCTACTTCTCTGGCACTAATGATGTATGAACCACTATAGATAATCTCAATAAGTTCCAACTCACCGTCACCGTCAATGTCAAATCTGTTCCAAGCAGTGACAATACTGACAATACGACTATCTTGGTCTTGTGCGGCACTACTACTAACTGGCAAGCCCATAACAGGCACACTATCTCTGGCGTGAATAGCCAAGTTGTTTAATACGCTACCCGCTTGATACGCACCGCTTTGGTTGTATTCTGCGTGTGTTCTAAATTCTTCTAAATTGATGTCAGGATA
>Ga0209107_10001225_pt1 | contig 14302 bp, 17 predicted proteins | sample LakErihyJuly2011_2_FD_187460 | JGI IMG/M metagenome (GOLD analysis project Ga0209107, IMG submission 187460) | Freshwater microbial communities from dead zone in Lake Erie, Canada - CCB hypolimnion July 2011 (SPAdes) (version 2) | ecosystem: Environmental > Aquatic > Freshwater > Lentic >... | reverse complement strand
AAAATAACAATACTAGTTTTTTTTAATTTACAAAAAAAAGAAATGGCGGCAAGTCCAGGAATCGGCAATTGGCAAGACCAGGAATCGTATTAGCGTATTATCAGTAGGACATTTTCTTTCACAAACCTTTGGACATTAGCCTCTTCGGGTTAGCAGGTAGGAGCGGACGTCCAGCAGCTTAGAGACCACGTCCTCGTGGAGGTCATAAAGACGTTTGCGAGACAGGCAATCCCCATACTCTAGCTCTGATGCACGGGCCAGACTATAATTGACCCACTGCAATCGTCGTTCACATATCTTAACAATAGTCTCAAGATCATCGTTGCTTATCTCGTAAGGGACATCAGTCCAACCAGCAATCGTTCGTCGTTTTAACATACGAATCTTATGATTCTCAAGATCAGCAATTTCTTCTAATGTGACGGTTTCCATTTTTCTGAAAAACCAACCAGGGTATTAAAAGCTAGGAATATATGTTCATATGTTTTAAAATTGTTTTATCTAAAACGGTTTTACATTTCAAGATACGGAAAGACCAGAACTAAATGAAATACAAGAACAAGAAAATAATACAGGCTATAAACCAGAGTATAAAGGACGGATGTGTTGAGTAGATGTCCAAATCTCAGAGTACTCATCTCGGCAGGTCCTGAAAAACAGAGTTTCGGATCCGTATTTTGTCACGATGGGTATCATCAAGAATAGGTTGTAACAAAACTTTCATTCGTAACTTATCAGCTTTTCTTTGAAGGAAAGATTGGTCTTGGCGAATGTCAATCAAGTGAGGGGGAGGATATATGTATATAATTGAGTCGCTGAATGACACATTTGTTGTATTTAGTTTAATAGAATCTAAAAAGGATCTATCTGACGACTTCGTCATTCTTACAGAATTTATACTGAAAAATGATTTGAAATGATTGTTACAAACAAGAAAAACCAATTGATACGTTGATAATTGATTAATTAGCAGTGGCAAGAACAGTTAAACAACTGAAAGTTAAACTATTTTTGGAAAATTGAAGCGGATAAGTTTTATAATTGTACACAACAACTGACAAGTAAGAGTCATTAGTCCACGTTGTAGCAATGCTACAAGTAAGACCGAAACGAAATACAAGACATGAACCATAAATAATACTCATGCATGGTAATGATGTTTCTATTAACACCGGAAAACGTAGAGTTATGTGTTGATTGGGGGCAATGGTCAGACTATGTGGGTAATATAAGGTAATCTTCTCACAATCCTTGGCATATTGTCCATAGGGAGGAGAACCGGTATACGCAATGTTCAAAACAGGAAGGGGATGATCGCAGGAGTATTTAGCTTTTTTGTAGCGAGGTAAAGGGACTGTAATAATACTCATTCTTATCTGGAATAATGATTTTAAGGTTCCTAAACAACTTTTTTTATTAGTGTATACAAAGTTTTTTCATTTCTCGCCTGATAAATTAGGTAATTCTCGTACTGGCCAATTTTAGACGGGGTCCCTCAATGTCAATCTCGATCTCTTCACTCTCGGAGAAAAAGTACTCGTCGTTTTCTATTTGAAAAGTAAAAATCCATATATAGACATGATAGTACATATATATAATGATAACCTTTCAGATCTTTACCTTTCAGATCATATAAAGCCTCCTCTGGCTGTACAAAGCTCACATGACAGATCGGTTCACCTTCTCCTAAGGTTCTCTGTATGGAGCTAACTATGTGGAGAGTAATAGAGACAGTTTGTCTACAGATATATAGGTACGAGTTCAGCACCCTCCATGGTCTTTCACACAGGTGGTTATGAACCTGAAGTAGCCGAGGATCACTGGTGAATCCGACAATGGGTATTGTGATTCTATGCACCGTCAGTGGACGAAGAAATTGTTCTTTTACAGCAGAAAGTGTGTAGCATTTTCGGCAAAGACTACCAATGTGATCACAATCTCGATCTTTGGAGGCCTTTATGAGCTCAATGATCGACATTTTCTGAAAGACCATTTTGAGTTGGTTATATCCACCTTGTTATGATTTTTTATATTTTCAAATGGATTTTTGTTTGTTTTGTATGTTTTAAATGGTTAAGCAAAACTTTGTAAACTTTTACTTTTATTTGATTATCGATAATGTACACTACCGCGTCAAACGGTAGTTTACCATTGATAATCTTTGTATGAGGAGAATTTTTAATGGCCAATACCCACTCGGGAGGGATTTTCAATAATGTAAAAAGAGTTTTAATAATAATAACGAAGTCACCATTTTTGACCATTTGTGACAAACTGAGGTTACGGAGCCCCGAGATACTTATGCATGGAGGGTATTCGTTTATTAATTTGATGTTATTCATTTCCGTCTCCAACTGGTCCAGAGCATATAAGTTCTTTTGTATATTTTGCCTAGTATTCATTTTCTGAAAATTAGTTATAAACAATTGTTGTTGTTGTATTAGTATTTTCCTTGCTGATAACAGCATCAAATTCATTGGTGATCACATACTGTGACAGATGTTTATACGCATGATTACGGATATGGTTATTGATAAATTGTATTTGGATGGTATTAGGGTGAACGCGGTTGGTCGGGTTTAATATATCCAATACCCAGGACTTATAAATACTGTTTGAATTCAATATCGACCATACATGGGTTTTCCAATTACTATCAGCATTAAGGGGAATGGATTGTAAGCCATCAATTATTAAACATGGAATAGAATTAATTTGATCGGTTAAGTCATTTAATTCGGTTTGCATCACTTTTAACTTAGCATTAAGTTTACGTTCACTTGAGGTCATAGTATTCTGCAAAACAAAACAAAAAAAATAATTCAAGGATTTTTGATGTATATGGTATTATCATATACTTTTGAAAAGTAATTATTAAGTAGTTCAATCGTTTTGGATTTTACATGGTGGTTAATCATAGTAACAGTTACACTCTCAACATCATTTGTATTGGATTGATGAGGTTTATCAATCCAAGTTACCATAATCTTCCAATTATAAGGGATATTAGCGTCAAAGAAGAGGGAGTTTACTTTGTCTTTTACCGTGGTAACAGCTGTATTGACTTTCAGATTGTGGAAATTGTATATTGTAATTATCTGGGGCTGTAATAAAGCAGTCAAGGTTTCAAGTTGCAGCCTAAGTTCTCCTATAGAATGATTAATTTCAGTTATCGAGTTATTGGGAGGGAGTAGAAGTGGATTATCAGCGATAACACGAACAGCTCCAGAATAGGCATCAACAAGTTGAAGTAGAGCAGCATCCCCAACAGCATCATCAGAGAATAAATCAGGGATATCTGAGATCTCCTGGTCATCTAATGTGGTTGATGTTACATCAGATTGACTAACCAGTAAATTGTTGAAATAAGATGTAAATAGCATTTTGATCTGGAATCAATCAGTTAATTTAAGAGGCAGACTCCCAGAGGCATGAACAAAGTATCTCTTGCAAGGGAGATAGTTTGTAAACAAGTCCTTACTCATGTGGCTTTTGTATATAATAAAGTCATGAGTTTTCTGGAAGATATTGAAATTTATGTGTGGGAAAAGAGCTGTATTAATATTTTCTTTCACAAAGCGTTCCTGAAAGTTCCTATTGAGACCCTTCATATGTGTAACAGTTTTCTCGGTACTTGGGTTCGACAAAACATAGCTTTTCTCTCCAATATAATGAGCGCTGGTGAAAAACCCTTCAGCTACCCAAATACCAGAAACCTTATGTCCCTCCTCAAAGTGTTTTTTGTAAGAATCTAGAAAGTCTTCTCGTAAATGATCATCTACATTTTCGTGTAGTTTACGATGATGTAATAAAATATGCGCTGAATCTGTGTCCATGTAAAGCAACATGCTTTTACAAGGGTTCAGGTATTTCAAAACGAAATAAAGACGTTTAAGTAATATTATTTTGCTAAAAAATAGTATATTTGATCCAACATGACCCAAAGTTGTGTTATACATTTCTTTTAAAGGATTAAAAAACTCATTCAAATAAACATTAGGAGCCAATTGTGTGCTACTTTTTATTTTGTCGCTATATTTTTTGTGTTTAGGCAAGGTTTGGGCATTTTTGAAACACTTAAATTTAGATGAACTTAAGTTACACAGTGTGAAGCCATAACAGCTGTTTAACATCAACTTAATCAGTTCTGATCGAACTTCGAGATTCTGTTTAGCTGTGATATTGGTTTCGGTTTTGATTTTTTCTTTGAGATCTGAACGTATTTGTAATTTTCTCTCAATGGGACCTTTTAAATAATACTTATATTGGAAGAAAACACCGTGATAAATATCAGGTGTGGACTCAAACCCAAAGGTTTTCATCAACCACAGAAGGTAGTGGGTAGAAATAATCATGAAATCGGCGGACTTATTTACAGAAACCACTCTCTCAGTATAATTGAAATGTTTTAACAGAGTTGCTGTGTAAGGGGAAAGTTTTTTCAATCCATATTGAGCTTTCTGTATAAGAAAACCCATTATCGGATTTTTTGATTTTAATTCCAGATTCCGTACAACCACAAAACCAGTCAATGTTTTATCTAAAATACTTTGGAGAAATGTCTTGTAATTATACTTTTTTCTAAAGTGGCAAATGTACTCTGTTTGTTTGGGAATTTGATGGTTTTCAAATTGACATTCAGAAAGAACAACATACTCGAATTCTACATGCTTTAGGTTAAAATGACTGAGTAAATGTATGTAAAGATCAGTTATACTTGTTTTGACTAAATCAGTTCGCTCAGCGAGAATGATTTGGTCAGGGGTATTTGTTATTGAACAACCACCAATGTGACCATGTCGGTAGACACTATTATACTGTATAAGTTTTATATTCAATATATTATTACGCGTGTAACTTAGAAAACCATCAACCGGGTATTGAACAAAATACAGTTGACCTAAAGCGGTGAAGTTTGATTGGAACCGGACGATAGCAATGTCTTTTGGCAAACATGATAAATAATTGTTGATAGCATTAAATTCGTTAAAGAAAATAGGTGGTCTGTTAATCAATTTGAAGTAATCGGTTTTGAAATTACCGCTTGTTTGAACTTCAGCGCAAAAACTTTTCAGATTTAACATAGATGGATTATTTAAAACATTTCGAGCATCAGCTTGAGTAAACCTGGTGTAAATTAGGGGAGTATTTACTGGGATAGGTTTGCAGGCAGCCGATGGATAAAGACTGCGAATATCAAGGGTCAGAATACCAGCAGGAACCTTGTCAAAAACCAACCTTTCAGGATATTGGAAGTTAGGCCAAACCTCCGGGTTAAGCTTAAGATCCACATACGGAAAATGGGAATTGATGACTGTGTCAGCACCAATGTCCCCATGGACAAAGGATGTACACAATCCCCCCGTGACGGATTTCTTTATAAAGTGGTTTAAAAAAGGATGGGAAAAGGATTTTGGAGCAAGATTTTCTACAATTTGCCTGGAAGGTTGGATTATAAACAGATCTTGAAAACTTAAAGAGCTTTGGGTGTATTTACGACGCAAGAATATATTTATAGGGTCACTATCATTAAGATAAGTGATAAACAGAGTATTTACGATACTATGCAAAAGTAAACAGTCTAGTTGAAGATAATATACACCATAATCATACAAGTTTACAAAACCATTTTGCTCGTATAGATGCTGAGCGTTTATACGGTCCTCTAATTTTATCGTTTTCCCCGTAAATGCATCGTTCCAATACACATCATTATGAGGCTGTAATGATATGGCATTCTTTAGTGCACCGATTGAGGTAGCCTGATTGTAAGGGAAAACAAGTTTTTTGAAGCTTATGTTGAACAGCTGTCCCACACGCTCCAATGTCATGCTGGGAGACACCATGAACCGGATATCTTTGATATACAGGTTTGATGGAAAGTTGCAGTTAATTTTTTTATTCTGTTTATTGAGAATGTTTCTGCTTATGACGCACTTAATGGTAGTAATCGAATTGTCCTTTTTGAAGATATTTATTTTATGCTTAAGTTTGGTTAAGCATAAAATCAATGGATTGGCTAGTAATATATTGTCATAATTTGCCCCATTGAAAGACAATAAGATGGATTCGAAAATCACTTGGTTCAATCTAAAGAGGATTTGAGAAAAAACTCCTTTGTGAGTAGGAGTAAGAAGCGAGGAACTAAATTTAAAGATTAGATCTTTAAGAATGATATATTTTACTACAGAGGCTAGGACGTTCCTGCGGTAAACATAAGTAAGAAACTCCAATACAAGAGTTTCTGTGTTACTATGGTCCGGTTCAGTAACCGATATGTTATCATTATTGTGTATATGAAATATTGTACAATGTTTCTCGGTTGGTGTTAAGGTTTCTAAATAATCCATGAGGGTTTCTGAGCACCCTCTTAAATCATGTAAATCTAGTTGATTCTTACACTGAGACCAACTTATGGCAGTACTGGGATTTTCCAAAAGGCAGTATTTTGAAAGTTTGTTATAAACAATAAAGGGGACATAATTTTTTAGAACAGCTAATATCTCGCGAAAAGGTAACAGGCTTGTCAATCCTATGAGGTACAGTTGTTGTATTCCATAATTAACTTTCTGGCTGGGATGTTGTCCAAACTCATTTAAATACAAACCCTGTTGCATATAGTGACCGCAAGTAGCGTTCAGAGCCTCGGTATCAAAACTATGAAAGAGTCAAAGATTCATTATAAGGTATGTAATAATCTTAACAGATAGCAAGAACACCTAACCTAATAAGAGAGATTTCACTACAAATGCGTAGCCTCCTCTGCACATCAAGATCAAAGAGTCCAAAACAGGCTGAGAAAAGATTATCAAACATATTCCATAAAACATAAGATCAGTTAACAATTTTCTTACTTAAATTCTCTTGTAGTAGGAAATTTTGTGAAGACGGTGAGGCTATAGAAAAATATCAGGTTTTAGATAACTAAGAACATGTTAGGAAACAATTAAAATTAAAATTAAATTAAATTAAATTACCAAGGTTTTTGAATTTATGCGGAGGCGGAGGAAAGAATTTCTCGGTTTTGGGATGATCACAAACACAGTGTAGGTTGTTTAAGGATTTGTCGGGATCAGTTTTACGAGGAAAGGAAATCTTATTCCCCTCTGATAAGTGAGTATTAGCAAAAATAGATTTCTCTTGAAATACAACTGATGTCGTGATGTCTAACTGATGCATAAAAAAGGAATCTCCATCTAAACTAGGAGATATGAATATGTGAAGCACATAATCATTTTCTAATTCATCAGGAAGGTATTGCCCAATCATATTTGATACTAGGGATTTGGAATTTTTTTGCAAGTAGGCATATGATGTGTAGATATTTATTTTGAAATCAAAAGCCACTTGCAAACGATTGTCAATAATTTGTGAGACTATATCATGGGTGATAAGCTTATTTCTAAAATTGATGTTCTTTTGATCTTGTATATTTATTAATTTCGGTAACAAATTTATATTTATAATGTAGATTTTCTGTTTGTATATAAGAATGTTTATTGGAGGGTAATCACACTTTCTAAGTAATTTGAGGCATGTGTTTTGAAAAGTGTACACAAACATGTTTCTGTGTGAGTGGGTAGGACACTTAATTCCCCGGATACCAACAATATTGATTGAAACATTGATTTGCCAGCTAATAAACTTGATAGTCGAGTAAGGATCAGCTTTTGAATTGGGGGTAATACGAGGAGTAATATTCAACAGTCTCATCACATCATCGCAGTTCTGGAACTTATGTTGATTCGAGGTATACAGAAGATGTACAATACCATCTAAATACACAGAAAACACAGAATTATATCCATATATCTTAATATGATATAAATTTAATACTAGAGGTTACCTAATATAATGTTATTGAATAGAGGTGTGTTAACCACTAATGGAGTGGTTGATCGTTTAATGAAATCTCGTATATCTCGTATACACGTCAAACAAGACATTTTTTTTGAACAATCTGCAAAAGATATAGAAGAATGGATCCCAACATCCAGCAGCCATAAATAAAACATAACTAGAACCTCTGGCAGTTATGGAACTAGTTGTCTAAGCATACTTACATTGCAATAGGATTGCAGAGGATATGTGCAATTGTGATCATAAGAACAATAGTTTTTTACAGTCTGAACAGTAAGAACAACCAATTCTATAACTGTAATGGTAAAGAGGGGATAAAGGGAGGTAAAACACTGTCATCAAGTCTATCGTCAATAAAATTCAGAATATCACAAAAGAGGGGGTTAGGGAATAAAGGCTTCTTAAAATAAGGGCAGACATAGTTGCGAAATTTGCCCCGCCCCAAAAGTTTCGTTAATTGTTTTAAAATATCTTCAGCTTGATCAATATGAAAATATTGAAAACCCAACAAAACAGACATAGGTGAGTTCTCTTTTACTTTTATCACATCGCTTTTGCGCTGGAAATTTTCTTGGTTAGTTGTGCAAAAGTCAATGAACCGCATGAGAAGATCATTCCACGTAAACACAAGTTCATTGTGTTCATTGTTCATCAATTTATGTATGTGATGATCAAGGTAGAAACAAGCTGTTTTATCTTTATACACTAAGTCCTTGGGACAATAAACAAAAAGACTTTGTTCAATGTTAAGGCTCTTAAGATGTTCTTCTATATTACAGGGAGCTTTCTGGAGCTGGGGCAAACATGCTTCAATCAGATTTGGTTTGAATATTGTACAAGCATTTAAAATAGCCTGTAGTTCTGCATCCAATATCAGAATCGAGTTATTCGAGTTCTGTTCCATAGGGTATAGCAATGGTTCAAAAGCATGACATAATGTGTCAAGGCAGAAGAACGGATCCAGAACTATCTGGTGGGATTCTAAGTATTTCTTCAGAGGGGAATCAGGCTTGAAGGACCACCAACCAGTGAATAGGATTGATAGGTGTCGGAGCTCCTGCTGTAATTGGTTTATAATGTTTTTGTAGATGAAGATCAGCTGATGATGATCGTAAAGATCCCCATCATTTATTTTCCCGCAGGCGTCTAAATATACAAGGTCAAAGGTATACAAGTGAGAGGTAATAAAATAAAAGTAGAGTACGAGGAGGCGATAAATTACTACCTATATGTTGAGTAATATGATGGTCTAGTTCTTCTAATTGTTGAAGGGTTTTTGGGATATCATCCATGGTCTAAAATTCTGTAAATTTGTGAAGGATAAACTGTATGATATACATTGTATCCTCCCTATTTAAACCGGCTAGATCTCGTTCACTACAAAACACAAGTGATGGGCCTATAAATATTTCAAAAACGCTATCTGTTAATGGGAGTGGAGAAGGGTTTATTTCAGGTTGGCTGGTAATTTGTATACTTGTATTAACTCGAGTATTATTAATTTCTTCTAATGTGTATATTGAGAATTGGTTTACATTGATATTGGTAACAAGCTTGTTAAATGCTCGATAGGGAGAAGCGGTATATGGTATATAATGTGGTTCCAATGAATACGAGCATTTTAAGAACATATCCATAATAATCCAAAAGTCCGTTGGAGAAAAGAATGGAAGCCAGTTGAAACTCAAGATTAATTTCGCATTAAGGTACAGGTTAAGATCTTTTGGAGCACCGGATAGAGCTTGGGTGAGGGCGGGAAAATAGATAACAGTTTTCTTTTTTGTGATATCAACATAGCCATTTTCAACCACACCAGAAAATTCATAATATGAAACTTCATATGGTTCATCAGTCATCTGAAAGGGTATAATGTATAGGTATAAAAAGATATATGGTCATATTTGTATTGTTTCATATCATCGGTCGATTGAGTATTATAGATTCATATTTTGTGTACTCTGACATCATCCCTTCCATATCTCGATCAGCATCAATGATGACTACAGGAGCTGGTAGGGGAAACCGGTTTTCAATAAGCCAATCATCATGAAGACAATGAAGCTCTTGGAGATAAGAGAGAGAAACATTAGTCTCCTCTCCACGAGCCCGATCCAGCAAGCGTCCCATCGCTATTTCTGGTCGGGTTCGCAAATAGATTATTAGATCCACTTTAAAATCTAAGAGAGGAGATGTAGTCAGAAAAAGGAACCACTGGGACAGTACTTCAAATTCGGGCATGCTCATTTTTCCAGATTGGCGAAAGTTTTCCGCAAAACAATAATGATTACTAAAGATAGATCTTTCCATGAGTTTGATGGGCCGGTTGGAGGTACCCAGATGATTTTGCATCATGGTAAGTTGGCCATATGACTGAAACATCAGCCCCCACCGTTCAGAGTCATTGTACATAAGCTGGAGCAGATTGTGACCATTGACATCCCTCCACTGTTTCACTGGCTCTATTAGCACATTTACATCATCGAACACCGCAAAGTGCTTTAGGAGGGAAGTCTTACCACTACCGATATTTCCCTCTACTAACACCGTGAAAGGTTTCACAGTCCCCAATGTAGCACTCATTTTATGATTCTAGGATTCAGCGATACTTTTGGGTGGTGTTATCAGTTCATCAGAACATCAGTTATTACAATAGGGTTAATACAAAGAATAGTTGACTATTGTTTGAGATGTGTACATGTCGACCATCTGAATCCAATATTTTGAATTCAAGATCTTGGGTCAATGACATATCATTTGTATAAGGGATAAATAGGTATGGGTCAAAAAAAGGAAACAATGTATTATTCAGACTATCGTAGAGTAACATGCAAAGGATGGTTCCCTCCAAATTCGGAGTATGGAACCGGTTGAACCCTAGATAATTCTGTTCGATACCCTGGGATCGGAAGGACACCGAAAACGGTGGGATATATAGATGATTTTTTGATCCAGGAGTATGAACAAGTGTCCCGTTCTCCTGACCACTTAATTTCTGAGCAGGAAACCATTCAGGCCACTCTGGATTGAGAGTGTCCCAAAATGTGGAGGGTTTAAAGTAGATTTTAGTTTTTTCTGGAATTCTCAACTTGACAGTGAATCTATCAGTAGTATGTATTCGTTTTTTGGATGGATTGTAGAAGTTAACAACACCATTATCACTGCCCACAAACACGTTATAATATTTGAAAATCCAGGATTTCTTATAAATTGATTCTATAATAGTTTCTAGAGCCAAACTAAACTCCTCATTCTGTTTATTCTCTAACCCAGTAATTATCCAACTGTAGGCGATGTTATCAAACCTCATTGGACAAGGAAATGTTTCCCACCCTGTTGTATAGTCAGGCAAGGTCAGGACCATAAGGTAGAAACCAAGAGCTGGTTTCTTCCTATCTTTGGTCAAGGCGTTGGTGAATATATCATTGTTATTACACGACACAACAAGGGGGAATGACAGTTCCTCCAGTTGCAGTTCAGATTTCTGAAGATCAGAGGCATGGGATTTATGCCATCCCACTCCAACTAAACATAAATGGGATATAGTCTCTGTCTAAATCAACACTGTAGTTGAGACCCTTACAGTAGTCAGTGGAAAAATAATTTTCCAGCAACAGATCGTCATTGTTCATCATGCTCTTGAACCGGGCTCTCTCCGGGTTAGAGTTTGAACACAATGATATCTTGGCCTCACTTGTATCTATAAGGTCTCTATACAAAAAAGGTTATTTTATATTCTATATTTTATATCAGTGTACATATGAATGGTTGGATTACCGTATATCGCTATCGCTATATACGGCTTTAGAGTTGAAAACTTCAGGATTTAGCCTTTCCTCGAGGTGGGAAGGCAAAATTAAAATCTGGTTCGGTAACAGGGTCACATTAAGGTTATATAAAAACCGTGTGGAATCATCTGGATCGTATTCAGGTTCGGATGAGACAGATATGAAGGAATCAGGTCGACCAGATACATGACTCAGATAAGCTCGATTGACCAGGGTAAAAGGGTCAAGAGGTTGCCCAACAGTCGGTTTCGCAATGACTACAATATCTGAGAGAATCATTAGGCACACAGGCAGGAAATTATTTTCTAAATTATCTTTTACCTAGCATCGCATTGGGGCTGAAGCGGATCGAAAAGTCATCTGCAGAGTTTTTATTTTGGGTTAATAAGAGTATGGTAAACAAAAGGTATCCTAGCCTACCTAAATCAGGTGAAAGAATTTGACAGGCGCTGTATTTCATGCTTAAGTCCCTTTTTGCGCATTCAATGTTTCGAAATCGCGCGTCCAAGGAACATTGAAAGATGTTTTGCTAAAACAGATATTAGACAAATTCTGAGAAAGCATAAGTTTTTATTTTTAAATGAATATAGTAGACTTACACGTGCTTTGCATTGCACAAGTATTTCGCGAGAGGACATTGTTTCTTAAAATTGAAATTGATAAGGCACCTACTGATTTCTCGGGACAGTAAAGAATCGAACTTGAGATATGAGATTATCAGCATAATAGTTTCTTAGCCATCGGATTGCTAATACAGGCATTAGGAAAGCGGACTTGATTAGCCTGCAGGGTTTTTATGAGATTTTTCAAAGCTGGGTTCGGTTTATCGTTCTTGTCAAATTTGTTCAGAATATACCGGCAGAAGTCAATGATGTGAACGTTGTTATGATCTTTGAAGTAAAACTCGTCGGTAATTAAATCCTTTTGTAAAAGTATATTTAAGACTAAGGGCAAGAGTTTTTGTTTTGGGTAAGTTGTGTTTAAGAACTTTGTAATAGCCTCAGACAACTGAAAAGCAGTTTGGGTAGGCAGGGATTGGCCACATGGTTTGTTTTCATCGTGAATTACGTATGTTATGCCTGAGGCGAACATACTGGTGGGATAACCAGTCAACAAATTGTCAACCTGATTTATCAAGAAATTTTTTTTTGAATTAATGTAACAGAAATGATAGTTCTGAAGTTCTGAGTTTTGATAAAAATCTACAGCATTTTTCCCTCCCAAGCGAGCTGATAATTTTCTGCAATAAAGTTGGTTTGTATCATCAATGTGTTTTAGTTTATTGAAAGGTAAAATCAATTTATCATGTAAGAAATACCTAATAATGGAATGCCCGACATTCGAGTATGAAATAAAAAGATGAGGGGCATATATGATTTGGCTAAAAAGTTCGTTGTGGAATAAATTGTGGCAAATAAGGATCAGACAAATACTGTTGTGCCTAAGTGTGTAGTTACATACCCGTAGGAAATTTTGTTTACCGGTTTTTTTATAGAATCTATAGTCATCCAGAATGACCATGCTATTTTTTGGTATAATTTTGAAATGAGACTCATCAACTAAAAAGGTGGGGTCCAAAAACGAAATATTATCACATAAATAATCTGATGGCTCCGAAGTTTGAACAAAAACTGAAATATCTAAGAAAACCCAAAGAGTAAATAAAAACCAGTACTAAAATGAAAAACATCACATACTACCTTTGTTCAGATTTCTTATGATTTTATTTACAAACACCGTCTTTCCCGACCCGCTTTCGGCTAGCGCATTTAAGATTAGATCGAATAGAAATAAATTGCGATTTAATTTGTGACCCAATGAGAAACCAAAAGTTTCTTATAGAATCAAATATTGATACAATTCTACCAATTAAGAACATGTACTGGTCCAGGGGAAGTATGTCATTCAAAGTACGGGTAAAATTCATTTTTGTCTAGAAGTAAAATCTTAGAGTTGACGACATTCTTCTAAAAACGAGGAACCATGAGTTTTCAAGTAAGATAGAAAGTTGAAAGCAGGGACTTTAATTTGGCTGTATTCTTGAATGGAGTTCACTTGTTTTGAGCTATCAGTCCTCCGTTTCTTTGCCAGTTGTGATGATTCTGTGGTGGGGTTGAAGACATACTTAAGCAGAATAGATATGTCCTTTTTGCTAGGGAAAGAAATATTTGAAAAAGAAATTTGAGAAAATGAGGAAAGGTATAAATTCTAAAGTTAAAAATTAATAACCTTATAACTTCAGCAGACCTTAACCCCAGCTCACTCGGGGCATAATATTCCAGTTTCAAAATGATATCTATTGAGGGATCCGGGGTCTTTATGGTGGCGAAAATCTTAGACCTTATGTTGTTTTTGAGAGTGGTTGAATGTTCTTGATAAAAAAATGTATTATAAACACAAGTTGTTTGGGCATAGTTAGATAGTTAGATAGTTAGATAGTTAGTTAGAGACAGATGATTTACCTTCTATGTTTTCGTTCAATAGACATTGAACGAAATCGCCTAATTCGGATTCGAATTCTCTTATGAATTCTTCACCGCTAAGTGTTTCGAAGAACTCAAAATCGAAACCAATGGACTTGGTGTCGATCTTTTTGATTTCAGCTGTACCATACATGTGGTACATCACTGGGGGGAGAAAAAACAAAAATTAGTAAA
>Ga0209107_10001223_pt1 | contig 14309 bp, 28 predicted proteins | sample LakErihyJuly2011_2_FD_187460 | JGI IMG/M metagenome (GOLD analysis project Ga0209107, IMG submission 187460) | Freshwater microbial communities from dead zone in Lake Erie, Canada - CCB hypolimnion July 2011 (SPAdes) (version 2) | ecosystem: Environmental > Aquatic > Freshwater > Lentic >... | reverse complement strand
TATATTATAGTTATTGGTTTCTTCGTTAAAAAAGACTCCCCACGTAGTTAACGAATTATAATCGGCTCTATTATTAGCTTCTTGTGCAGCATCCAGAGACATGATGGTAAATTCGCAACTTGGTGGATCTTCTTTGTCCCATATCTGCCACCATTCGCGTTTTAATAATGCACCTTCTTCTGAGACTGGATTCTGTAAGTATTGAGCATTCCAGTACCGTACATCTAGTGAAGCTTTTTTAGATTGTAACTCTTCTAGTGGCCAGAACTCAGGCCATAGTGAAGCTTCGTTGCCGTCCTTATCTTCAATAATCGCTGGAAATTCAACGACTTCCCAATCGTCAACTCCGTCAGTCTTTATCATTTGGTTAACTATTTGGCCGGTCAAGTCTAGCTTAGACCACCTAGTCATTACAACAATAATCGCACCGCCCGGCATAAGACGTTGTATTGGGCCAGACTGAAACCACTCCCAAGCAGGCAAAAAAACATCCGATCGTCCCAACTTGGCATCTTGCTCCGAGTGTGGATCGTCAATGATAAATAAATCAGCCCCACGACCAGCGAGGGCACCACCAACACCAATAGCAAAGTATTCTCCATTATGATTTGTTCCCCATCTACTTGCAGACTTACTATCTGCTTGTAGTTCTACGTCGGGAAAAACATCTTTATAAGCATCACTACCCACAAGATTACGAACGCGTCTTCCAAAGTTAACTGCAAGGTCAGCTGTATGAGATGCCATAATAATCTTTTTGTGCGGGTACTTACCCAAAAACCAAGCCGGTGCCAAATATGAGATGAGTTCGGATTTCCCGTGTCGCGGAGCAATGTTAACAATAACTCGTTTCTTTTTGCCGTTAGCAATTTCTTCAAATATTTTAGCAAGTCTACGATGATGATTCCCTACCTTGTATCCTGGATATACATGATCAATAAATTCTAAAAATGTTTCTTGTCTTTTTTCAACCGCTTGAGTTTTTTCTAACTCATTTAATTCAGCAAGCAACTGCTGTTGTTCACGCTGAGGTAACACACCTATATTAGCTAATGCTGTATCTAAATCAGCATCCGTAATTCCTGCTATATCTATAGCCATATTAGTCTTTTGTTTCTGTTACGTTAATAGCATCAATAATTTCAAATGATGTATCGATAGCAGCAGTCTTACCAAGAATTTTAAATAGTTTATTTTTAATTTGTGCTTGTAAATCTTCTTGGCTTAAATTCTTAACTGTAATTTCTGTCTTCTCTGAGAACAAACCTACATCACTTATTTTACCTAATAGTTCTAATGCTTTTAATCTGTGTCTTGGATCTGATAATCCTGCATCTTCTATAAGTTTATTTGTAACAAACCGTCTCAACTGGACGGCTTCTTGTACAACTTGATGATCATAATCCGACAACATCATAAATAGATGCTGAACTGTAGCAGGAACTTGTAAAGCTTTAGTAATTGCTGCGTTTCCTTTAGCTTCTGATTCAGGATTTGTAAATTCTTTAAATATTTCAGCAGCTTCTTGCTTTTCTTGTGATGAAACAGGTATATCTGCACCGCCTTCTACTAACACTTTAGCTGTTGCAGCGGCAATCTTTACTTTTTTATCAAAAGTCGTAGGTTCTTCTGACTCAAAGTCGTCAGGCAGGGGTTTATTTGTTTCTGGTATGATTTTTAATGCCATAAAATGTCGCTGTTTACATCCTAGAAATTTATTTGCAGCTATTGGGGCAATATATATGAAATTATTATATTAATCAAGTGCTTTTTTGATACAATAGGTTATGAAAACTACTCTTACTTCAAAGAACCTAGAAATTCTATACAACATGGCATGTCAGCTACCACCTTTTAACAAATTTAAAATGCCCAAGTCTTCTAAAGTTAAATTTCGTGTCATTAAGAACCCTGCTATATATGGTTGCTTTGACGAGGTAGACATGGCAATTGAAATAAGCTCAGGTTCTTGTGGTCACTTCACTACTATATTCCAAACCCTCCTTCATGAAATGATTCATTTATACCTTTACGTTAAAGGTGATGATGACTTTGATCAGCACGGCGCTAAATTCATGCGTATTAAAGACGTCTACTCTGAAGTTTACAACTTTGACCCTAAAGCCATTTGAACCAGATAACCCTAGATAGCTCTGCAATAGTAAAAATAAAAGACTTGTTAGTCGTAGAAGATGTCATAGGACTTAAACTACGAATCTATGTATCTGGTGGTGGTTGTTCTGGTTTCCAATATGGTTTTACTTTCGATGATACCCAAAATGAAGATGACTTTGTAGTAGACCAAGATGAAGTGTCTTTACTTGTAGATGCTCATAGCATGCAATACCTAACCGGGTCTGTTATAAGTTATAACACTTCTTTAATGACTTCAGGTTTTGAAATAAAAAATCCCACAGCTACTAGCACGTGTGGGTGTGGTTCCTCCTTCTCCGCTTAACCCGTTTTTTTAAATTTTTTATAAAAATTTTTTTGAATGACCCTTTTCTTTTGATAGGGGGTGGGTTTCTATTTTTAAAAATTATCATATCGTTTGTGCAAGTCTCACTGCATACAGCGGAATGGGACTCCTATTTAAAAAATGGGTCATGGGGGTGGCGTGGGGTCGTTTTAGTTGACATTGTCAACAGTTATGCTATAATTAGCGTGTTGACGTTAGAAAAGCGTTAACTTCTTTTAACTTTATAGGACTATATATCATGAAACAAAACAAAACATTATCAGCAAGTAAGCGTGTTATTACTAAAGCAAGCGAAGTGGAAATAGTTTTATCTGATGTCACAAAATCATCATTGAATGAGATTGTGACAAGCGCGATCAATGCTTATGACGCGGGCATTAAAAAAGCGGAAGCAATTTATTCAACGGCCGAAAGCCTAGCAAGTGCGCTAGGGACTGAGCCAACGTATGAGGACTGGACGGCTCAGTTTAACTACGTTGAGCGCGAGATCGTGGCGCGCCGTAAAATCAGCGTTGAATCAGCTCAAAATCTTTTAACCGAAGTTAGAAAAACAATGCTATCCGCGTTTAACTTAGATAAGCCACGCGCGAAAAGTAGAACCGCCGAAGCGAACGCGAAAGCCCGCGCCGAGTTTGCGGACGCGCCCGTTGCTAAACTTCAAGCGGAAAAGATAACCCTTGCTAAAAACGGGGACGCGCAGAGTTTGAAGCGTGCCTTGAAAATTCAAGCTGAGATTGAAAAGCGCGCTAAGTTGGAAGCAAGTGCCAACGCGAAAGCGGAAAGCAAGGGCATAACTAAACTTAGAAAAACTTTAAAAGATTGGGTTCAAGGCATGGACGCGGAAAGCCTAGCGACCCTAGTTTATGCAAAAGAAAACTTTGAAGCGGTTGAAAAGTTAGCTAAAAAGCAATAAACAAAGTTAACTAAGTTAAATTAGGCCCTGAGAAATCGGGGCCTTTTTTTTGTCCAAATTTTGTGGCCACAAAACTATGACCGTAATAGTAAAGAGTAGGTGAGGGGGAGTTATAACGAAGTTAACTTCGTGGCTACATGTTTGTGAGTGTTTGTATTATTACGTGACTTTGGGGTATTATTACGTGACTACGTATTTAAATAATATAATCAATGAGTTAACTCGGTTAACTTTGTCTACCGAACGTATTATTACTGCAAAATCAATGACTTAGAAAACTGATTAAAAAAAGGCAAGTGCTTGTTATATATATATATTTTATAATATTACATTACTACGTGACTTTTGATATGTCTTCCCAGTTTGAAAATTATTTAACTTCGTGGCTATACTAATTTTTTATTTTTTCCCGTCCTCTCTTCCAGCCCGCGCTGTGCTTTTTAACGTAACAATGTATTATTACTGAATAATCAATGACTTAGCACGTTATGATACAATGGACATTGTAAACAGTTACGTATTATTACTTAATAATCAATGACTTATAACGTAATATTATACCCACAAAGTTAACAAAGTAAATACTACTTTCTCAATCAAATCAAGCACTTGATAAAATTACGTTAACAATGTCAACCATTGATTAAAAAAGAGGCACATGTTAACCACCAAGTTAACCAAGTAAAAACCCATGACCGTAAAAAAGGGTCAGCGAGACTTAACAACTGATTAAAAAATAAGCAACCGAAACGATCAAGAAGCCGATACCCACCCTCAAAAAGAACGTTAACTTAGTTGACATAGTCCACCTTTGATGATATAATGATTGAGTTACGTTGATGTTTGCCTTCTATATATGAGGTCTATGTCAGCGTCACATGTTCATTAACGTATGACTTTGTGACATAAGGAGAGAGAATAATGAGTGATATAACGTATGTAATGATTCAACTTGTGGTGCTAGTTTGTTATGCATCATGGGTCTTTTATAACGTAGGGCTTCAAAAAGGGAGAATAGAAAATGAAGATTAAAGGAATATATAAAAATTATGATAGGGAAATTTACATGAGTGAATACACACCTATAAACAAAGAGCATTATAGACGCTTGAGATTTTGCACAGTCGTATCAGTCGGCATTAACGTCTTTTTACTATTAGTTATGGTATTAAGATGAACATTAAACAAGTCAAGGAGTATGTCACAAACCAACTAAAAAGTTACAAAGTGACAAGCATTATGAAAGATTGGAGTGATAAAGATTGGGAACGTATGTATAAACAAATATCACCAACCAAACCCTACGAAGTGGAACGTCGTTTAATAGATTGGGCGCGTCATGAGTTAGACTTTTTCCGTCAATGTCTGTATAAAGAAAGACATTACGAAGACTTACTGATTGATCATGCGTGTATCGACTGCTTGCGTTGCGAAGATGTGGTTCGTGGTGAGAGGAAGTTTTATGTCAGACGACCACAAAATTAAAGCGTTGTTAGTAGAAATTATGCTCAAGCCTAATTGGGTAGATGAGTATGATGACTATAAATGGAACGTGAAATATAAAATACATATGACTCTTGCAGGGTTATTACATACTAAACGCTTAATAAAGTATGGTGATGGTGGTAGTCATGTGTATCCGAACTATGTCATAACAAACAGAGGCAAGGAATATTTAAACAAAGGAGAAAACAATGAGCAATAAGATAACAATAGTATTGAGCATAAACTCAGATAGTGTGTCAAGGTTTTTGTTTGATGACTATATAAACGCTTGTCATGACGCGGGAATGATGATAAGGTATGAGCCGTATACAAGAGATATGTATGCAGAACTCAATGACAAAGCCCTTGACATTGAGAGACAAGATGCACTTGCATCGCTTGAAGAAGAAATCTTAAACAATGTTGCCTGTGTCAATGGCAGTTGCGAAGACTAATCAAAGGAGAAAAATATGAAACAAATCAATGTCATCGTGGGATTTACCACATTCTAGTAGCCTCTCGGCTATAACTTAACTCGTAAAAACAAATAAGGAGGACTATCTATGATAGACCAAGCCCTGCTTTGTCTCGCCACGACTATATACATGGAAGCCGCACACGAACCCAAACAAGGGCAAGTTGCAGTAGGATACGTGTTGATGCGGCGAGCCGAATTTAATCATAAGAATGTGTGTAGTGAAATGAAACGACCATATCAGTTTAGTTGGTATGGGATTACAAAACCACCTTCGGTAATACGACAACACTATTTTGATATAGCGTATCGTGTATTGCATAAGCTAGAGGTAGACTATAGCTATGGTGCAACGAACTTCCACGATACAAGTATTAAGAAACCGAAGTCATGGGTTAGACTAGAACCCGTAGTTAAATGGTCTAACTTAATTTTTTATAAACAAGGAGAGAAGTATGCAAGTAATAATTGATTTGAATGATGACCAAGCAGATGAAGTATTGATCGAAGCGTTAAAAAGTGGGTATGCAATCAACCTAAACTTTCCCGATGAGCCAAACTTTTATGAGATAAGCCAAGCGTTTAGAACACTACTTACTTATTACATGGGGGATAAAGAGTATGCGAAATACATGCACAAAAGGGCTAAGGTTCGTAAGAATCATAATGCCAAGCGTCTTGTTGATGCTCATAGTGGTCTGTAGTGGTTGTGTTACTGTTGCCACAAGTGTTGCTACACAAGCAGGTGTTCAAGTAGTAGGTGAACAATACTTGATAGCGCAAAACAAACCTATCATAAGGTGTAATTTATATAATGTAATGCAGGGTAATAAAATGTGTAGAGTTTATAGACAATATAGGAGAGGATAATGAATAAGAACTATGAAGGCACAGGGTATCTGTTAGTAGGAGTTATTGTAGGTATTGTTTTTACATGGGCAGTTATGGAATTTACACACCTAAAAGATAAGAACAGTAAGAACTTGAAGTGTGTGCAAGGGGAACTCTATGAAGAAATCCGTCCTAACTTTTATGTGAAGTCACACTTGGAATGCTTTGAACAAAGGACTTTGTAATGCTACCCTTTACATATGCAGTCGTTGATGATGACGGCGAAGTCTTACGTAAACATAGATGGAGTATCAAAGAAGCTAAGTGGCATAAAGAACAAGGGAGTAATGTCATCAAGCTAGAAGTAGTTAAACAAACGGAGAGTAATATTTATGATGAACTTAGTAAATTATGTGGAGACGCAGTATTCTAAAACCGAAACACCTAATTTAACTAAAGACGAAATAGAACTTGCAAATAAAATAAATCAATTCTTTATTGACAGCAAGCCTATGTTTCGTCAAGAGGTGTTAGATTATTTTGGTATATCAAAACATATGTTTTATAAACTAAAGAAGGTAAACGCTATACGAGTGCCTATTGAAATATCAAACAGGACTTACTCAAATAGAAATAAAGGAAAGGGAAATCATGGACAAAGAACAAAAAAGAGCAATACGCAAATTTGAGACATGGCAGATGAGGAAGTTTGCGCGTAATGCAAAAAAAGGTTATCGCTTCTTTCAGCCCGATACTTTGGCTAAACCTACACCACGAAGTTCACGAGATGCGTGGGGTGGGACATATGTCAACGAAGACAATGACCGTAGTCAAGAAAAGTATATGACGTGGATAATTTATGCGTTCGTGGTCGCGTATATTGCGTTTTTAATTTGGAGGGAATTACCATGAGTTATCAATGCGTTGAATGTGGTGATGATATAGCTGACGCTAGGTATGCGTTAGGGTATAAGGTATGTATGTTTTGTGGTGAACAACATGCTAGGGCATACAAACATACGATCGTGCCTATGCCTAAGTCAAACTATATTGTTGTGACTGATTTAGAATTGTTAAAAGGACTGAATTCATCTCACAAAGGCAAGTAAAAAAATTTGGTATTTCAGTTGACAAAGTCTACTTTATGTAGTATAATGTTAGTTGATTTGGTAGAAGTAGTATGTTTATTAACCCGTCACAATGTCATTTGTTTATGACTTTGTGACATAACTTTGAGGAGAACTATCGTGGGATTTCATATCAATGTTTATAACATGCCTAGAATACAGGATTATAAACATGCAAAAGAAATATTCAGCAGTAAAACAGTTGTGCGTGGTGAGAACCAATCTGTGCGTAGATTAGGTGATAGGTATGAGAAAGAGAAATGGTTAAGACAAGAAATACAAGATGGTGTTGAAGTATATACGGCAGGATATTATGACACCGACTTAGTTAGATTCTATCCAACACACAAAGAGATAACGCTAGGTGGTTACCCATCAACTAGCACTCAATACTTTGTAGAGTATATAAGTGGCGTAAATCTTCAACAGTTTCAACACAAGAAGTATGTGCCTACACCATTTACAAGAAGCCCTATGGTTAAGAATCATCAGATTGAATGTTATATAAATAACGTGCATGGTCTGTATTACATGAACGCTGATGATTGGTATAAGCTAGATTATAAAAATAAATCTTTAGACGAGAGGCAATTTGAAACACCTGTTAAGTATAAGTTTGATGCACGTCAGATGCGAGAGTTACGCTTGCCATATAAAAAGTTATTGAAGTATGCAGACACTATGTTGAAGTTAAATGATGAAGGGGTAGAACTTGATAATGAATTAAATAATCAAATATTACCATTCACTCAGTATAAAAATGGTGAAGGAGTGCTTACTATGTATGCTGATGAAGATAAAACATATCTATCGTATTATCACGCAGTCAGACATACTCAACATAGCCGATGGCAAAGTAGTGGTGGTTATAAAAACTATGTCAATATAGGTATGATTAAAAGATATTTAGATAAGATGATTAAGTTAGAAAACCCACAAGTTTTAGTAGAAGTTACACCCGTCACAAACTCATAATCCCATGAGGAAGTGACATAACATAAGGAGAGAGCATCATGCAACAAGATATTAGTTTACGACAAGCAGAAGAATTGATTGCAACAGTAGGTCGTGACGTAACAGTCCACCTACGAGGCCAACCTGGCATTGGTAAATCGTCCATACTTAAATCACTAAGTAAAAGATTTCCCGATCATACCCCTGTGTATATTGATTGTGCAGACCTAGACTTAGGTGACTTAGCTATGCCTGCTATGAATCATGAAACGCGAACGACTACATTCTATCCGAATGAACGCTTCGCTATACACCATGACAAGCCTGTCATCATCATGCTAGACGAGATCACTAAAGCGTCCGAGCCTGTTAAGAATATGCTACTGCCTGTTATGTTAGAACGTAGGCTAGGTAGTGTAGCGTTTCACAAAGATTCAATCGTGTATTCAACAGGCAATCTAACGACAGATGGTGTCGGAGATAACATGAAAGCCCATGCTAAGAATCGTTTGACCGCCGTCACAGTTCGTAATCCGAATGATGACGAGTGGATTAATTGGGCGATTGATAATGATATAGCACCCGAGATTATTGCATGGGTTAAACAATTCCCCCATGCACTAGCGAGTTATACAGATGATTCACAGAAAGAGAATATGTATATCTACAATCCTCGTAAACAACAGGAAGCGTTTGTCTCTCCTCGTTCATTAGCAAAAGCATCACCTATCGTTAAGTCTAGACAAGTTCTAGGTGAAGATACTACATTGACGGCGCTTGCAGGCACAATCGGTGAGTCAGCGGCTCGTGATATGTCAGCATACTTTAGTCTAGCTGATGGACTACCAACTAAGGAAGCTATATACAACAGACCAATGGAAGCGACAATACCTAACGACCCTGCCGCGAAAGTAATTCTTATTATGCGTGAGTTAGTTAGTGTCACTACTGAAAACTTTGATGCTTGGATTACATACTTACAACGATTACCTATGGAGTTACAAGCGTTGTTTGCCGTCAACATCATGGCATCATCACGTAAGTCAGTAGCCGCGACCAACAAGTCGTTCATTGATTGGGCAGTTAAGAATAACCAATACTTCTAGGAGGATATATGGCACTAACGAGTGAACAACGAGTAACAAAGGCACACATAGCCGTCATGCGTAGTAAAGAATTCTGCATGTTTTCGGGTGTGTTATCAGTAGGCAAGGTTATATATACAGAAGATATACCTACGGCTTGCACCAATGGTCGTGATGTAATATACAACCCTAAGTTTATTGATACGTTACATGACAAAGAACTAAACTTTGTAGTCTTACACGAAGCGTTGCATAAAGTATTTCAGCATATGTTTCTATGGAAGAAGCTATGGAAAGAGAGTCCACAACTTGCGAACATCGCGGCTGATTATGTTGTGAACAATACTATCCATGAAGCTGATCAGTATGGGAATATAACACTCATACCTAAGGAAGCATTGTTTGACAAACAATATGCCAACATGACCACGCGCCAAGTGTTTGATCTACTTAAACAAAACAAAGATAAGCAACAAGGTCAATGTGAGGGGCATGATAGTCATGATTGGGAAGGTGCTGAAGGACTCTCTGATGATGAAGTTAAAGAGACTACTAAGCAGATTGACCAAGCCTTACGTCAAGGTGAAATCATACGTGGCAAGATGCAAGGCAATAAGAACAGAACAATAGATGGACTACTTGAACCTAAGATAGATTGGCGTGAACAACTACGTGAGTTTGTCAATGCAACGTGTCGTAACAAAGACAAGACAACATGGAAGCGTCCACACAAACGTTTCTTAGGGCAAGATATATACATGCCTAGCATGATTGGCGAAACAGTCGGTAAGTTAGTCGTGGGTATAGACACATCGGGGTCGATTGGTGATAAGGAATTAAATGAATTCTTATCTGAGGTGGTAGCTATATGTGATGAGGTATCACCATCTAGTATTGAATTGATCTATTGGGATTATGATGTTGCAGGACATGAAACCTACAACATAGGTGATTACGATGCGTTGGTTCAATCAACCAAACCAAAAGGTGGGGGTGGCACTAGGGTTGGGTCTCTCAATGAATACATCAAAGAGAAACGTATTGAACCCGAAGCTATCATTGTATTAACAGACGGCTATGTAGAGAATGATTGGGGTGGCACATGGGAATATCCAACACTATGGGCAATTACATCATGTAACATTACATCTATACATGGCAAGTCCATATACATGGGAGAGGCATAATGGGTTATCGAAGCGACGTTACATATGCAATAGAGTTTAGAAACTTAGATTATAAACGTAAGTTTGTAGCATTAAATAAACTTCACCCAAGCTTTACAAAAGCACTAGAAGAATGTGAAGAAGTAGAAACTGATAACTTATTTATAATCTTTAAAGCTGAATATATCAAATGGTATGACGGATATGAAGATGTATTATGTCATACCGAGATGTTGCAAGCTATAGAAGATGAAGAGATGGACGGAGTAGCTGCAAAGTTAGTTCGCGTAGGTGAAGAAAGTGGAGATGAAGAAACAACAGAGTATCAAGGCGATAATGATTATGAACCACATGCAGGAGAAATACCAATAGAAGCGGAAATAATAAGTAGGATTATAGATAATTTACCAAGAAGTAAACAACCCGTCACAACCTCATAATTCTGTGAGAAAGTGACATAACTAAGGAGAGAGAAAATGAGTATCAACGTTCCACAAAGTTTACTAAACGTATCAAATGGTGTGAAGCTAGAAATCAATATGGCTAAGTTCACACCTATACAATTAAAAAATATAGGCAAGTATGTTAAGACTTTAAAAATACCTAATACAACCTCAGCTACGGCTAAGATTGCAAAAGGGATAGTTGACTACTTAAAGATACCACACTTTGTAACAAGTAAACGTCACATTGAATGGCATCACATACCTTTTGATCACCCTATCTTTGACAAGATGATCGGTGCAGTATCGGTTGCATTACTCATGCCCGATCAACATTGGTGGTCTGCTGATAGAATGAAAGATACTAAGTTGGCTATTGAAAAGAAACGTCCCGTAGGAAACATATCTTTATGGGGGGACACAATCGATGAACAAGTGCAAAAAGAATTATTAAGCATGGCTACTTACAAGCATGAGATGTCACCACAAGCAGAAGAAATGTTAGAGAATTTACTAACACGTAAGGTAAACACTTTTGAAATGTATTACAACGGGTAATTTAACTTTAGGAGAGATCATGAGTATCAGCATCGCATCAAGCGCAGTATTAATTGATTTAAACATATCAGTATGGACAGCTAGGAAGTTAGACAAGAACGTGTCAAAAGAAATAGATGTAAGAAAGAACACCACGATTAAGGCAGGCAACTATAATAAACATATACTTGCAGGCTCAGATCAGTTAGAAGCTATCACTAAGTTATCTAGTGAGATTAGAGAATGGCATGGTAGACAAACGTTGCCTTGGTCAGACACAGGCACAAGGCTATTACCTATGTCAAACTTCTTTGAGTATAAAGATCAGCTATCTAAGTATGAAGTAGACTTTAAACAACGTGTGGATAGATTTATACATGAATATCCCAACATCATTACGGTCATGGCTTTTAAGTTGGGAGAACTTTTCGACCGAGGGGAATATCCCGAAGCTTCATCAATTGCATCTAAGTTTAACTTACGTTATACTATTATGCCTGTTCCCGAAGTAAATGACTTCCGTATCGACATCGGTGAACAAATGAAAGTTGAAATGCAACAGGAGTATCAAAGGGCTTATGAAGGACGTGTTGAAGCCGCGATGTCTGATGCATGGTCAAGACTACACACAACCTTAGAGCATATGATTGATAGGTTAAGTGGTAATGATAAAAAGATATTTAGAGATAGCTTAATAGATAATGCGTTAGAGTTGACAAATCTATTAACTAAGCTTAATGTAACAAACGACCCTAAACTAGAACAAGCAAGACAGGCTTTAGAACGATCACTTGTTCATGTATCGGCTGATGACTTACGTCAAAGCAAGGGTGCTAGAGATGAAGTGCTAGCTAAAGTGAACCAAATCATGCAAACAATATAAGGAGTTATATGAAAGTATTTCATGCCATAGATGCAGAGTCATCTATCATATCAGAACAAGACAAGGAAAAGATTGCAGTCCTTAAACTTGTAGATGTGGGTAAGTATGTAGAAAATATTGGCATCAGAGATGGTCAATTCTATATTATTGCAGAGAACGAAACAGACAAAATCTATATAGAGTATAAAGCCGCTATGAGTAACATAGATACCGCTTTTAAACAAAAAATGGATTATAGACTTTTCTCAGAAAAGAATATGGAGTTTCACAACAAAAAAGCTAGAGCCATGCAACGTAGTATGGAAATACCAAAATGAAAAAAGAGCCTGTAAAAGAAAAATGGGTTAAGCAACAAGTAGTTAAGATGCTAAAGGATAGGGGGGCTTACTACTTCTATCCTGTAGCAAGTGGCTATATGAGTATAGGTGTTCCCGATATTGTTGCATGTTATAAGGGAGCCTTTATAGGAATTGAATGTAAAGCAGGCGATAATAAACCTAGTGTATTACAGGAAAAAAACCTACAACACATACAAGACAATCAAGGTATAGCGATGGTAGTAAACGAAGATACATTATTATCATTACAAAACTTTTTAAATGAAATGGGAAAATGGAAATGACAATGCTAAAAAAAATATTAAAAAAATATAAACAAATAAAAGACATGGTTAACAACCCGCCTCACTATACACAGGGTGGTATTGAAACAATAGATTACATGGAAGCTAAGTCAACACCCGAAGAGTTTTCGGGACACTTACGCTTAACAGCTATTAAGTATTTGTCAAGAGCAGGATTAAAAGAGTCAACACTTATGGACTTGAAAAAAGCACAATGGTATGTTAACGAGTTAGTAACCTTTGTAGAAAAACAAACTGTAAATTCTAAATAATGTGGATATTTCAGCTTGCGTTAATATCAGGAGTTATGGTAGGCTTAGAACTTAGATTTCTAGAGGAACGTGGACCCTATTCTTTTTCTTTAGTCATAGACCTATTTATAATTAGATTGATATTACAAAAGCTTAAACATGTCAGATGATGCAGATAAAACGCAAGATAGATTAGAACTTGAAGATGTCATTCGCCGTAAGGAGATGGACGGTATCAAGTATTTAGAAGGAACAGGCCACTGCTTAAATTGTGGCACGAAACTTAATGACTCAAGACGATGGTGCGACAAAGATTGCGCCGAAGATTGGGACTATCACGTCAATAGACGCAACTAAGGAGAGAGTAATGGCTACAAAATCAACTAACCCTACTACTAGGGAAACATCTGCTACAACTTTTGATCGTGGCGAAAGAAACCTAATCGTTACCATTCATCATGGTGTTATCAAAATCAGACCTAAAGGATTAAAATCAGAGGAAGTTATTAACATCGCTGCCATTTATGAGCATGCAGTTAAAGCCCGCGTTAGGGGGACGTAATGCCTAATCTGATTACGCTAGACTTTGAAACATACTACGATAAAGAGTATGGGTTAAAGAAGTTTACTACAGAGCAGTATATACGTGATGAGAAGTTTGAAGTCATAGGTGTAGCTGTTAAGGATAACGGTGTAACCAAATGGTTTACAGGAACACACGCTGAGACCAAAGCTTTCCTAGACTCATACAATATGCATGAACACTTTGTGTTAGGACATAACATGAGGTTTGATGCATCTATCCTATCATGGATATTTGATATACACCCACGAGGTTTATTCGATACCATGAGTATGGCTCAAATACTTCATGGCTTAACTGAGTCAGTATCTTTAGCTAACCTATCAAAACTATATAAGATAGGTGAGAAGGGAACAGAAGTCCTTGATGCCTTAGGTAAGAAACGATTAGACTTTACACACAATGACTTAGCTAAGTATGGTAGTTATTGTATCAATGACGTAGAACTTACCTACGAATTATTCACCGAGTTAAA
>Ga0209107_10001222_pt1 | contig 14312 bp, 6 predicted proteins | sample LakErihyJuly2011_2_FD_187460 | JGI IMG/M metagenome (GOLD analysis project Ga0209107, IMG submission 187460) | Freshwater microbial communities from dead zone in Lake Erie, Canada - CCB hypolimnion July 2011 (SPAdes) (version 2) | ecosystem: Environmental > Aquatic > Freshwater > Lentic >... | reverse complement strand
CAGAATAACACGAATAAGTTCTATGTAGATTTTTTGGATCATCCTTATTAAACCCCCAATTATTTTCTTTTTCAATATTTTGAAAGTATTCTCTTGTTCTAACCTTTGCTACTTTATCAGTTTGTGTCATACATTCATAAAATCCATTATCATTAACTTCTCTTTTTTTAGGGCCATTTCCAAGATATTGATTTGGTTCATCTTTGAAAAACTCTTTCACTTCATCAAATGTACTGAATATCTTAATTGATGGTTTTACAATAGGTTTTACAGAAGTCTCTTTTAATTGATCTATATATTTAACACTATTAAACGTTCTTATTGTATTATATGTAATATCATCTTGTTTATTATATTTTGTTGTTTTTGTATTCCAAACAATTCCTTTTGTAAACTTCATATCATTATCCCACAATTTAATATAATTTTCTATAGATGGTATATTAGTATAACATATACTATCGCCATTATCATCATAACCATTTAATCTTCCAAATGATCCTTGAATTATAGTAGAATCGCAAGGATCTATAGAATATCTATCATATGAAATACCTACATATTTTTTATACTGAGTTTTAGCACATCTTAAAATTTCACAATAGAAAATGAAAGTATTCTTTTCGGGGTTTTTCTCTAAAATACAATTGATATCTTTTTTCTTGGCTTCAAGATATTTTTGATTATATTCATAATTTTCTCCAAAAACTTTTTTGAAATTAGATATAACGATTGATTGATTGTTTGTTTTATCCTTTTTTTCTCTTTTATTTGGCACTCTAATTAAGTGATATCTAGGATTTACATATTTTTCAATATCTTTTTTAAGTTCTTTTACATTATCTAGGATGGTTAGATCTTTGAATTGTTTAATACGTCCTTGTTCCATTGCTTGTTTTGGCCCGTAATGGCCTTGTCCAGGGGCTAGTTTTACTATAGCAGAATGATGATTCCAATCTACGATATCATTTATATTTCCGTCAGGCGTAGCAGAAAATTGAATAATTTTTATATCATTCTCTAAAAGAAAATCTAAATCGTAAAATTTACATTTTGTAAATGCTTTATTTATTGTTTGATTATCTTCACATGCTATTTGTATTTCATCCATAATAATCAAACAGTTCTTTTTTCCCTGTATATCAAGAATAAAATTTTTTATATTTCCCCTATGAAATACTCTAGCATTAATACAGTTGGGCATTCTATTTTTTGTGTCTTTCTTCCATTCAACATCTGATAAGCCCGTGATAATATAGATGTGATTGATTGGAATATTATTAGACAAGGTGTAATATTGGATCAGCGATGTCATACAACCTGTTTTACCTGCTTGTGTGATCCCTAATACTAAACAATTAGCAATTGCTTTATTATTAAATATATTTCTAACTTCCTTTCCACATATTTCCTGATTTTCAAAAATAATGTTAATGCCTTTTAATTTATTAAGTTTTATTTGACTTTGAATTATATTTTTTTCTTCTTGAATTATATTTAATTCATGTAGTTCATATTCAATAATAGATCTTTGTTTGATCATATTACTATGTATTTATTAAATAATTTTTATATAAGGGATCAATTTTTACATATTGTAGATATGTAAAAATATAAAAATAATATCCTTAGAGTGTTTGAGATACAAAAAAATTTTACTAAATTTTCTGTATATTTATAAGATATTCTAGAATAAATGTGATAAGGGGGATAAATGTTGGTGTAATAGTATTTAATTGATAATTCTAAAAGATTTTTCAAATTAAATTTAGAAAATAATATAATATATATTGAGAGAAGCCTTTTACGATATATCTTCAGCATGGGAATACCCTTTAAGGGATTCTAGAGAAGCAAATATATTTCAAAAACTTAAAGAATATTTTAAGCAGCATATAATTTAACTTTATTTACTTTAGGTTTTGGTGATAGGTTGATATCTTTTTGTGCTTCTTGAGATACTTTATTTACCTTAGGTTTAGATTTAGGTTTTGGTGATAGGTTGATATCTTTTTGTGCTTCTTGAGATACTTTATTTACCTTAGGTTTAGATTTAGGTTTTGGTGATAGGTTGATATCTTTTTGTGCTTCTTGAGATACTTTATTTACCTTAGGTTTAGATTTAGGTTTTGGTGATAGGTTGGTATCTTTTTGTGCTTCTTGTGATACTTTATTTACCTTAGGTTTAGATTTAGGTTTTGGTGATTGGTTGATATCTTTTTGTGCTTCTTGTGATACTTTATTTACCTTAGGTTTAGATTTAGGTTTTGGTGATATGTTGATATCTTTTTGTGCTTCTTGTGATACTTTATTTACCTTAGGTTTAGGTAGGGTTGATAGTTTAGTATCTTTAATGGTTTTAGATGGTTTTATAGAATTTTTAGAATATAATTTAATAAAATCTTTTATCAAGACAAATTGATTTTTATCTTTAATATATTCTTTTTTAGAACTAAGTTTTGTATATATACGCCTTTTTCTCCCTAAAATATTTATATATTTTTTAATTGATTTATCTAATTTTAATTCATAAGTTTTACTATATTTAACACCCCCCCTTAATGTTCTAGCCATTGATGTTCTTGATTCATTAGGATCACTTAAAAGATATTTACCTATAACTACGCTTTTTTTTATACTTCTATTTCTGCTTCTGCTTCTGCTTCTGCTACTTCTGCTACTTATGCTTTTACGTCTACCCCTTACAGTTTCACTTCTTCCACGTACAGTTTGATGTCTGCCTATTCTGTCATTACTTTTTTCTTCTTTTTTTATAGCGTTTATAAAATCAAAGGTTGTTTCTAAATTATATAAAATATGTTTTTCCGTATAAAATGCGGCTATTAAACGAAGGGTTAATATATTATTTATATCAGAAATATTATCATAGTATTCGTTCATAAATTTTTCATAATCATCAATTATAGTACCTCCTTTTAAACGAAGTTGTGATGTTTTTTGTAAATTATTATATATTTTTTGCGACGATGTTATTTTTGAATCGTTTTTATGCTTTTTACCACCGCCTTTTTGTTGTGGTATAAGTTTTCTAAGTTCTTTAATCTCTTCAATGCGAATATCCAATAAATTATTAATATTTATAAAACTCTCTATTATAGCATATTTTTTTATATTTTTTTCAATAGGTATATATAATTCTATACCACCGCCCTTCTGTATAGTTTTTCCTTGCTTATTACTTCTACCTCTATACATTTGATCTAAGAATTCTTGCAATTTTTTATTTTTTATTATATTATCTTTTATATTTTGTTGATACGTTTCGACTGATTCTATATATGTATCTATATCTCTTAAAAAAAGGTGTATTAATTCATCTTTTTCAAAAGATTCTTTTGCTATTTTTGCTATTTTTAATATATCTTTATAAAAATCACCTAGAAATTCTAATTTTGATTCTAATTCTTTACAAGTAAGAATATCTTTATTAAGGAATTCTATTACAAGTAGATAATCCCGATCTACTGTATAAATTTGTTGTGGAATATTTAATTCAAAAAATAAATCTAATATGCGTTTTCCATATAATTGATTTCCATATAATAGCTTTATAAATTCTTTTACTTTAGAATAAGAGGCTATATCACTTAACATAGAATATATCTTTTTATATGTTTCTTCACAATCATCAGATGTTAGAAAAGTTTCTAAATCATATTCTGTTTCATATGTATAAATTTCTTCAAAAGCATCATCTTCTTTTTTTTTTTTTAATGTAAATACAACCTTATTATTTTCATTTATTTTAATTTCTATTTCATATAATTGAAATGTATGTACCTTAATAGTATCATATAATAAGTTTAAAGTTTCTATATAGTTTTTAAATTTATCATAATGTATAATTAAAGGTTCTGTTAAAGGTTCTGTTAAATGTTCTCCTGGTTTTATATCTTCAGGTTCATCTGAAAAACTCAATGTCAATATTTTTTCTATTTTTTCATTTTTATTTCTTTCGTTTTCATCGTAAGCATAACTTTTAAATATTACAATTTCTAAATTTGGTAGATTATCTAAAAAATATCTTTCTCTTGCTTCTACTCCAGCTTCTGCTTCTGCTTCTACTCCAGCTTCTGCTTCTGCTTCTGCTTCTGCTTCTGCTTCTACTCCTGCTTCTGCTTCTACTTCTACTCCTGCTTCTGCTTCTGCACCTGCTTCCGCACCTGCTTCTGCACCTGCTTCTGCACCTGCTTCCGCTTCTACTTCTACTCTCTCTCTCGCTTCTGTAGCCCTTGTAACAGTCCCGCCTTTTTTATACTTATTATTCTTATATTTACAACCTCCTCCGCGTTGTAATATAGCATTCATATGCACCGCACCAGCCCCGCCTGCTATAATAGTCTGTATTATATTTTTAGAATTCGAAACTGTAAGCAATTTATAAAAATTAATAGCATTACCTATTGGTTGCGGTATACCTTTATCAAAATAATAAAATCTTTGATTTGGTGTTGCTGTAATAAAGTTTGTTTGACAAACAAATGCTATTTTCATTAAATATGTATCAATCGTCTCAAGAATACAATCTTTATATAATGGATTGTAGCCAAAGTTTTGATTATGTAAATTTAATATATTTTGTGTTATTTTTATATCATCTATAAAATATATAGGTATTACACTTATTGAAGACATTAGGTTAACATAAAATAATTGTCCAAAATCACCATATCCTTTCATTATACAGAATATAGCATTATGTATTTCTTGTTTGTTTAATTGTTGACTATATATAGGATTTAAAATACTATTTTGAATGTTTAAATGTAAAGAATTACAAACACTATTAACTGTAAAAAGACCTTTACTACCTCCTTTTGTACTAATAAAGGCTGTAGGATGTGTATTTATATTTAAATATAAATAATACCTTTTTTGACCACTTTGGAAATCTTCAAAATTATTGTATGTGTTTGGTGTTTTTATATATATATATAAAGCAGGAATTTGTAATGCCGCACGGTGTTTGTGCATAATAGTATAAAAACTTTGAAAGAATATCAAACCTATATTATATAAAAATATTTGCCCTATAAGATTTATAAAATAATTTATATCATCATTTCCATAACCACAACCCGCCGAATCTATCATACTGAATACAGTTCTATTTTGTATAATATTAGAACATATTGTTTTGAGTGTACAAATATCTGTTTTTAATCCTGTATCTCTTATACGGAATTTGCAATTTTTTAAATCTGCTGCTGCTTTTTGAAAATCTGCTTTATTTCCCGGACTGCTTAGAATTTTTACATCATTAAGATTTGTAATAAATATATTAATAAATGCATTTACCGCAGTATTATTGGGAAACTTTATCTTTAATGTATTTTTAAAATGATCAATTATATAATTTGGAGATAACCATCCGTGTAAACTAGGATTTGTTAGATGAGAGTTTCCTAATACATTTTGATTTTGATGTTTACAATTATTTTTGCCTCTAGGTACTGTGAAATCATGTGCTGTATCGTATTTTAAGGATACAGCCAAACATCGTAAAAATGGCATATAAGCAATATCAAATACCGCCTGATTAAATTGGTTATTCTGTGGTAAGGCGGCTTGATCAGTAGCACACCATGCTATATATTTAAGAAGAAGAGAACCACTTCCTAACATTGATGTAAACAATATATCCTTAGCATCTGTCGCGGCTGCAATATTTTGTTGAGGTTGAGAATTTATGAAATTTGTTATATAGTCTTCGAGATTTCTACGTAAAAATACGGCATCACTAAATTCATAATTTAATCTATGCTGATCTGGTGTGATAGAAGATATTAAACCGCCTTTCATTATTATTCTATATTATCCTATATTATCTAATATTAGATAATATATATAGTTTTATACATATAAACATTTATAATACAATTTTATTAAATATATTAAATATATTTAATTATTTATAGATGATTATCATATAAAATATGTTGGGCGAAGATTCAAGATACATTACTTAAGATAAAAATAAATTTAATACATTTTTTTATATTAATTTTTGTATATTATATTTATAATTAATATTTTATTATAATAGTTATCTGGTATATTCACATTATCCGTAATATAAATATAATGATAATATATATTAAATATAGGTAGGTATGACTAAGAGAGTAACAGCACAACCCCCGGAGGATACCACATACAGCGGTCCGCCGAATAAAAAACAGAAGCAACAGTCGCCTGTTGTTGTCACTATGTCGCCTCAACAAGAAAAGACCCAACAACGAAGACCTAGGGGTCGGCCACCCCCTACGAATGTGACTAATCCGCAGGAAACAAGAAGAAGAGAATCGGTGAATAACCGAGCAACACTTTTGAAAAGTTCAACACATAATCCACGTGTCTCTCATCGACAACAATCTGGTTTTCCAAACGTTTGGGGAAACTATCGAGAAAAATTTGAAAAAGATGTTATGGAATGTTTTATAGATTTATATTTTAACCAAGAGAATCTCATAAGTGATCAAGAACACGATTATAGTCCAGCGGCACGTGGTAGAAGACCTGGTGGTAGAAGACAACGAGGCGGTGCATATAATGATAACTGTTCAAATATTGTTTTACACGATTTCATTTTTGTGAAAGATGAAGCTAAAACTAATGAATTACTAGGAAAGATTGATAAATACTTGGAAAATCATGATATGTTTGACGATGACACAAGCATCCTCATGTCTCAAGATCCTCAAGATAGTGAAAATTATAATATATTGAGAAGACAAATTTTTAACTTAGCCGATATACATCATGATATGACTGAGTCACGCGGCGAGATTACAGCAAACTACATTGGACTATGTTTTTTACGTATAATAAAAGACCTTGAAAAATATCCCGAAATAAAAAAATATATAATAGGGTCTTCGGCTGACCCCGCTAAGATTTTATGGTTTATGGATTCTATAAAATGTAGTGCTGATATTGATTCTAATGTTATATTTGGAGGACAAGCGGGGGATGGGGGTTCTAGAATGTATGAATGGATAATCAATAATGCTTATCAAATAAGTACAATGACAGAAGCCCCAAATTTAGTTATATTTAACGGAACTCCACATTGTTTACTTAGCACTGAAAAAAGCGATTCAAAAAAATATATCTTTCCACAGATGGAATGTTTAAAGATAAATATGATAACTACATATGGGAATGTATTTGATAGTGGCGGATCTCATTTGGATACTGATGTTAAAGATATTCCTGGTGGACCTAGCAAAATAGAACAAAAAAAAATATTTGAGGAAGGACTTAATTTTTTCTTAACAGATAATTTTCCTTTTTTGAAAAAATATATTAAAAGTATTACTATTAATAATATCACAGGTAGTACTTTTGAGTTAAGTTTAACAAAACATGACGAAACATCATTTACTATAAGTATAGATGCTGGTATGAACGGTCCTTGGACAGTACCTACTATTCTAAAATCAATAAAAGAAAAAGATAAAAATGGAAATATATACAAAGAACAAAAATTAAATGTTGTTCATGAAACTATATTAGATCAATTATTTGATAGTAAGCCAGATGTTTCTTACTATAAATTTATAACAATATTTAAAATGTTTATAAAAAGGGCAGGTGATGGAGGGATAGCATATGAATGTTTTAATTTAAGAGGCAATAATAGTTCTGTTGCTGCCATGTCTGGTGCTGGTAGTCGCAAAGGAGGCATGTTCGATGATAAATACGCTAAATTTTCTGGCGGTCACTTGTGTGGCTCAAATCAAAATAGAAAATCTAATATAAATACATTATGTACAATTGATTTATTAGCAGGAGTAAATACGTTATTTTGGAATAAAGATTCTATAAATCAATTTTGTATATCATCTGATGGTGTTGGAATGCCAATTAAAAAGCCAATTTGCAACGCAATTATTGGTACATCACACTCACATATAGACCCACTACAACCACATTTAGATACAATAGAGAAAGTCCTCGCAACAGGAAAAAAAGTTATTTGTTGTGATACTCTTTATATGTTTAAGTATTCCTCTCTAAATTCTTTATTAGAATCAAATATATTTACTCAAGACAGTACAAAAGGAATTTTTAATTGGGAAATTAGCAAAATTACAAATAGTAGTGGTGATGTAATCGGTTATGGAGTGTGTCTAATACCGCCAATAAAACACCAACACGCACAAAAAATTTTACCATTTGATATGGACAAACTTGTCTTACATTTTAGCAATATTCTGTTAGAACTTAGACAGGATGTATCTCAATTAAACCCACTTACTGACGAAGAAGCAAGTAAAAACAAAAGTTTCTATTTAGCAGTACAAAAAGGATATAATTTAGTTCGTGATATTTTTAATCTATATGAAGGAAACCAGCCAAGTTCGGCGTACACAGAAGCAAAACAAATGCAATTTCAAATTATAAATGCTTTTAAAGAGTGGCTTTCTAATGCTAATATATTGTCTCCTGACGATTCGAAAGCAAAAACCGACAGTGCTCCTAGTAGTAGGAGAAATAAACATAGTTCAATTCAACTACCACTCATTCATGAAAATGCACCTTTAAATCAACGCGTGGGATTAATTAAAGTAGTAGATAAACCTGGAAATTCAGATACAGAGTTTAAGTGGTTATCACAAATCACTAATATATTTAATATTGAAATGAATAAATATAAAATTTTAGATAATATTTTATCTAAATTTGAGAGCAAAATTCCTGAAATTAATAAATATTTACAAGATTTAATCGAAATGTACAATATGTTTAAAGGTAGTTTTAATTCAGTAGATCTTAAATATCTTAGAATTACAATAAATGTTCTTCTATTGTATATGTTAATTTATACAAATAGATTTTGTAACGATTTTATCTCACCAATATTTAAATCTGATCAAGCCGATATAGTAAAAGATTTAAATGGATTTGATAATAGCCGTGGTATAATAGGTTTAATGTATTATTTTATATATATTATGACGAATTTAAAGAATCAACATATTGGGCGTTATAGTAGTGATCCTAGTAAATATATTAGAGAACGAGAAAGTATAAAAATGTTTTTTGACCAATATATAAAACATGCTAAGGATGTTATTACAAGAATATTTTTTAATTCACATTTCGAAGATAGGATGGCTTTAATTAATAAATACTTACAATTTATACATAAAGAAAGTAATGCTGATGAACTTTATTTACCTAAGATAGAGAGCATAATAACAGAAGATGATGATGCTACAGTCATTTTTAAAATAATTAATAAAATTAATAAAGTGAAGGATCTGGTTAATATTATTACATATGGAGGTAAAGGCATTTCTATTTCAGAAATCCAAGATCTTGATATGACCAAACCCAATTTTTGGGTTATATTGTTTAGTAAATTGCATCCTCATCCAATCGCTGATGATTTTGTAGAAGGATATCTGAAACTACCTCAGTTAGCCTCTCCTTTAGCCTCTCAGTTAGCCTCTCCTTTAGCCTCTCAGATAGCCTCTCAGATAGCCTCTCGGATAGCCTCTCCTTTTGCAGCACTCGCGGCCATACCCGCTGCCCCTCCGGGACCTGATGTTTATCCTAGTATTGACTCCAATGGCATTATTAAAATATCAGAATCAGACGAATATGAAAGCGTCTCCATATTGGGTCCTACGGAGACAGATACATTTACTTCTGTCTCCGTAGGACCAACCCATATGACGGATGATACGGCGAATGATACTGCAGGGATGAATATGGTGGGGGTAGGAGGAAAAAATAGAAATAGCACAAAATCATTTTATAATAAATATAAAAAAGAGGTTAAAACATTAAAAAATATTAATGCAATTAAAGATAAAAATATATTAGTTAAAGCAGATAAGAAAATTCCTAAAAAAGAAGTTAAAGCAGATAAGAAAATTCCTAAAAAAGAAGTTAAAGCAGATAAGAAAATTCCTAAAAAAGAAGTTAAAGAAGACAAGAAAATTCCTAAAAAAGAAGTTAAAGAAGACAAGAAAATTCCTAAAAAAGAAGTTAAAGAAGACAAGAAAATTCCTAAAAAAGAAGTTAAAGCAGATAAGAAAATTCCTAAAAAAGAAGTTAAAGCAGATAAGAAAATTCCTAAAAAAGAAGTTAAAGCAGATAAGAAAATTCCTAAAAAAGAAGTTTTAGGTAAAGAGATATGTATATATAAAATATCAGGCGATCGTAAACAGTATGTAAAATATAAAAAAGAATTAATAACTTTAAAGGAATATAAAGAAATTTTTAAATCAAAAAACAATAATAAGTGAATTAGAATACATCTACAAATACCTTGTTAATTTCGTGATAGATAGCACCTTCTCTTGCTTTATCGCGGTTAATTATGAACTCGAAGTAATCTGTATATACAGAAACAATATCATCATTAACGATAAGCATATAGACGACATATATTAGAATAAAAGAAAAGGTGAATAAAATGTCGCCCATAGTTATTTTACGATTAATTATGAAAAGCAAAGGGATTATCTTACCAAATGTATTAATTGTGATATAATAGGTTAAAAGAGAACGCTCATTTAATCGTGGTATTATGATAAAAAGACTCATTGTGAAGAAAGTCAACGCTATACTAATTAATATAATTGGATTATAAGGAAAGATCCCGAGAAAATAAGCGATTGTATAAAAGAAAATCCATATTGAAAGGAAACGGTCAACAGTAATTACGCGTTTTTCCATTTTTTGTTTCTATACTTTCTACAATATTATTTTTGCAACCCTTTAATTGATTCTATAATACTTTTTATAATTTTTAGAAAATAATATATCTGTAGAATTTGCGATTATGAATTTAAGGGTGTAAAACATGAGATGAGCGATGTATAAATGGTGTGTATGAGAACATAGAATAAAAGAGGAATGGATACATTAGAAGATGAGACCTACAATGAATTATATCATGTATATGAGCAAAAATTAAGAACTTAAAATATACAGATGTGTAAAAGCACAGTGAGAAGGAAATAAAAAAATATATAGTTATAATAATGGAGAATGAGAAAGAGGTTGAATATAAAAGTATAATCGATGAGATGAGAAATATAATAAGAAACCAAGAGCAAGTAATAGAGCATTTAATATTTCAATCAATAAATATTAAAGTAGAAGAAGACGATGAAGATTTGGAAATAGAAGTATTATATAAAAAATAAAACTTATATAATATTTTGTTTTACACTTTTGGACATGTAAAATGCCGACTTCCTAATATTTCGGTTTGTGTAATAGAAATTGTTAATTATAAGTTGTTGTAAAAATTGATTTTAAAATAAAATGTAATAACAATATATAACAAAAAAATGGTTAAATATTTATGTGAACGATGTGGAAAAGGATTCTCTCAAAAATCTCACTATGATTCTCATAATAGAAGCAAAACGTCTTGTGAAAATAATGCTGATAAAATTAAGGCTTTTGTAGATAAAGCAGTTGAAGAAAAATTAAAAGAATTAAATAATAAAAATTTGATTGTTGAAAATGAAGAAGTAATTGTAAATACAGACATTATGCAACCACGGGAAAACCAAAGAAAAGAAGTTAAATACATTGATCTATTTTGTGGTTTAGGTGCTTTTCATACAGCATTTAATAGAATTAATATTCTTCAAAATGAAATTAAATATACTTGTGTTTTAGCAAGTGATAATAATGAATGTCTTAGAAATATATATAAAGAAAATTATGGAATAAAACCAGAAGGAGATATTAATAAAATTAATATAGATACAATACCTGATTTTGATATATTATGTGCAGGTTTTCCATGTCAGCCATTTAGTATTGCTGGTAATCAAAAAGGATTCCAAGATAAAACACGAGGTAATCTATTTTATAAAATATTGGAAATAATAGATAAAAAACAACCTGAAACATTAATGCTTGAAAATGTTAAAAATCTTTATACAATTCATAAAGGTGAAACATTTAAAATTATAAAAAATGAATTAGAAAATAGAGGTTATAATGTCAGTTATAAAGTTATTGATTCACGATATTATAACTCACCTCAATCAAGACATCGTATATATATAATATGTAATAAAAATAAAAACTATACATTCAGAGAAATAAACAGACCGATTGTTCCTGTATCAACTATAATAGATTATACTAATTCAGAATATTTTGATTTTACATCAAAGTATAAATTAGAAAAATGCTCTGGGAAAAGTATGATGAAATATAAACTAATTAATAAGAAAACTGGAAAAGGAGGAAGACAAGGTGAGCGTATATATGATATAACAAAATGTGGACCAACTATATGTGCATCTTCTGGAGGACCTGGAGCAAAAACAGGATTCTATTATTTTGATGGTAAAATCAGAACATTAAGTATAAATGAAACATTTAAAATGTTTGGATTCGATGACTCATATAAATATGAGTCTTTGTTAAATAAAAAAGATATTTTATTTTACTTGGGAAATAGTATAGTTATAAATGTTCTTGAAGAACTGATGAAAGATTTATAACTTATATTCTAACATAGGCACTTTATCAATAAGATTACTTAATATAAATTTAATTTGTAATTGATTACTACATTTTTTTCCTGAATCACCACCTTTTCTTTGTAAAGATATTGTGCTATTATCACCAAGTAAAATAGCAGTTTTTCTTGGTGATATTTTAAAATTTAATTTTTCTAGATACTTTATAACATCTTCAATTTTAAATACTACTATTTTATTCCTTTTAGTTTTTTCATATTCAACGCCAAACAAATATTCAGGTTGTATTTCTAAACTTAAACCATAAAATGCATATTCTAATATTTGTTTTTTACATTTGTTTAACAAATCCAATAAATTATCTAATATTTCTTGGGAATAATTAGAATTACATAAATTTTTTATATTTTTTGATTTATCTACATGTGTTCCATTTGGTAAAAGTGGATATTCAAATAAATCTTTTAGTATTTGTGAAACTTCATTTAATTCAGGTATATTTTTAATAAGACACGAAATCCAATGTCTATCCAATTGTTGAAATTGACCTTTTTTATATTTTTTTACTTGCCCTCTCAAAATCTTATTATCAGATTGTATATCACATTTATGATTTCCATTAATTCTATTACATTCATTATAATTATTACCTAACATAGGCGTAAATGCGTCTTTTATTAATTTAATATTTAGATCTTTACAAACCAACTCTTCTTCTTTATAACCATTTTTTGCCGTTTGACTATTAGTATAAGATAATAACTTAATTTTATTATCTTCTATTTCTTTTAATTTAAGTTCAGCCAGTTCATTATTTTTTATCTTAAACGTTGTTGGTTTAGATAATTTTTCTACAACTTCTGTTTGACTGGTTGTTTGTTCCGAAGACATATTAGGTTATTTAAGTATAAGAATAAGTATTTATTTTTAAATCATTTTTTTATATTAAATCAATTTATAAATTATTAAATTATATTATAATGCCTACATATAAAAGTAGTGATTATAAACTATCAGCAGTTAAATACTATTTATTCCATTCTAAAAATAAAGTGCAAACCTGTAAAATATTCGAGAATTACAAAGACTAAAATCAGCATTTTAAATGTCCGAAGGTGTAAATAATAGGAGGGTCTGGAGACATGGGCGACCCTTTGAAGGATTCTAGGAAAGCCAAGATATTTATATTTTTTGATTTTAGAATTTGAGTACATAACTTTATTTATTTAGAAATTTATAAAAAACTTTTAAGATTTTAGAAAAAGTAGAGATATGTACTCAAAATTAAAAATAGGATTTTTATGATTTTTTGGTTTGGATTCTAAGCAGTTATAGAGAAGCCTCTTAAGGCATGCCTACGGCATGGGCTACCCTTTGAATGATTCTATAATACATTTTATAATTTTTTGGAAATAATAATATATATCTAGAGAGGCCTCTTAAGGCATGCCTACGGCATGGGCTACCCTTTGAATGATTCTATAATACATTTTATAATTTTTTGGAAATAATAATATATATCTAGAGAGGCCTCTTAAGGCATGCCTACGGCATGGGCTACCCTTTGAATGATTCTATAATACATTTTATAATTTTTTGGAAATAATAATATATATCTAGAGAGGCCTCTTAAGGCATGCCTACGGCATGGGCTACCCTTTGAGGGATTCTATAATACTTTTATAATTTTTAGAAAATAATAATATATATCTAGAGAGGCCTCTTAAGGCATGCCTACGGCATGGGCTACCCTTTGAGGGATTCTATAATACTTTTATAATTTTTAGAAAATAATAATATATATCTAGAGAGGCCTCTTAA
>Ga0209107_10001221_pt1 | contig 14313 bp, 11 predicted proteins | sample LakErihyJuly2011_2_FD_187460 | JGI IMG/M metagenome (GOLD analysis project Ga0209107, IMG submission 187460) | Freshwater microbial communities from dead zone in Lake Erie, Canada - CCB hypolimnion July 2011 (SPAdes) (version 2) | ecosystem: Environmental > Aquatic > Freshwater > Lentic >... | reverse complement strand
GGAGAAGAAGTAAAACCTACTTCTTCTCCTGGTAGTCCAGGTCCTTGCCGAAGGTCTCCTCCATGCCCCAGAGGGCGTAGAAGGCGGCGCCGAAGCAGATGCCCCCCAGGACCGCGCCGGCCAGCGAAGGCGCGAGGAACGGCTGCGCCTTGGTACCGGTGAGCTGCGTGAAGCCGACGGTGAGGAGGACCAGCGAGCCGCGCGCGAAGTTCGGCACGGTCGTGGCCACCGTGGCACGCAGGTTGGTGCCGAACTGCTCGGCCGCAATCGTGACGAAGAGGGCCCAGTAGCCCATGCCGAGCCCCATCAGGAAGATCAGCCGGTAATAGGCCGCGGAGGTCCAGCCGTCGGCGCCGAAGAGATACAGCGCGACGCAGGCCAGGCTGAAGGCCAGGAAGCCCGCGACCACCTTGCGGCGGGAGCGTAGCAGCTGGCTGCCGACACCGCTGGCGAGGTCGCCGAACGTCAGGCCGAGGTAGAAGGCCGCAACCGCCCAGTTCGTCTTCACCGGCTCGCCGGTGATGCCGGCCGCCGGCGCGAAGACCGTGGAAGCGCGCTGGACGAGGATGCCGATCATGTACCAGGTCGGCAGGCCGATCAGCACGCAGCGGGCGTAACGGATGAAACGGTCGCGGGACGTGAACAGCGCGAGGAAATCGCCGCGCTTCACGTCGCCTTCCGCGCCGTGTGCCTTGGCGTGATGGAACATGCCGGACTCATGGACCCCAACCCGGAGCAGGAGCAAGAGCAGGCCGAGCCCGCCGCCGATGAAGTAGCTCATGCGCCAACCTTCCGTCCCGACCAAAGCGCCGATGGCGTCGACATGGTCGGCCATGTAGCCAGCGACGACCGCGCCGAAGACGCCGACGGTGGCGACGACCGCCGTGCCGTAGCCGCGCCGCTCCTTCGACAGGGATTCGGAGACCAGCGCGATGCAGCCGCCGAGTTCGCCGGCCAGGCCGAGTCCGGCGACGAAACGCCAGAAGGCATACGCCTCGAAACTGTCGACCAGCCCGTTCGCGATGTTCGCCACCGAATAGAGCAGGATGGAGCCGAAGAGGGTCGTGAGCCGCCCCATGCGATCGCCGAGGACGCCGAAAAAGATGCCGCCGAGGAGCATGCCCAGCATCTGCCAGGAAAGGAGGTCCTGGTACCAGGGAGCGCCAGTGATGAGGTGTCCGAGGCCGAGGCCGTTGAGGCTCTTCTCCCGCACAGTCATGAACAACGTCAGGTCGTAGATGTCGACGAAGTAGCCGAGGGCGCCGACGATGACGGCGGGGTGGAGCAGGTCCTTCCAGAGGGGACGCGGTTCGACCGGCAAGGCGGGGGTGCTCATGGGGCGGGGCTAGGCCTTCAGACCGTGCAGGTTGGCCATGGAAATGCCAGACAACATTGCCCCGGTCACGCCCAGGAAACCTTGGTCGGTGCCGATGAGGAAGAGGTTCGCGACGTCCGTCCGCCCGTCGCGCCGCTTCACGGTGGAGCCGTAGATGGCGCCGTTGAGATGCCCGGTGAACTTGCGGACGGTCCGGGGCGTGAAGACGTCGGTCGAGGTCAGCGCGGCGTCGTGGACGGCATCCGCGACGGCCGGGAGGTGCGCGCGGGCCACGCGGTTGAGGCGCCCGCACCAAGCCTGCTTCTGCGCAAGGTAGTCGGCCTCCGGCAGACGACACCAGGCATCGTGGTTCGCCAGCGCCGTCACCCGCAGCCACCCTTCGTCGAGCATCCGGCCCTCGCCGTACTGATAGTTATTGGGGATGCAGATGACGCCGGAGCGGGGGTCGACCAGTTCGGCCGGCGAACGGTAGCGGAACCGCTCGTCATCGCAGAAGAAGACAATCGTATCCTTCCACCCGAAGCCCGCAAAGGCCGCCGGGTCGTAGGTCGCGATCGTCTCGGCGTAGCCTAGGCGACCGACCTCGGCGGCACCGGCCAGCGGGGCGACGTCCGAGCGCAGGCGCATCGTCTCGACCGCGCCGGCGGAGGAGTAGACCGCGTCCGCGGTGACCTCGGCGCCGTCGTCAAGGACCAAGGCGGCGACGCGGCCGGCGCGGACCTCGAGCGAACGCACGCCGCACTTCATCCGGCGCTCGACGCCGTGCTCGCGGCAGCGGTCGACGAGCAGGCGGATGACCTGGCGGACGCCGATGAACGGCCGGGCGAAGCCTTCGCGGAAGAGCGAGCGCCACATGATGGCGAACTGCGAGACCTCGATGTCATCCTCCAGGGCACTGCCGTAGAAGCAGGTGGGCAGGAGCAACATATCCCGCAGCAATGGATCGCCGAGACGCTCGTCGAGCAGCGCGCGGGCGGAACCGCCGTGCGCCTCGAGCGCCGCCTCGTCCAGCCCGGCGATCCAGGCGTCGAGCGCGCGGAAGCGGTCAACCGACCCGGGGAACTGTTCCGCGACGTCGGCCAGCAGGTGGTCGAAATCGTTGTCCAAGCGGAGGTTCTTCCCGGCCATCGTGACGCGGGAGCCGAGCTGCGGACAGAGGTCGAGTTCCTCGCGGCGGATGCGCAGCTGGCGCATCAGCTTCACCAGCGGGGCGCCCTTCGTGCCCTCGGGGACCCAGTTGGTGAGCGCATGGAGGCCGACGTCGTACTTCCGGTGGCCGCGGGCGTAGAAGGAGTTGAGGCCGCCCGCGGCGTTGTGCCGCTCAAGCACCAGCACCTTGCGACCGAACATGCCGAGGCGGACGGCGGCGGCCAGGCCGGACATGCCGGCCCCGATGATGACCGCGTCGTAGTGGGCGGGGGCGCTCATCGTCAGGCGCTGATGCGCAGCAGTTCGTCGGCGGCGCGCGCGACCTGCAGCGGAGTGATGCGACCGAAGGCGCGCGCGATGCGGGCGCGGTAGTCCGCCGGGGCCTCGCCTTCGAACGGCGTGGTGTCGACGCGGACGACGCGATGCAGCGTGCCCCACGGACGGGCCCGCGCGTAATCGGACGGACCGAAGACGCCGACGACGGGCGTGCCGACGGCGGCGGCCAGCTGAAGGATCGCGGAATCGACCCCAAGGAAGAGCCGGGCGTCCTTCAGCAGGCGGGCGGACTGGGCGAAGCTGAGCCGGCCACCGGTGGCCATGGCGGCCGGGCCAATCAGCCCGCACAGCGCCTCCGCCAGCAGGCGCTCCTCGTCGGCCGGGCCGGCGGAGATGACGATCCGTTCGACCGCGCGGGCGGCGAGGAGCTCGCGGGCGACGGTCGACCACTTGTCGAGGGCGAGGAGTCGGTCCGGATGGGAGCAACCGGGATGGAGGACGGCGTAACGGCCAGGCTCGACCAGCAAGCCGTGCTCCTCCATGCCGGCGGAGGAGAACCACATGCCCGGTGTCTCCGCGTGGAAGCCGAAGGCCTGCGCGCAGACCGCATGGTCGACGGCAGCCTCGTGCGGGTCGACGGGAAGACCGAATACCTCCTGGTGGTAGAACGGCCGCCACCAGACGGGCGCCCGTCCGGCGCAGACGCGCCGCCCGGCCTTACTCAGCGCCACGAGGCGCCGGGCCAGCGGGTGCGACCCCAGGGCGATCGCGGCGTCGAACCGCTGGCGACGGAGATGGGCGAGCAGCGGCCAGGTGCCTTCGGCTGGATCGCAGGCGACGACGTCGGTCACGGCCGGGCACCCGCCGAGGGCTGGCTCGGCGCCGGGGGCGGTGACGAAGGTGACGGCGATGCCGGGGTGACGCTCGCGCAGGGAGCGGAAGGCGGCGGTGGTCGCGAGGGCCCCGCGGAGCTTGGCGAACTTGACGACCAGTAACCGCATCAGCCGAGCCCCTGCGACTGGTTGTCCCACAGCCGGCGGAACAACTCGTTCGAGCGGTAGACTTCCTCGCGCGGACCGTCCGCGACGACGCGGCCGGCCTCGAAGACGAGCACGCGGTCGACGTCGCGGATCGTGCTGAAACGGTGGGCCACGATGAGCGTCGTGCGCCCCTTCATGAGTAGTTGCAGCGAAGCCTGGATGCCGCGCTCCGTCTCGGTGTCGAGGGCCGAGGTGGCCTCGTCGAGGATCAGGATGGGGGCGTCCTTGAGGAAGGCGCGCGCGATCGAGACGCGCTGGCGCTGACCGCCGGACAGACGGGCGCCGCGCTCGCCGACGCGCGTGGCGAAACCTTCCGGCAACGACTCGATGAATTCGAGGGCGCCGGCGAGGCGGGCCGCGGCGCGGACCTCCGCCTCCGTCGCCCCTTCCCGGCCGAGCCGGATGTTCTCGAGGATGCTGTCGTCGAAGAGCACGGGCTCCTGCGACACCAACGCGATGTTCGCGCGGAGGTCGAACTGGCGGACCGACCGGAGGTCCAGCCCGTCGACGGTGATCGCGCCCTGCTGCGGGTCGAAGAAGCGCGGCACCAGGTTGACGAAGGTGCTCTTGCCGGCGCCGCTGGGTCCGACCAAGGCGACCGACTGGCCGGCGGGGATGGCCAACGTCAGGTCGCGCAGGACGGGCTCCGCGCCGTAGGCGAAGGTCAGCCCCTCGAAGGCCAGCCGGCCTTGGACGCGGCCCAAGGGACGCGCCTCCGGAAGGTCGGAAACCTCCACCGGCGCCAGGAGCACATCCTCGAGGCGCGTCAGGCCGCCCTCGGCGATCGCGATGAGATTGTTCATGCGGCCCAGTTTCTTGACCGGCTCATAGGCCACGTAGATGGCCGTGATGATCATGAGCAGGTCGTTGTAGCCCATCCCGGCGTCGGCGCCGATCCAGACGGCGAGGGCGATGCCCGCGGCGGCGACGATCTCCAGCATGGGTGAGAGGGCCTTGTCGTAGCGCGCCAGCTTCGCCTGCAGGCGCAGGCCTTCGCGGCTGGCCACCCCGAAGCGCCGCTCCTCGCGGGCCTGCAGCCCGTAGGCGCGAATCTCGCGCGGCGACTGCAGGTTCTCGACGACGATGCCGTTGAGGTCGGCCGCGGACCCCAGCGCCAGCGTCGCCCGGCGATGCAAGGCCTGGCCGATGGCGCGGGCGAGGAAGACCGAGAACGGCACCACCAGCAGGCACAGCAGGAACCGCCCCCCGCCGGGGATCGTCAGGCAGCGATAGACGACGAAGCCGACCGCGCCGAGCAAGGTGAAAGGCTGGATGATGGCGTCCGTCGAGATATCCACCAGCACCATGCGGACCGACTGCACATCGCCCGTCAGGCGCTGCATGAGATCGCCGGTCGGCAGTTTGCCAAAGAAACCGAGGTGCAGGCGCTGGAGCTTGGCGAAGACGGCGCTCCGGACCGAATCCACCACCCGGAGACCGGCGAGGTTCACGAAGTAGCTGGCAAGGAACTGGCTGACCCCGCGCACGAGGAAGACCGCGGGCAGGAAAGCGACGGCGAAGGCCACTTCATGACCGCGGGGCAGATACCAGGCGCCGCCGCCCAGCCAGTCGGGAAAGACGAACACCGGGGCGGCCCGCTCGGCCGGGCTCCCGAAGACGGTGGGGAGGATCTTGCCGATCAGTACCGGCAGGCCAACCGATTGGGCCAGACCATAGACCAGGCCGAAAACGATCGCCAGCAGGAGCAACCGACGGCTCCCCTTAAGGTGCGTCAGGTAGAGTCTGTAACGGCCGCTCTTCACGGCCCCAGCGTGGCGAAGGGCTCCGCGGGAGGAAACACCAAAAGGCGGGTTATTTCCGCTTGGGGAAGGCCACGGAGAACGCGATGGCCAAGGCCAAGGTCAGGCCGATGACCGAGAGCGAGGCCTCGGTGGGCACGTGGACTCGACCTTCGTGGATGAAGCTCTCGTGCAACCAGCCGGCGACCTGGCCTTCGGCCTGCCCCAGCGAGGCGGCCCACGGGAGGATCATCTTGAGACCGATGAAGACTAGGACGAACGCGAGGGCTGGCTTGAGGAACCGGAAATACTGCATGAAGCCGGCGAGGGCGAAATACATCGAGCGCAGCCCCATGATCGCGAAGATGTTCGAGGTGAAGGCGACGAAGCGCTTCTCCTCGATGGGCAGGTTGGCCGGCAGGATACCGAGGACGGCGGGGATCGAGTCGATCGCGAAGATCAGGTCGGTGCCCTCGACGACGAGCAGCACCAGGAAGAGCGGCGTGAAGCGGCGGACGCCGTCCTCCTTGACCCAGAACTTGTTGCCGTGCAGGTGCGGGGTGAGCGGGAAGAATTTCCGGGCGATCCGGACGAACAGGTTCTCGTCCATGCCCTTGCCCTCGGTCTCGTCGTGCGACAAGGCCAGCTTGACGCCGGTGAAGAGCAGGAAAGCCCCGAAGAGGGGCAGCAGGAGGGCGAAACGCTCCACCGCGGCGACGCCCGCGATGATGAAGATCGCGCGCATGGCGACCGCGCCAATGATCCCCCAGAAGAGCACGCGGTGCTGCAGGTGGTCCGGGATCTTGAAGTGGGCGAAGACCAGGATGAAGATGAAGAGGTTGTCGACGGACAGGGCGAGTTCGAGCACGTAGCCGGCGGCGAACAACTGGGCGTCCTCCGGCCCCCGCCAGGCGGAGAGCAGGAAGCCGAACGCGACCGCGAGGGAGACCCACACGACGCACCAGGCGACCGCCTCCTTGAAGGACGGCTTATGGTCGGTCTTGTTGAACACCCCGAGGTCCAGGGCCAGCATGCAGGCGACGAAACCCAGGAAGGCGGCCCACGCCCAACCGGGGATGACCAAGGGCGCTTCGACCGCGAGAAACAGCGTATTCACGTGGCTGGAATGAGCCGAAACCGAGGGGAGTCAAGCCGCCCCGCCGATGGAGGCTTGCCCGGGGGCCGGACCTCGGGCTAGATGACGACCGCGTTCCCGTAGTTCAACGGATAGAACATTGGTTTCCTAAACCGAGGATGTGGGTTCGATTCCCGCCGGGGACAGCGCCGGGCTCAGCGTTTCAGCCGGTAGCCTTGGATGCGCGTCGACGGCGAACGGCGGTAAATCGACTCGACGTCCTGCAGCTGCATGAGCACCCACGGGGCGAGCACGCTGTCACCGTTCTTGGTGAAGACGATGTCATCGGCCACATACACGCAGGTGTGCAGCCCTTCGCCCTCGTCGAGGAAGCACAGGACGTCGCCGAAACGGTAAGGCGCCTCCACGGTCTGGTAGGATCCCACCAAACGGCTGGCGGCCTTGGCCGTATCGAGGTAATCGTTGTCAGGAACAGCGGCGGCGAAGTTCAAGGAGGTCCAATGGCAATCCGGGAACTTTCCCTTGAGGCCCCACTCCAGTTCCGGAAAGGTGAACACCCGCTGCCGGGCCAGATTCGGGAAGAGGTGGGTGATGTCGATTTTCTGGTCCGCCCGGCGACGCAGCATCGATCGCAGGAAAGCGAGCTGGGACGGGTCCTCCATGCCCGCGCTCCAATAATCCAGGAACAAACTCCGCTCGACGCGCAAGGGTAGCTTGAGCTCGACGATGAGGCTGCGCACCCGGGTCAGGGCCCGGAAGGTGTCGCGCGTCTCCTCAGGACCGGCGGCGAGCGTCAGCAAGGCCTGGATGTCGCTGAAAGCCAGGGCTTCGCCCCGTTTCCAGAGCAGGCGCCGGAACAACGCCGTCTGCTGGATGGACAGACCGGAATCGGACAGCCACTCATCCAGGTCGCCGCCGAGGATGTAGACCGGGTCCCGTTGGTATTCGTTGGCGGGCGACTTGGCCAGTTCGCGGTAAAGCGAGGAGCGGGCGGCCATCGGTAAAGAGACCAGTTCCTCGACCGTGGGGTAGAGTTTGACGACGTTATCGGAGACCGAACGGCTGGCCGGGTCGAACAACCGGACGATCATGGGTGCCGGGACCCCGTGCTTCTGGAGGAGGTCGCGCACGCCGCTTTCGCTCATCTGCTCGAAGACCCAGCGCGTGACCGCGTTGGGCTTCGCCACCGCGGCCAGCAGGGCGTCGGGGGCCTCGAGGTAGACGGTCCGGACCTCAAGGTCGCCCCACGGGCCAGGACGGGACTTCCAGCTGGCGTCGCCAGAGGCGGCGAAAGCCGAAAGACAGCCAAGGCTGCAGAGTAGAAAGAGGGCTAGCCGTTGTTTCACGACTTTTTAACACCATGTCGGGGCGGGAGTTCCCAGAAAATAATTTAGTTATTTTCGGCTGGGTTGACTCCCCGGCCACCGACCGACCGAAAGGCGCATGTCACACGGTCACTTCCATGTCCACGGCCCCGACCAGCATGAACTCGAGTATCAGGCGGCCCACGGCGACAACCTCGCCGTACGCGTCTCCATCATGACGGCGATCCTCGCCACCTTCGGGGCGGTCTTCAGCGACGTCGGCTCCTCGCAGCTGACGACGGCCGCGGACTGCAAGAACGACGCCATCCTCGCGAAAAACGAGGCGATCACGACCGACGCGGCTGCGAAGGCCCGGTACGCCGCGGAGATCGCGCGCTACAAGGCGGAGAAGGCCGAGATCAAGATGGTCGCCGAAGGCCTCGAGCGCCGGGCCGACGCCTCCGACGCGAAGGTCGACCCGCGGGTGCGCAAGAGCGTGGCGTTGATGCACCCGCACCATGTCCTCGCCCAGGCGATCACGCTGCTCCAGATCGGCATCGCCCTCGCCTCCATCTGCGTCTTGACCAAGGTGCGCGCCCGGTTCTGGGCCTCCGCCGGGGCCTCCCTCGCCGGCCTGCTGCTGGCGATCGGGTCCGGGATTCCGCACGGCGACCATCCGGCGGAACCGGCGGCCCCCGCGGGCCACGCCGCCCCTGCCGGCGAGGCCGGCAAGTGAGGCGAAAGGGGCGATTCGCATTGTAGTAGGGACGCCTTCCCGACAGGGATAGGCGAACCTTCCTTTTCCTTCCCGTGGCCCGCTCTCCCTCCAAGAAAACCTCCGCCGCCCGCGGTCGCTCCGCCAAGTCGGGCGGCCGCGCCGGCAAGACGCGCCCGGCCCGCCGCCAGGCCGACGCCGCCTCGACCTCCACCCCCGAAGCCGCCAAGGGGAAACAGGGCCAGCTGATCGGGCTGCTGATCGACGCCGACAACGTTTCGCACCAGCACCTGCCGACGCTCCGCCGCTTCATCGGCGAGACCCCCATCGCCTCCGCCCGCGCCTACGGCGACTTCCAGGGCCGCCTCAGCGGCTGGCGCGCCGCCGCCCAGGACTGGCCGGAGCTCGCGCTGGTCGACCAGCGCAGCTACACGCCCGGCAAGAACGCTGCGGATATGCGCCTCACCATCGACGCCGTCAAGCTGATGGCCGCCGCCAACCCGCCGACCACCCTGATCTTCGTCACGAACGATAGCGACTTCACGCCGGTCGTCGAGGACGCCAAGCGGCTCGGCGTACGCATCGTCGTCATGGGCGAGCGCACCCATAAGGCGCTGCGCTCCACCGCGCACCATTACCTCAACCTCTCCGAGCTCCGCGAGCGTATGGAGTCCGAGGAACGAGCGAAGTCCGACCCCAAAGCGGCGCTCGCCGTACTGGCCCAGGCCATCCGTGAACTTACCCCCAAGACGAAGGCCAAGGCCCTCGCGCTGCTCGACCAATTCGAGCAGATGCTGCCGGACATACGCTTCGGCGACGCCCGCCCGCCCCGCCCCGCCCCGCCGGTCCGCGAACCCAAGCCGGCCCGGGAACCGCGCGAACGCCGCGGGCGCCGCGAAGAGCGCCCGGCCAAGGGCGCCGAGGGCAACGGTCAGGATTACCGCGATAACCCGAACCTCTCCGCCGCCCAGCAGGCGCAGGGCAAGGCCGAGGCCGACCAACGCCGAGGCCAGCTCCAGCAGCGCCAGGACATCATCGACGCGCTCGTCGACGTCGCCACCGGCCTCGCGCCGGAAGGCGAATGGATGAAGGTGGAATTCATCAAGAAGTTCCTGATCCAGGAGCACCCCGGCCTCGAGGCCAACGCCCCGCGCTACGCAAAGTTCTACCGGATGCTCGAGGACACCGGCCGGTTCGATGTGGATCTCCGCGGCTCGACGGTCTTCGCGCGACTCAAGCCGGACGCGGACCCCGCCGGCCAGCCCGGCGCCTGATTACTTCCCGATCGTCCGGTTGAGGAAATCCATGGTCGGCGCCGCAAGGTCAGGCTGAGCGCTCTTGGTCTCGACCCTCGTCTCGTTGCCGTTGGCGGACCCACGAAGCGTGACGCGCGTCCAGCCCGTCCCCTTCGGGTGCAGGTCGAACGTATGCGGGGCGCCATCGACGACGATCAGCTCATAGGCGATCTTGGCCTTGGCCAAGGCCGCAGCCAGCTCTTGGGACTGCTGGATATCCACCGTCGTGTCGGCGGTGCCGTGCAGGATTAAGACGGGCGGATCTTTCGAGTCGGCCTGCAGGGCCGGCAGATAGGCTGCCTGCTGGGCCGTGCCGACGCCGGGGACCTCGCCCTTGCCATGCTTGGAGAAGTTCACCACGCCGTACATATCAATGACCGCGGAAACCTTGGCTGAGACCGTCGCCTTCGGGTCGCCCCCCGGTCCAGTCTTGTCGTCGGAGAGGCCGACCATGAGCGCAAGATAGCCTCCAGCTGAACCGCCCGCGACGGCGATGCGGTCCGGGTTCACGCCGAGTTCCTTCGCGTGCCCGCGCACCCAGCGGACGGCCTCGCGGCAATCGGCGATGTTCTGCGGCCAGACGCCTTCCTTGGTCTTGGGGCCCAGGACATAATTGCAGCTGACGACCACGTAGCCGGCCCGAGCCAAGTCGGCGCTGACGCTCGCGGAACGGTACTCCGCCTTATCCCCACCCGTGAAGCCGCCGCCATGGATGAAGACAACCGCGGGGCGATCCAACCGGTCCGGACCGTTCGGCAGATAGAGGTCGAGCTTCTCCTTCCGCTCCGGGGCGAGGAAGGTCAGGTCGCTGAGACGGAACACCGGATTCGGCATCTCCAGCGTGAACACCTTGTCCTGCTGCGCCGCGCGGAGGCGCGGCAGATCGGCCAAGCCCGCCGACTTACCAGCCTCAGCGATATCATAGATGCGCAACTTGGCTTGATCGGGAGCGGCAAAGAGTGCCGTGGAGGCAAACAGGAGGAGGCAACGCATGCGGGCGGGGTGGGGACATTACTACCCCGCCCTCCCGGGCAGTCAACGCGTCAGCCGGAAGCTCAGGCCAACGCGTGGGCATAACCGTCGACGATGGCCCGCAACGAGGCCTCGACGAGGTTGGCGCTGACGCCGACGGTACCCCACGAGCGGACGCCGTCGCTGGAGCGCACCACCACGCGGGTCTGCGCGGAGGTGCCATCCTGGCCGGCGAGCACGCGGACCTTGTAGTCGGCGAGGTGGACCTTCTTCAGCTTCGGGAAGGCCTTCACGAGGGCTTCGCGCAAGGCCTGGTCCAGCGCGTGGACGGGGCCTTCGCCTTCCGCCACGGTGAGCGACTCCTTGCCGTCGATGCGCACGCGCACGGTGGCCTCGCACGAGGCGTCCTTGAGGCCGCCCTGCACGGAGATGTGGTACTTCACGACCTCGAACGGCACGACCGAGGCCTTGCCGAGGTGGCGGCGGAGCAACAGCGCCAGCGAGGCGTCGGCGTCCTCGAAGCTCCAGCCCTGGTGCTCGAGCTTCTTGAGTTCCTCGAGCGCCACGCGCGTCGAGGGCGCGTCCTTGTCGAGCTCGATACCGAGCTCGGCGGCCTTGAGCAGAAGGTTGCTGCGGCCGGACTGGTCGCTGACCAGCACGTCGCGCGCGTTGCCGACCGCGGAGGGGTCGACGTGCTCGTAGGCGGCGGAGAACTTGCGGATGGCGTCGACGTGCGTGCCGCCCTTGTGGGCGAACGCGGCGGCGCCGACCCACGGGCGGCGGGGATCGGGGGCCTGGTTCGTGACGCCGTCGATGAAGCGGGAGAGTGCGGTGAGGCGCTTGAGCGAGGCGGCGGGGACGCAGCTCCAGCCGCGCTTGATCTGCGCCACCGGGATGGCCGCGGTGAGGTCGCAGTTGCCGGTGCGTTCGCCGATGCCGTTCATCGTGCCCTGCACGTGCACCGCGCCGGCATCGAGGGAGGCGAGCGCATTGGCGAGGGCCAGGCCGGAGTCGTCGTGGGTGTGGATGCCGATCGCGGCCTGGACGGCGGCGCGGGCGTGGCGGGTGGCCGCGGCGACCTCATCCGGCAGCGAGCCGCCGTTGGTGTCGCACAGCACGATGCGCGAGGCGCCGGCCCCGGCGGCGGCGCGGAAACAGGCCGCGGCGTAGGCCGGATCCTCCTTCCAGCCGTCGATGGCGTGCTCGCAGTCGTAGACGACCTCGCGGCCATGGGACTTCAGGAACGCCACGGTGTCGGCGATCATCGCGAGGTTCTCCTCGGGCGAGCAGCGGAGCACCTCGCGGACGTGGAGGGCGGAGGTCTTGCCATAGATGGTCACGACCGGGGTCTCGACCTCGAGGAGACCGCGGACCTGGGCGTCCTCGGAGGCGCGCACGCCCTTCTTGCGGGTGGAGCCGAAGGCGGCGAGCTTGGCGTGCCTGAACTTCAGCTTGCGGGCCTCGGCGAAGAACTCGATATCGCGCGGGTTGGAGCCGGGCCAGCCGCCCTCGATGTAGGCCACCCCGAAACGCTCGAGCTCCTGGGCGACCCGCACCTTGTCGGCGACCGAGAAATGAATGCCCAGTCCCTGCGAGCCGTCGCGGAGGGTGGTGTCGTAGATCTCGATTTTGCGTGCCATGGTGGTGGGGTGAAAGTGTAGGGGGAGGAGTTCCGGGGCCGTGAGCCGCGGAACGGGGAGCGCCCGTCGGGCGATCCGTCCGGCGGGCTCAGCGCCCGAGAATGGTAATCTTCGCGAAAATCCGGATACGACCGGCCGCGGAGCGGGGGGAGGTCGTGGACTGGGCCGGGGGCTTCATTGCGAAAGACCGACTCCAAGGCGGGCCGGGGGCGGAGTCAAAGGGAAAGGCGGGGCGGACCGCTCCGGACTCGCCAAAAGGGCGGGAAATGACAAGGTTTGGCCCATGCGAAGCTTGGCACCGCTACTGCTGCTCCTCACGGGGCTGGTCCCGTTGCGCGCCCAATGGCAGATTTTCGCCGAGAAACTGCCCGGCCCGGGGACTTGGGCCAGCTTCCGCCTAGAGACCCTCCGCGAGGGTAAAGTCGCGTCTACGGGCGACCTCCGCTTCTCCGTGCGGCCCGGCCGCGAAGTCGACGGCAAGCCGCACGTCTGGTTCACCATCGAGCCGGTGATGTGGCTCGGTTCGCGGGAGCGCGCCCCCTTGCGCCTGCTGGTCCGGCCGGACATGGAGCGCGCCGCCGCCAGCCGACTGATCGAGAACGCCGCCGAGATCGTCTTCTCGAACCCGGTGAAGGGAGCCTACCACATGACGCGGGACGACATCGCCTGGGTGTCCAACTGGGCGAACCTGCGCTACACGAGCGACCTGACCTTGGACGACCCCGCCGCCGAGAAGTTCGAGCTATCCGGCCAGTCGTTTGCCTGCGAACGACTGCGGATGGTGGCGACGACGGTGACGGACCCGCCGATGGTCTCCAAACAGACAATCGTATTCACGGGACGGGTCTGGCGTAGCGACGCGTCCGCCTTCGGCGTGGCCCGCGCCGAGTGGGAGGAGAAGACGACGAAGGGGTCGGACCAGAAGGTCGAGACCAAGCGGCTGACCTGGCTCGGCCAAGGCAAGGAGACGCCTCCGAAGGACCCGGTGGAGCGCGGCAAGGAATTCTCGGTCTGGCGCCTGATCTTCAACCGCTGACGTCCGACCGCCCAAAGAACCAGCCCGACCGAGGAATCGGCCGGGCTGGCGGGAAGTGGTGGCCTGAGTCGGAATCGAACCAACGACACGACGCTCTTCAGGCGTCTGCTCTACCAACTGAGCTATCAGGCCAAATAAACTAGGGTTCGAAGGTGACCAAAGACCCCCTGCCCTGTCAATCCGACAAGGAAGGGGCCCGGAAACCGCCTCAGAAGCTGAATTTCCAAGCCGACAGGCGGCGCTGGACCTCGGCGATGACCTCGACCTCGCCGGCTTCACCCTGGTCGGAGACGAAGGTGACGGAGAAGCGGACGAACGCGCCGCAATCATCCCAGGGCACGGTCGAGATGAGGTGCTCGGTGATCATCCACTGCGAGAAGGCTTCGCCGGAGTCGAAGGAGACCGTGCCGGACGGGCCGGTGGCGGACTTCGGGGCGGGCATGTAGAGGAAGAAGCCGGCGCCGGGCTTGCGCACCTGGAAGCCGAGCTGGGCGAGCACGCCGACAAGTTTGTCCATGCGGCGGGAATACTTGGCGGCGATGGCCTTCGGGATGGAGACCTCGTCGAGACCGGCGGCGCCGGCCTTCTGGATGCCGAGGAACTGGCCGGAGTCGGAATTATCCTTCACGTCGCCGTAGGCGCGGACGAGCAGCGCGTTGCCGGCGACGAAGCCGATGCGCCAGCCGGTCATGTTGTGGCTCTTGGAGAGCGAGTG
>Ga0209107_10001218_pt1 | contig 14331 bp, 7 predicted proteins | sample LakErihyJuly2011_2_FD_187460 | JGI IMG/M metagenome (GOLD analysis project Ga0209107, IMG submission 187460) | Freshwater microbial communities from dead zone in Lake Erie, Canada - CCB hypolimnion July 2011 (SPAdes) (version 2) | ecosystem: Environmental > Aquatic > Freshwater > Lentic >... | reverse complement strand
GTCAGGGGGTGGGTGTCGCCATAGCGTTGCATTTCCGCGCTCAGGAGGCGCATGAGTTCTTCCTTTCGAGCCGCATGCTCAGGTTGCTCAGCCAGGTTGATCAATTCCTTCGGGTCCGTCTGGAGGTCGAAGAGTTGCGTGCGATCGATGAGGGGGTAGCGGATGAGCTTCCACCGTCCGTTACTGACCGACCGCATGCTGTTGCGATATCCAAGATAAGCGCTTTCGCGGACGGAAGGTTTCTCGCCGCGCATGACGGGGAGTAAGTTCTGGCCTTCAACCCCCGCAGGCGTCTTGGCTCCTGCGAGTGCGGTGAAGGTTGGGAAAAGGTCCATCAGGTAAGCGAAGGCTTCCGTGCGCCCGTGGGGGATGCCGGGCCCGGCGATGACGAGAGGCACATGCATCCCACCATATTCATAGAGATTCTGTTTTCCGAAGAGGCCGTGTTCGCCGAGCGAAAGCCCATTGTCGCCGGAGAAAACGATGATGGTATTCTCCCACTGTCCGGTCTCTTTCAACGCCGCGAAAATTCTCCCGATATGGTGGTCGAAGCCGGTCACGCAGGCGTAGTAGTCGGCGGTTTGCTGGCGGGTATCTTCCGGCGTTCTGGGCCAAGGGGCCAGTCGCTCGTCGCGCACAGTCATCTCGCCGTTGTCCCATGGGTGTGAGGGCATGAAGGCCGGGGAGAGAGGAATCTGGGAGGCCTCGTACATGGCGTGGAACCTAGGTTCGGCGGAACGCGGGTCGTGCGGGACGGGCGGAGCTAGGTAGGCGTAGAAGGGGGCGCCATCTTTGCGCGCCGCCTGCTCCTTGAGAAAGGCGATGGTTCGGTCGGCGAGCCGTTGGCTACAATAGGCGCGGTTGGTAGCCGGGTCGTTGGCGGACTTACCTTCGTCGGCGATGGTTGTCTGGAAGGTCCGGAGGCCCTGTGGGAAGCCGTTGCCAGCCTTGCCCATGTGCCAAGTGCGGTAACCCGCCTCTGCCATGATGGAGGGGAGGAATGTGGTGGGGTCGGCGGCCTCGGGCCGTGCGCCCGCTGCTCCCGGAATACGCTGCCAGGATCGTCCAGTGAGCATCATCGTGCGGCTGGGCGTACAGACGGCGCCGATCATAGAGCCTTGGGTGTAGGCCCGAGTGAAGGTCATCCCGCGGGCGACGAGTATATCTAGGTTGGGCGTGCGAAGTCCAGGTGCGCCGAGTGCACCCAAGCCGTCGGCCCGGTGATCATCGGCGTGGATGTGCAAGATGTTAGGACGGGTCACCGCGGCTGCGGGGGCGGGCGTAGACTTCTTGGCGGGTGCGGTCTTGCCCTGCGCGCTGACGACTTTGGGCTTCTCGATTTTCTTCGACCCGGCGGGCAGGGTGGCCGCGTCGAAGGGCAGGAGGGGGCTGTCAGTGAGAATCTTGAGTAAGACCTGCTTCACGTAGGTCTGGTGGGGGTTGCCGGCGTGGAGCTGGATGGCAATGAGGCCTTCGAGGGCGCGACCCTTCTCATCGTGGTCGATGAAGACCGAGGTCGTCTGCCCGTTGACCTTGTGCTCGAGGCGATTGCCGCGAGCGATGACCGTGAACTCGTTCCACTGCGAAATATCGGCCTGCACCCGTGGGCGTTCGCCGACTTGCCAGCGCTGACCAGTCGGGTCCATCACCACGTCGACACCGTTGTAGCCGAAGATACCGCGACCGCGTTCCTCGTAGGTCATCGCCGTATGTACGTCGGTCGGATGGACGTCGCACTGATAGCCGAGGATCGTCCACGGCGTCACCTCAGGCAGGCGGCGGCTGCGGTATTGCAGGCCGGAGTTGTTATCGCCGACGACTTTGACCGTCGCGCGGAGTTCGAAGTCCTTAGCCTTGCCGTTCCAAATGAGGAACGAATTCGTCTTCGGTTTGCCGACCTCGCTCGTGCCTACAATCACCCCGTCAACGACTTTCCAGAGCCCCGGTTCGCCGTCCCAGCCGGCGAGGTCCTGGCCGTTGAAGAGCGGCGTGAAGCCGTCCTGGGCGAAGACGGGCAGCGCGAGGGTGAGCAGGAACGTGAGCAGGGGTTTCATAGGTTAAGGGTTCAGGCGATAAGCTCTTTGATCGTGCCGTTGCTGTCGCCGTGGCTGTCGACCTTGACGCCGTTGCGTTGCAGGAGGGTAAGCCAAAGGTTGCATAGCGGGGTGCTCTTGCCCTGGAGGGCGACGTGCTGGCCAAGTCGGATGCCCGAGCCGCCCCCGGCGATCAGGGTCGGGCAATTGTCCAGGTAGTGGACGGTGCGAATATTGCTACCGTAGGCGACGGTGGTGTGGTCGAAGAGGCTGCTGCCATCGGCCTCCTTGGTCGCTTTGAGTTTAGAGAAGAGCCCGGCGAGGAGCTTGCTTTGCTCGAGGTCACGCTTCTGGGAGGCTTCCATGCGTTCTCCGGGGGCGTAGTGGCTCATGTCGTGCGAGGCCACCTTCACGCTTAGGCTGGCGAGGAGCGAGCTGACTGGCTGACGGTAGGTGAGCACGCGGGTGCTGTCGGTCTGGAGAGCCGCGACGATCAGGTCGTACATGACTTTGATTTCATCCTTTCCCGCGAGGCCGGGTGGGGGCGCGGGGAAGGGTGCCTTGGCCTTGGGGCGGTCGAGCCACTGTTCGTCCTTGGCCAGGCGGAGCTCAATGTCGCGGACGCTTTGGAAATATTCATCGAGCTTATCGACGTCACTACGCGAAAGTCCGCGGCGGACGCGGGCGGCGTCTTCCAGTACCACGTCAAGCACGCTACGTTGATCGGCGAGCATGGCTTGGCGTTGGGCGAGCGGCATCGTCTCGTCGGAGAACAGGCGATGGTAGGCGACGACGGGGTTCTCATGACCGATCAATGGTTTGCCGCGGGCATCCCAGGCCATCGAGCCGGGGCCATGGCCGGAATCCAGCGCATTGGCGCAGTCGAGGCGGATGGAGCCGTAGCGTGTTTCCATCCCCAGCCTCGCCGCGGCGACTTGGTCGGCGGAGATGCCGTTGTGGAAGCTCTGTCCCGGCTCGGAATAGCGATTCGCGCCCGTCAGCCAGAAGGTGCTCCCCCAGTGGGCCTCATCGCTGAACTTGTTCGAGAGCCCTTGGACGAGCGTGAAGTCTTTCTTATGTTCCGCCAGCGGGGCGAGCCCGGCGGGCAGGGCGTAGTCGGCCCCAGTGTCCTTGAGCGAAGGGAACCAAGTCTCATTGGTCACGCCGTAGCCGAAGCCAAGGAAGACCATGCGCTTCGGCTGGGTGACAGGTTTCTCGGCGGCGAAGGCCTTGAAGCCCAGCGAGTTCAGCGCGGGCAGGGCGATCAGCGTGCCGGCGGCGCGGAGGAAGTGGCGGCGACTGAGGTCGGTTCGGCTCATTTGGTTTGGAAAGTTTCGGAAAGGACGAGGGCGCGGAGGAAGGCTGCCATCTGATGGTCCTGGGACCGGGCATGGTTCATGATGTCGGTGGCGAGCGGTTCGTCGAGGAATCCGAAGGGTCGGCCCAATCCGTATTCGACTAGGGCCTCGGTGAAGCTGCGGCCGAACTTCTCCGGGTGGGCGGCGATCTGGTCGCGGAGCTCGAAGTAGTCCTTGAAGCTGGCTCCTTTGTAGAAAGTTCCGGCCGGGCTGATGGGCCAGGTCTTGCTACCGACGCCCTTCTTTTCATAGGTTTCGGTGGTCCGCCATTTACCGGTGGCGTTGAAGTTCTCCAGTCCGAAGCCAACAGGGTCGATCTTCCGGTGGCACTGGGCGCACTGGGGTTGCTCTTGGTGGGCGGCGAGACGTTCGCGGGTCGACAAGAGCTTGTCTTCGAGTCGGCTCAGCTGAGGGATGTTAGGCGGTGCGGGCGGTGGCGGTTCGTGGAGCAGCTTGCGGAGGATCCAGGCGCCGCGTTCGACCGGGCTGGTATCGCGACCGTTGCTGCCCATGGCGAGGATGGCGGCCATTCCGAGCAGACCGCCGCGGGGTGAATCCTTGGGGAGCGTCACCTTGCGGAAGGCGTCGCCGCTCACCTCGCTTAAGCCGTAGTAATCGGCGAGCAGGCCGTTGATCACCACGTAGTCACTCTTGAGCAGGCGGTTGAGGCTGTCGCCGTGGCGCAGGATATGGTCGACGGTCTGATAGACTTCTTTGCGGGCGGTGGCCTTGGTGGTGTCGTCGAAATCCTTATGCAGCTTGGTGTCGAACTGGAAGAAATCGAGGCGCTGCAGGCCAAGCCACTGATGCGTGAACCCGGTTACGAAGGCGGACGATTTCGGGTCGGCGATCAGGCGGTCAACCTGCGCTCTCAGGATGGCGGGCTGGTGCAGGGTGTTTTTTTCGGCGAGGCGGAGAAGCTCGGCGTCGGGCGGCGCGCTCCAGAGGAAGTAGGACAGCCTGGCGGCGAGTTCGATGTCATCGAGTCGCCGGCGCTGTTTTTCTACGCCAGGTTCCTGTAGGTAGAGGAAACCAGGCGAGGCTAGGATTACGCTCAGTGGCTGCTTCAAGGCCGTCTTCAGGGGCTCGCCAGCCGCGCGGCGCTTGGCGAAGAGCGCGACGAGCTTATCGATATACTCCGGCGCCGGCGTCTTCCCTCGGAAGGCGCGTAGGGCGAAGCGGCGGATGACCGTCCGGGCGTACTCACTTTCGCTGACGCCCTCGGGGGGCGTGGGAATCGCGATTTCTACGGCCAGCCCGTTGCGGCGGGCATCGACGGCCTCCCACTCGACCCAATCGATCCAGAGGGCTGCCGCCGGTCCTAGGCCGGTGGCCTTGCGGGCGGCCTCGTAGGTTTCTGCGTCGTTTTTGATATGCCGCTTTTCCCGGAAGACGAAAGAGCGTGGTCCGTTCGCCGTGATTGACACCGGCACTTCGATAATCTGCGGGGCGTCCGTCGTGCCGGTGATTTCGAACGTCTGCAGGAAGGCGAAGGGGACATCCTTGGTGCGACTGCCCATCTCCAGGTAATGCCGTGCGGTCGGCGTGCCGGCGATAGCGCCGACCCGGAGGCGTAGCTTGTATTCACCGGGCGGTACGGGGTCACGTTTCGTCTTATCCCAGTCCGTCGAGACATCCGGCGGAAGCGCGATCACTTCCTCCTGGTGGGTTTCGTGGATGTTCAGGGTGGCACCTGTCTGGTTGAGCGGGTCTTTAAGGTAACGCCGGAAGCCCGGGCCGTGCTTATCGAAGACCTGGACGCGGAACTTGGCCTCCTGTTCGTCCGGGATGCCCTTGCCGAAGGCGGACGGGGGCTTGGAGCGGTCGGAGTCGAGATAGGCTTTGGCGACCTTATAACCGCCGAGGTAGTAGCCGTTATAGGTCCCGCCTACGACCCGATTGGCGAGGATTTCCGTCTCGCGGTGATCGAAAGTCACGGGTGCCGATCCGCCGTTCATAATCTCGATTCGGTCGATCCACAGGGCGAACTCCGGCCCGACGCCGTTGCGCCTGAGAGCTTCGCCGAAAATCTGCAGGGCCCGCTCATTGGAATCAAAGGAGCCGCGTTCGCGGAGGAAGAACCCGCGACTTCCCCCGGTAGTGATCGTCACCGGGATTTCCAGGACCTGAGGTTTTTCCATCGTACCGGTCACTTCGTGCGTGCTGGCGACGGCCCCTTGCAGCGGGCCGAACTCGACGAAGTGACGCGACTTGGGCGTATCGGCGGTGGCGGCGATGCGGACGCGGATGGTGTAGCGGCCGGCCGGCCAGTTCCCGGGCACGTTGAAAGGCTGGTAAGGGTTGGCGAATACGTCGGCGTAGGTCAGGAATGACCCTGTCTTGGAGGCCGGATTCTCCAGGTAGGCTCGCTGCTGGGGGGCGGAGTGCACCCAATTACGCCGGCCTTGCTCGTCCGCGTGAATCGCGTCGAGGTAGCCGAACTTTTCCGGGCTGGGGGCTCCCGGGATGCGCTGCCACTGGTAATAGCGGTAGGTGGCGTTACCTTTCTTTTCGGCCGCAAGGGTCGCGACGATGGCACTGTTTTCGGGACGGGCCGCCGCCTCATCGACCGCCTTGGTCCAAGCGACATAACGTTCGTGGCAATCGACACGTTCGGCGTACGACTTGGTGATGCGCGGATTCGCGTAGGCTTCGGCCTCGTAGCTTACCTTCAGTTCAGTGGTCTGACGCCCGTAGCGGATGACATGTTCTTCGATGGCCTGTCGGCCGAGCGCGAGGTATTGCTCGAACTGATCCGAAGACATGAAGAGGGAGGCTCCCACCGTGTCGAAGGCGCCGGTGCCGCCGTCGGCCGGGAGTTCGTTGACGGACATTTCCACGCCAAGCAGGTCGCGGAGGGTGTTCTTGTATTCGCGTCGGTTCAGGCGACGCATCGTGATCTGCCCGTGGGCGTCGCCAATGGTCTTGCGCGCCGTGACGAGCGTCCCAGAGAGCATCTCCAGGAAATCCGCTTTCGCGGTTGGGTTCGGCTGTTTGGAGTCGTCGGGCGGCATCTCCCCCGAGTTGACCTGGTTCAGGATCTTCTGCCAGCGGTCTGCGAGCTGGACCGTGTCGAGCTTCAGGGCGATGTCGTCGAGGCGAAGTTTCCCTTTCTGCTTATCCGCGTTATGGCACTCGACGCAGTATTCCTTGAGAAAGGCGCGATGCTTCTCGTCGATGCGCGCCTCCGGCGTCGCGCCGAAGACCAGCGCGGTGAGGAAGGGGAGAACGGTGAGGAAACGCAGGGGCATCGCTGAGACGCCCAATACTTATCGGGCGACGGGATAACTCCAGCCCGCTGTGCGCTGGGCGGCGCTTATTTTCAGTCGATTAATTGCGCGGCCAGGGCCAGAGCCAACTTACTGGCCCTGGCCCTGTTCCGCCTTAAAGCGCTAGGAAGACCAGTTCGCCGGCTTTGCTATCGGGAACGATGAGCACGCCGGCCTTCTCGTCGAGGAAGTGGTCGGCGGCGGCCTTCAGGCCTTGGCCGAGTTCCTTGGGGGCGGATCCATCGGCTTCGTAACGCGTGACGCGGCCAGTCATAACTTCGGAGATGTAGAAACGACCCTTGGAGTCGTGGACGATGCCGTCGCCGGAGCGGTGGCCCTTGGCGATGGTCTTCCACTTGCCCTTGTTGTATTCGAGCACGTCGCCGGTGAAGAACTCGGCGATGCGGATGCGACCGTTGGCCATGACGTCGATGCCGTTCGGGTTGAGCATCTTGGCAGTCGGAGCGATGACTTCGGTGACCTTGCCTTCGAGCGTGACCTGGAAGACGCGGGCGATGACGGGGATGGCTTTATGTTCGGGGCTATCGATGGCGAAGAGCTTGCCGTCGGCGCCGCGCATCTTGGTGACCGCACCCATATCAGTGATGAGGACACTCTTCTTGTCAGGCGAGACGACGACATCGTTTAGGAACGTCGGTGTGGTAGGGAAGGCGGCGGGGCCGGCGAGGAGGGTCTTCTTGCCCTTGGCGTCGATGGACCAGACTTTATCGAAATCGGCTGTGATGAGCTGGTTAGCGACGAAGACGATGCCCTTGGGATCATCGAGCCCTTCGGTGAGTACCGTCACCTTGTCGCCGTCGACCTTGACGATCTTGCCGTCGCCGTCGCCCGCTTTGCGGGAGGTACCCATGAGGGTCACGAAATATTTTCCACCGAAGCCCTTGGTCACGCTCTCGGGCGTGGCGCCCACGGCGAGGTTGCGCTGGACAGGCACCACCTTGGCCGGAGCGGCGGTTTTCTGGGTCTGACAGCCGACGAGGGCGAGGCCGGCGAGAAGGGTGAGCGCGGGGGTCTTCATAAGACCTATATTTCCGCTTTTCCGCTAGGCGGAGTCAAGCGGTCAGCCAAGTGCCGACGGATTTCAGGAACCCGATGCCGAGCGCCCCGATCAGGGCGCGCAACGGTATCGGGTCGGGCACTGGTGCGAGTGAATCTTAAGCCGCCCCGGCGTTTTAGTCCCGTGCTCCCGCCTCGCCTATCGAGGTGTTTCTGAGCAGGCCGGATCTGCCTTGGTGGGCAGGGTCGCGTTCCAGTCCAGTACGAGTCTCGTCAAGCGCGCAACGTCTGCGGGATGCTCCTTGGCTACGTCCTTCGCCTCAGCCCGATCCGCCTTTAGATTGTAGAGCCCAACCTGCCGGCCATCGAAGGTCGTGACGAGCTTCCAATCCCCGGCGCGCACCGCTAGGTCGGGCCAAAAATTAGGGTTCTTCTTGTCGCCGTTGTTCCGCCAGAAAATGGGCCGCGTTCGTTGGACGGATTCGCCCTTGAGCGCCGGGAGCAAGTTTTCGCCGTCGCCATGGGCGTCGGTCGGCGGAGTCACTCCAGCGGCTGCGCAGAAGGTGGGGAGTAAATCCACCGCCGTCAGGACCGTGGCGTCATTTTTTAAGCCAGCCGGAGCCTGACCCGGCCACCGGACGATGAATGGCACGCGCACGCCGCCTTCAAAGAGGCTGGTCTTTTGTCCGCGCAGGCCGCCCGTCTCGCCAACGTTGTAGTGGCCCCGATATTTCCCAGGAGTGCCTATATCGTTTTCCTTGGACTTCGCCGGGCCGTTATCGCTGGAAAAAACTACCAGCGTGTTCGACGCGATTCCGCAGCGCTCCAGCGCATCGAGGATCAGGCCGACCTTGTTGTCACCGTCGGTGATGACTGCGGCATAGACCTGTTGCCGGGAATCGAGATGTTTCCATCGCGCCATGGATTCGTCCGAAGGGCTGTGGGCCAGATGGCTCTCGTGCAGCCAGACGTTCACATAGAACGGCCGGTCCTTATTTGCTTCGATGAACTTTACCGCCTGGTTGGGGATATCGTTTCCGTATGGTCCGACTTTCGGCCCCGGCCCGTGATAGACGGCCGAGTCGTCAATGCCGTAGTCCGCCATGGTCGGCTTCCCTATCCCTAGATGCCATTTGCCAAAGTGCCCCGTGCGATAGCCCGCGGCCTTGAGTAAGCGTGGGGTCGTGGGGGCCTTGGGGTCCAACCAGTCGGGCATCTCCGGCGGCTTACTGACTCCGAAAACCGTATTGATGCCGAAGCGACCAGGAAAACGCCCCGTCATGGCCGCGGCGCGACTAGGCGAGCACACCGGACTCAGCACGTTGAATTGTTGAAAGTCGATGCCCTCGCTGGCCAGCTTGTCGATCCGCGGAGTCTTTAGCCAGGTGTTGCCGTGACAGGACAGGTCACCCCAACCCCAGTCGTCGGCGTAGATGAAGACGATGTTGGGCTTCGCAGGTTTCTGGGGTGAGTCGGCCGCGTGTAATAGGACCAGCGGGGAGAGCAGTAGGGCCGTGAGGAAGGTGAGGGCGAGTTTCATGCTTTGAGCTGGAGGATTACTTCTGCTTTTGGACTCGACCTTTATTGAGTAACTCGGGCTCACCCTTGTCACCGCCGAGTTGGATCATCGTGGGGTAGAGTGTATCCCACCACTTGTCGTAAGATGCGGCGAGTTTGGATGCTAGTTCAGGCTTTTCTGCGGCGAGATCCTTCTGGCAAGTCGGGTCATTTTTAAGGTCGAACAAAGACCAGCGCCCCGGCGGCGTGACGCCCCAGTGGAACTGCGCATCCGCCTTGGTGTACGTCGCTGCGGTGGCGCCGGCTTCGACGGAGCGCAGGGTGGTGCACTGGCTGGAGTAGGTTTTACAGGCGGGGTCATCGCACGGACGGCTGCGCACGAGCAGGAGGTCGCCCGTCTGCACGGAGGCCATCGCATACTTGTGTGCGGCCGCCAAGCCGCTGGGCCAGCGGCCGACATGGTGGAATAGCAAGCGGTCGTCGTTCCATTTGACCGGCGTTGCGGACTCAAGCAAAGGACGGAGCGTGAAGCCTTCGAGTTTTGCGCTGAGTGGGGGCGGGATGGTCGCACCAGCGAGGTCGCACAGCGTTGGTAAGACGTCGAGGTGGGCCGTCAGGTTGCTCACTTTGTGCGGCGTCCACTTCCCCGCCCATTTCCAGAAGGAGATGGCGCGTGAGCCGCCCTGCCAGATGGTGCATTTGCTGCCGCGCATACCGGCGTTGAAGACATCCAGCCCGTGGGTCTGGCCGTTGTCGTTCATGAAGACGATGATCGTATTGTCCTCTAGTTTGCGTGCTTGGAGATACTTCATCAGTCGTCCGAGGTTGTAGTCGAGATTAGCGACCATGCCGAGATAGGCCGCTTCATCTTTATCAACCTTGCCGCGGAACGGGGCCACGAATTCCTCGGGGGCGGCCAGCGGTGCGTGCGGCGAATAGGTGGCGAGATAGCAGAAGAATGGGGCGTCCTTGCACTCATCCATGAAGGTCATGGCCTCGTCGAAAAAGATGTCTTCTCGGTAACCCTTCCGCGCCTCGCGCTTACGGTTGCGGACGATGGCGGGGTCGAAGTGGACGTTGGGCCCGCCGACATTGGTGGAGCACCATTCAAACCCGCGTTTCTCGGGAGCATACTCGCCCTCGCCGCCCAGGTGCCATTTGCCGACAAATCCCGTGCGATAACCTGCGGACAGGAGGAGCTGCGGCAGGAGGACGGCGTCCTTGTTCAGGTGCTCCCTGGGCTGGGTGGTGTGCGTGACGCCATTGCGGAACTCATGCATGCCCGTCAGGAGCGCCGCGCGCGTGGGCGAGCAGGACGGACTCACGTAAAATTGTTCGAAACGCACACTCTGGTCGTGCAGCGCATCTAAATTCGGCGTCTTGAGTAATGGATGCCCGTGTCGCCCTAGGTCCCCGAAGCCCTGATCGTCCGTTAAGATGAAAATAATATTAGGCTTCTTGGCGGGTCCTTCGGCGGCTTGCAGTGCGGTCAGCGGGGCGAGCAGTAGTGCGGTGAGAAAGATAAAAGGGTGCTTCATGCTAAGGTTATTTGGAAATGGCCTTCTTGGCGGTCTTGGCTTTCGGCGTACCGGCCTTGGGGTAGCGAACGACCTCGACGTCGTTCTTCTGCGGCTCGCCCGCCGTGGAACGACCATCGGTGATGAGTTTCTCCAGTAGTAACTTCATTTCCGCCACGCGCTCAGTTTGTTCGTTGGCGAGGTTCTTCGTTTCGCCGAGGTCGGTCGCCAGGTCGTACAGCTGGGCCGGTTGGGTCGCGATGTATTTCCACTGACCAAGGCGTAGGCCCGGGGTTCCGGCCGCGGCACAACTGATGGCATGATAGCGCGTCGGCTTGGACGCCCCCTTGAGTAAGGGTAAGAAGCTGAAACTATCTTCGCCAGCCTCGGGCGGGAGTGCGGTGCCCCAGATATCAGCCAGGGTGGCGATCAGGTCGGCATGATGGACCAGTTGGTCGCAGGTCGAGGCGGCCGTCACCTTGCCGGGCCAGCGGACAATGAATGGTTCGCGATGACCGCCTTCATAGACCGACGACTTATAGTCGCGGAGTGGGCCGCTGGGGAAGTGACCTTGCTTTTCGAGGTCCTTGACGCCGACATAACTGGCGAAGCCGTTGTCGCTGGTAAAGAGTACGAGGGTATTGCTGGCGGCGCCGCTCTTTTCGAGCGCAGCGAGGACTTGGCCGACCGCCGCATCCGTTTCCATGATGAGGTCGGCCGCTGCGTTATTCAGTCCGCTCTTACCCTTCCACGCCTCGTTGACGGCCAAGGGGGTGTGCGGAGTCGTCAGCGGAAGGTAGAGCAGGAAAGGCTCAGGCTTCCGAGCAGCCTCGTCGATGAACGCGCAGGCACGTGTAGTGAGCGCCGGCAAGATGCCTTCCAGTTTCCATTCGGGTAAGGCGGGGCCGGGTACGCTGGCTTGGTTGTTTCCGAGTAAGCCCTTGGGGAGTGGTCGGTCTGGGATACCGATGGTTTGATTATTTTCAATGAAGCAGAACGGCGGCCAATTCGGCACATCAGTTCCAAAGTAAGTGTCGAAGCCACGGGTGGTGGGCCCGCCTGGGATCTTTTGCGTGAACACCTTCTGCCAAGTGGCCTTGTCGGCCTCGGGAGAGGCGCGGTCAGCTTCCTTGTAGTTGCGGAATAGAGCCTTGTCGCCATCCGCAATCGGCCAATCCCAGCCCAAGTGCCATTTGCCGATCGCAGCGGTCCGATACCCCTGTTTCTTAGCCAAGCTGGCGATGGTTAGGCGGTCGGGCGCAATGAGCGGTTCGCCGAAGACCCCGACGATGCCGTTCTGCAGGCGCGTGCGCCAGTGGTAGCGACCCGTCAGTAAGGCATAGCGCGAAGGCGAGCAGACCCCCGATGAGGAGTGTCCATCCGTGAAGCGCATGCCCTCGGCGGCGAGGCGGTCGAGGTGCGGCGTGGCGATCTTGCCGCGCGTTGGATTGTAGGCGCGAATATCCCCGTAGCCGAGGTCATCGGCGAGGATGATCACGATGTTCGGCGGCCGGTCGGCGGCGAGCAGGGCAACCGGGAACAGCAGGCAGAGTAAGGCACGCATGGGTCGTGCCCACTGTGCCATGTTGCTTGCATCATTCAACCCACATATCGCTGAAGTCGGCCTCGAGTTTGCGGGTGAATTACTACGCATCGAGTAGTTTTTCTATCGATCGACCTTCACCGTAGGGTTGAGCGCGGCCAGTGGGTCGGTGAACGGCGCGTCGCCGTCAGCGAAGCACTCCGATCAGCGGTTTGCCTGCATCATCCAGCAACTGGAACTCGTGCACGCCTTCCTTGGAGGTATCCGTGTGGGTCCAGACGACCTTCTTGTCGCGGGTAATCTCGACCATCTTGGCCTGCGGAGAGCGGGCGGCGTAGTTGCTGAAAACGATGTTGCCGTTGGGGAGCCAGGAGAGGGCGGTGGTCCGATTCAGCGGTACGCCCTGGAGGTCGCCGTCGCGGAGTTCCCAGACAATCTTCCCGGCCGCGTCCACTTCGATGATGTGGCTGCCGACGGTGAGGCTGATGAGCGTGTGGCTGGCGGCGTTGCGTAGGCCGCAGAAGGTGCGGTTATCCAAGGTCGATTCGGGGCTCTGACGTTCCCAGATGACTTTTCCGGCGGCGTCATATTCGCGGACGGTCTTCTCCTGCGGCACGAGGTAGTTGCCGTTAGTCAGTTTGCGGGCCATGCGGCTTTGCATGTGGTGGTTGGTGGTCTGGCAGCCCAGCGGGATCTCGACCTTGATCGAGCCATCGCGGGCGACCTCGAGGAGGCGCGGCTTGTCGCCGGCTTCGGTCAGCAGGATGTTGCCGTTATCCAGCAGGACGGCCGTGTTCACTTCAGTCTGCGTGCCTTTGTATTCCCAGACGACCTTCTGGTCGCGGGTCACTTCGACGACCGCGCCGCCCGGGTAGGCCTTGGTCTTGGAAAGCGTCAGCAGCAGGTTGCCGTTGGGCAGCACCTCTCCGTCGCGGGTCACGGCCGGATATTTCCACGTCACCTTGCCAGTGGCGTCGACGATTTGGGTCACGCCGCCGAGCATCAGGAACGAACGGCCGGCAGGCTGGTCGGCGGCGATGAGTGCGAGGGTTGCGCTGAACAGGCAGAGCAGGGTGCGGATCATTTGATTTCTTGGTAGTCCGAGGTGAGCGTCAGCTGGTCAGCGTACGCGTTGAGATACCAAGCGGTCGTGCCGGGCGGCAAGGGGGCCGAGGCGGTCGTGCCGCCGCCACCGCTGGCGGCCATGGCCGGCGTCTCGACCCACTTACGTGTGCCCGTGAAGCCCTTGTCGGTCGTCGAGACGAGCACGGCGCGCGTAATGGGCTTCGTGGAATGAAATATGGCGATGGCGGTGCCGGATTCGGTCTTGGCCGAGGGCGAGCCGCCCCACGGCTTGCCGGTTTCGACCACGCTCTTCGCGAAGGCGTAGCTGTCCGGCGGATTCCAGCCGGCGGGGTGGCTGTGACCCATCTTCGTGATGAGCGAGACCATGCGGGGGCTGGGGGTCTTGCGATAGTGCTCCGCCTGGCAGCCGAGCGGGAAGTGGCTGTCGAGCGGCCAGGAGAGCCAGAGCACCGGCATCATCACGCGGTCGGCGTAATTCATGCCGTCCCAGACCTGTTGATAGCCTTCGTTGTCGTGTAGGGCTTTGCCCCAGTGGTTCTCGGCGTCGAAGAGATGGCCGCAGCCGTAGGTCGGGATGCCGAAGGCGAAACGTGCGTCGAGCCCGATTACCGTGCTCGTAATCACGCCACCCCAGGAGATGCCCATTACACCGATCTTGGATGCATCGACTTCGGGCAAGGAGCGCAGGAGCGAATTCGCCAGCATCGTGTCGGCGAGCGCGTGATACATCCACTGTTCCTTCAGCGGGAGCTTCGTGTCGGCGAAGGTGCCGTCGCGGGCTGGTCCGGCAAAGGCATGACGCGCCCACAAGCTGCGGCCTTTCACTTTGTTCTCGTTCACGTCGGTCTGGCCTTCGACCGCGATGCTGATGGCCGCGAAGCCTTGGGCGTTCCATTTCTGGACCCATTCCTTGTAGGCCGTACCACCGCCCCCGTGGACGAGGACGATGCCGGGGACCTTGCCTTCGCGTTTAGCCGGCAGTCCGATCCA
>Ga0209107_10001215_pt1 | contig 14345 bp, 11 predicted proteins | sample LakErihyJuly2011_2_FD_187460 | JGI IMG/M metagenome (GOLD analysis project Ga0209107, IMG submission 187460) | Freshwater microbial communities from dead zone in Lake Erie, Canada - CCB hypolimnion July 2011 (SPAdes) (version 2) | ecosystem: Environmental > Aquatic > Freshwater > Lentic >... | reverse complement strand
AAGTACTTATATAACTTAACGTTGAAATTGTTGAGGTTTGTGAAAAAATTGCATTTGTCGTGGAATATAAGGCAACATCTAAGTTGCTAACATATCCTTGCGGTAAAAATGTTGAAATAGACGATACATAATCATTAAAAGCACCATAATCTAGAATACCTTGTGTAGTTGACGCTATATTATAGATATAATTTCCAAATACAAATGTTGATTGTAGAGTTGATTGTAGTGTTAAACTTGATATATAAGGAGCGTTATCATTTATGCCTTTTACAGTCGATTGAAGATTTTGTGTAAATGTCGATCTATCTTTATATAAAGTGAATGTATTTTGTAAAGAAAATGAACTTACTAGCGATGGGCTTGAAAGATAGGGTACTATTCTTAGTGTACTTCGTAAGACCTGACTTGAAACATAGGGTAGGGATTTAGTTGTGCTGATAAGTGATATAGATGACAGATAACCTAAGTTGGCAAATGTACTTGCTGTTGATAAGAAGTATGTAGCTATATTCGCATTTACTGTATTACTCATTAGTAATAAATTTGTAGTCATTGATGTACTTAGTGTCGAGAGTTGAGTGGAAAACACAATAATTCTTGATGTAATAAAATCCGAAAGTTCTAAATTAAAACCAACACCTACAAATGTAGATATTGTTGATGTTGTATATGAAAGATTATTTAGAAAAATATTCGCATTTGTATCAAACATAAAGGATTTTAAAGTTTTATTTGTACTTAATGTTGAAAGACCTGTATTTAATGTTGTAAATTGATCTGTTACTTGAACTACAAATGCTCTTGCTAAAGTTTCACCCACCGCATTTAAATATTTAATCTGTGTATCATTTGATAATTTGACAACTGTTGACATGTTGGTTGAATAGTTCAAGTACTGTATTGTTGATACACTTCCCATTCCTGTGGAAAAATCGGTTTTTGACACATATAAGGTACTAATTGTAGAAAAGGATGAAATAAATAAACTTCCTGTGTAACTACTTAGCGAAAAAAACCCAGCGGCTGTATAAGGATATGCTGAGAGAAAAACTTGTTTTGTTGTTATAAGTGTACTAAATGTTAAAGGGCTTACCGCAACAAAACTAGGATATGTATCATAAGAAGATCCATATATAATGGAATCGCCTGTTGCGTCACACGGCTCCTGAACAGAGGAGACTACTTTCAACTGCTGAAAATAGAGATCACCTGTTGAAAGAGCCGGTGCTGATTTAGAACTTGACAGTGTAATTGTGTTTGTATTTGTGTCTGTATATGCGGATATGAAGCTAGATGTTTGTATATTTAATCTTCCAGTTATCCGATTATTTTTAATTGAGGAAATACTTCTAGAACCACTGACATCAAAATGTGTAAAATATTCACCAATTAAAGTACTTCCTGTAAATCCTATACCGTTTGATGCTGTAAGTCGTAGAGTTCTATTTGTATTTGTAGCTCTTATTACTTGAGCTTCTGTCTCAAAAGCGTTAAATGTAGGAAGTTGACCTAAGAGTTGAGGAGGAGACCAGAATGTGCCATCTTGTCCATCCGTCGCTAAGACTTTTGTACTTGAAATGTTTGTATTATCTGGATTATATGCAAAAATAGTTCGTAGATTCAAAAAATTTGTATCTAGTGTCTTCTTCGCCATCTATCGCATGCGACTATTTTATATTTATGGATTTAAAATTGTTAAAAACAGTGAATTGGTTGAAGCCATAAGAACTGAAACACCTGTTTTGTAATAAGGAGCTGTATCGACAGTGTAGTCATCTACACTAAATGTGTCAGCTGGGTCGGCACCTGTATCTGGACCAAAAGATTTTCCTACACGGTGAACAATATTGTATTTACCAGTATAATTATTTTGTAAAAATGTATTATCCACGTCAAGTGTTATCATTCTACCATAATTGTTTGAACCAAGTTCTCCGAAAAAAGAATCTGTATATGTTGTTACCATTATAGTATTATATTGAAGTATTGTACTAAATGAATATGTGTTTGGGCGGTTGCTAAATGCTGGATTATTCGCACCTGTACCTGATCCTGCGCCCTCAAAAAATAAATTTACATTTATATCGAATGATATGCGTGATGTATTTTTAATAAAGGAAGAAAAAACATCAAGATTTACTGATGCACTACTGAAATAATATGTATAATCTGCTAAAGTTGTCATCGTTTGTAATCCATTATTTCCAGTATATATAATTGAAGAGCGAATATTTGTCATTGATAATTTTTGTCCATTAAATGAACTTAACATTGTTGCTGTACTTACATAACCCATAGAGCCAAGATGAGTGATTGTTGATTCTAAGTTCGGACTTGAGATTAAATTATATGTAAAGATAGCATTAAAACTGGAAGTTAGACTTTGATCAAGTGTATCGCTAGAAATATATCCTATAGTACCTAAGCCTTCAATAGATGATTGTAGAATTGTATTAAGACCTGCTGTGCTTAGATAAAACTGCCCAAACGTCTCATAGAGCCCTATCGTTGTTGAGACAAGTTGTGCACTTGATATATAGCCTAGACTACCTAAACTATCTACTAGACCCTGCGTCGTTGACTGAAGTGATGAGGTGAGTGATGCGGTTGATATATAACTATAAGATCCTAAATTATCTTGTATACCTTTAGTCGTTGATTGTAAAAGACTATCAGAATAGGATGATGATATATAGTTAAGTGTACCTAAGCCTTGGACTGTAGATATAAGGTGCGACGTTGAAATGTAGCCAAGTGTCCCTAAGCCCTCGACAGTGGATGTAAGCTGCGTGCTTGACACATAACCTAAACTACCCAAACCTCGGACCGTTGAAAATAGTTGCGTACTTGATACATATCCCAGAGTTCCTAGACCTAATACTGTACTAAATGTTGATAGAAGATTTCCCTCATTTTGTAGATTGAGAGTGTTCGCTGTACTAATAATCCGACTATTTGTTGCCGTACTTAGTGTGCTAATATCATTCGGGTCATATGTAATAGATCCTGCACTGAAATTCGTAAATATTCCATTATAGACATAGATAGTTGAAATGCTACTTAGAAAAATAGTTGTTGAAATCTGATTTAATATTCCAGTGGCTGAACTGGTATAATCAATAAATGACATGTAGTTTGTTGAAAATGAAGAAAGTGCTACCTGGAAATTAGTTGTTGTGTCATTTAATTGCGCAATTGTGGCGCGCGCGTTGATTAAACCCGTTAATGTTATGAACCGATCACCAAATACACTTGAAACACCTAGAATAGTTGAAGTAACTGTTGACGCATTTGAAAAGGAGAGTGTAGAAAGCGCAATTGCTCCAGTTGAGAAGTTTGAAAGAGTTACAAAGCCAGACGAAATTGTACTGAGTAGCCTGTTATAAACAGAAAATGCCTCGCCACTAATTCCTAAATAACCCGAGGCAGTAAAACTACTCAACGAGAAAAATACTTGATTAGTCGAATAACTTGTACTCAGAATCAGATCTTTTACTCCAGCAAATGTAATCTGTGTAGATTGTGAATCAGCAAAGAGTGTTTTTTGATTATATGCGGATAAATTGGTCTGAATTGTGCTGACTGTCGGCACGATTATAAATTTATTAAAACCGTAATATCCTGTACTGATTGTCTGTGTCATAGGTCCATTTATAATGAGAGTATTCGTATCTGAATTTGTAGCCAATTGTATATAGTTGTTTTTATTTGTGGCAAATGTCATTGAAGGCGTCAATGTATCATTTGAATAGGCATAGAGTGTATCACCCCCTACTACTTTCACTTGATCAAAGGCTTTCGCATAAATATATGTCTGATTAAGTCCAGCTTGTCCAGGTGTCATGCCGATTCCTTGTCCCGCGTAGAGTTGAAATGTATTAAATGATAAATCAGCCGTATAGGTACCCCCCGAGGTAATAATTTGATTAAATGACGGATTTGTGCCAAAAGATGATGGTATTATCCATACTGTTCCACCTGAACCGTCGCTAGTTAAAGCACGTAATGCTGGTATTGTTGAATTATCTGGATATTTCGCATAAACAGTACGTAATGTAATGAAATCTGTATCTGTCGTCCTCCGACTTGACGCCGGTGCTGCAGTATTTTTACTACAAGACATTCTCTTCTAGTCTGTGAGATCATTTATGGTAGATTTTGAACCGAGATAAAAACTGAATTTGTGGAACTGTACTGAATTGTAATTGTACTATTTCTTAGACCAGGACTTGATCCAAAACTGATTGAATCTGGCATATAATGATACAATATATAGTCATTTGCCCAATTTCCTGCGATTAAAGATCCAGGGATCTGAAGTTTTATTTGTTGCTGGAAATAGTTTGAAAACCCAGTTGTAACTGTATTTGCCACTAAGTACGATGTATTCACATAAGGTAATAAATTTGAACTTTGTACATTTGCTGTGAGAGAACCATATTGTATAAAGGTACTAATTGGCAAAATAAGAGTCTTTGCTGAATAAGGACTTACTCCGTTCTGGGCAAATACAAAGGTTGGAAAAATATCAAGGTAAATGCGACTTTTTTCATTTGTGAAGCTAGACATTGCGTTAAACGGTATAACACACGTTGAAAATATCATATTTGTATTATCAAACGCATAGGGAAATGTGTGTCCATTTGTACCCTTATATGTAACAGAAGATTGTAAAAATGTACTTAAGTATATGATATTACCACCCATAGACGTAATATTTATATTCCCTCCAACAACAGTGACATTATTCGCAGCATCAAAAGTTATATTCGTACCTCCAGTAATCATATCCGCAAGTTGTTGTACCGTGCTCTGAAGAGATAGACTTGAAATATAACCCCTATCACCACCTGATCCAAGATTCTTTATTGTTGACTGTAAAGATAAGGTGGATACATAACCTGATGTAGCGAGACCTGATACTGTTGATGTCAATGAATCATTTAGAGTACCTATTGTCAGACCCACTGTAGCAGATGCTAAAATTCCTTGTGTTGTACTTTGAAGAGCGCCTGTGCTGACATAACTGGCTGGATCCAATAAATAAGCTACTGTGCTTTCTAGGGCACTTGTACTTACATAATTGAGAGTTCCCAAGCCAAGTGTAGTACTTGCTAAAATAAGATTCAAAGTTGGAGCTGATATATAGTTACCCGTTGTACCGACGTTGGCTAGGGCATTTGTGACATAATTTACGAGGTAAGACGTTGAAACATATCCAACTGTTCCTAAACCATTTGTAGTGTTCTGTAAAGAAACGTTTAAAGTTGTCACTGATACATAATTGTCTGTTGAAGCAGCATTTGCTAAAGCCAGTGTCACATAATTTGTAAGATAAGATGTTGATACATATCCAACTGTTCCTAGTCCTACAACAGATGAACGTAATTGTGCCGTTGAAATATATCCAGCTGATCCTAAACCTGCCACGGTGCTTGTAAAAGATGAACGAAATTGTGCGGTAGAAATAAAGCCTAGGGTACCTAGACCTCTTGATGTACTTGTCATAGCAGTATTAAATTCACCAATTTGTAATGCAAAGTCGGCGTTTACTAATATGCCTGCTACTGTACTTTGAAGAGCACCTGTGCTAACATATCTCGACCGATCTAATATATAGGCTGTTGTGCTTATCAAGGCACTTGTACTTACATAATTGATTGTTCCTAGACCAAGCGTTGTGCTTATTAGCGCTCTATTTAGAGTACTTGTGAGCACGGTGTTGAAGTAGGATGTAGATACATATCCAGCTGTAGCTAGACCTGTTAAAGAACTTGTGAGCGCTGTATTCAGGTACGATGTAGATACATAATTGAGTGTAGCTAGACCCTGTGCTGTGCTTGTAAGTGCTGTATTCAGGTAGGATGTAGATACATAATTAATCGATCCAAGTCCACCAACTGTACTTACAAGATTTGGTAGAGAAATTCCACCAAAAATAATTGGATCTATCCATGAGATACCACCAGCACCGTCCGTAGTCATGATGTAATTCGTTGATATCGGAAGATTTGTGTCTGGATTGAGGGCGAATAAACTTCTTAGAATCAAAAGATCCGTATCATATGAACGATTATTTTGTATATAAGGATCCATCTTCCTTTTCTTCTATGTACAATTTTTTTAATGCGCATTTAAGCCCGAGCATATATCTTTTCCTCTGATAGTATGACTGGAGGTGGCGGCTTGTTACAACTTATCGCAATGGGAAAACAGGACGTTTTTCTCAGTGGAAACCCTCAAATCACCTGGTTCAAAATGGTCTATCGGCGCTATACAAATTTTGCTGTAGAAAGTCAGCCGATGTATTTTGACGGCGACGCCGATTTCGGTAAACGCTTGTCTTGTCTTGTACCTCGGCGCGGAGACTTACTCGGTCCCATGTTTCTTGAAGTCACTTTACCTGCCATTTATCTTTCATCAGACGGCAGTGCTACAGATTATGTAAATTCAATCGGTCATGCACTTATACAAGAAATTAGCATTGAAATCGGCGAGCAAGAAATTGATAAACACACGGGTGAATGGATGGAAATTTGGTCAAATCTCACGACAACTTCTGATAAAAAGGCGGGATTCTATGATATGATTGGAAAAGTGGACGGATATGTTCCGCCCACAGGAGTACTACCCGGTCCTCTCAAACTTTATATTCCGCTCCACTTCTGGTTCAATAAAAATCCTGGTTTATATTTACCTCTCTTGGCTCTTCAATATCATCCTGTTCGTATTAATATTACCTTAAGACCGCTACAGCAACTCTTTTACAGTGGTGAACTTATAGTAAATTGTGATACAACCACCGTGAATCCAGCAAAAATAACATCCTTGATGTTATGGGGTGATTATGTATACTTGGATGTTGAAGAAAGACGCCGTTTCGTAAGCACAGCACACGAATATCTCATTGAACAGGTACAATATACATCAGCAATTGGTATTCCTGCTAAGGTGACGAGTGTGCCCCTGCGACTTGAATTTAATCATCCTATTCGGGAACTCATCTGGGTATTAAAGCGTGATCTAATGGATAGTTATCACGAATGGTTCAATTATAGTAATTTATCTATCAGTGAAACCGGTACACGTACTGATATGTTGTCCGCCGCATTGCTGCAGCTGGATGGCATGGACCGCTTTCAAGAAAGAGATGCTGGATACTTTCGTCTTGTTCAAGCGTGGAAGCATCATACAGTTATAGCTAACGATGACTTCATTTATATCTACAGTTTTGCTCTCAAACCAGAGGAATTACAGCCGAGTGGATCTTTGAACGCGAGTCGCATTGATAATCTTGTTTTACAGATTACAATGAATCAAAGTACTGTACCTGCGCGCGGCAATTGTACTGGGCGTGTCTACGCAACCAATCACAATGTTCTTCGTGTAGTTGATGGTTTTGGTGGCTTGCTCTTTACCATTTAATAGTGGTAAAAATTGAAATCTATTTGATTTACATTTAGTGTAATCATGGACGGCGACGAGGTTAACGAAGGAGCCCACGGTAAGATTTTTAGAACACCCTTTGGTGTTGTAAAAATCGGAAAACGACGTTCTAACACACATGATACGGTAGCGCAGAGGCGTATTCACTCCTTCATAGAAGAAATTCTTAATCAGCCTAGATACATAGTTTTGAAAACGCCCACTTTGAGCAATGATCTCTTGAAATACGAAATGAAATATGTAAATACTGATGAGCCTCTCTGGATGCTAAGCGACGGAGCAGTTATACGAGAGCTTGTTTGGCTATGGGAAGAAATGTGGGAAAAGGGATTTGCCTTGTATGACTTTGAATTGTATCTACAACGAGATAACACGGTTATTATTCTCGACTTTGATGCAACTGGATTAAGAATTCAAACTAATAATGAAGTTTCGGTTTATATACCTGGAAAGAATGTAAATCCTAGCGAGTTCTTTAATCACATGTCCTTTCCCCCCGACTTTGAAAAATATCTTGTAAATCTGCGCTTACCAATTGGAAAGAGGAACATCTAGCCTTAGAGTAGTATGTCCGAGGAGAAGTCGGAAGCAAAAAATAATTTTCCGTATACACATGGTTCTTACTGGGAGGGCTCCTCTTTACCCTTTATTTTCTATGTCTGTCTTGCCGTTTTTCCACTCACTGGATTTTTTGGCATAGATCAACTTCTTTTCTTTTCGCCGAAAACGGCTGTTCAGAAGGCGCTAATTAATATGTGTACGCTAGGTCTCTGGTATTTCTATGATATGATGCAAGTGTTTGGAGATAGGAAGTATGTTGAAGAATATGGATTAAGTCGTCCTCTTTTTGGTGCTTCCGGTCTAGCCTATCAGTTTTTTAATCGTGTAACGAATCTATTTGTTCCATCAAAAGATGATTTGCCCCAAGGTGAAAGTTTTATGTCAATCGCTTTCTTTATGGCGTATTTCATGACTCTTTATGTACCGTTTGGTCTATCCAGTTTTTTGGCTGGAGACATGAATGGCGGAATAGCGAAGTTTGTTCTCACCATTCTGTTTTTCACTATTCCATTCTTGTTTCTCTGGAATATCTTTGAATTTTGTACAGTATTGTGGAATCCAGTTGATAGTTTTGAGAAGGGTGTTCCTCGTATTCCGCCCTTTACTGCAACAATGGATTCTCGTGGTCTCGCAACCAACTTTACAAAGCCGAGCGTTCTCGAAGAAATGGGAAAACCAAGCGGAACGATTTTTTCACGAATCTTTGGCTCACTTTTTAGTTTTTTCGGTATACCTGATCCTTTTGCTCTAATTAGCGCCACGACCTGTGCTGTTGTTCCTCCTATTCAGTCAACTGTAAGTGCTGTTACTACAGCAGCATCAGGTGTTGCCGGTTTGGCAGCGTCTGTGCCCAAAGTCGCAGCCAAAGTCGCCGGCAAAATGGCAGCCTTTTCTGATCCTACGAAATTAGCAGCTTTAGCAGAAGCCCCTATTTTGCCCATAAAATTAGGTCCGAATGCACAAGCTGCTATGTCTAAACCGATTGTTCTTCCTCTTGGTCCAACCTTTACAGGTATACCAACGCAAGCGGTCGGCACAATGGTCGGTGGTGGCTCTATGGTAAAACCACTTGATTCCTGGTTCTTAATCTCTATCGGATTCCTCATAGTCGGCGGCTTTGCCATCGCAGGAATTCGCGGCTTAAGAAATATGTCTCTTCAAAAGGACAGAAATGACTACCCTCCTTCCGAAGACAAAAGAGATGATACCCCTCCACAACCAAGAAATGTTTGAACGTTTAATTGGTCGTGTTGAAGAAGAAAAAGATGCGCTACCTCTTCCTGCAAAATCAATTGTCTATTTTACGGCAAACTGGTGTGGAGCATGTAGGAAACTTAATTTAGATCGTATTATGACTGAGAATTCAGATTTTACTTGGTTTAAATGCGATATTGATAAGAATGATTACACGGCTGGATTTTGTGAGATTCGACAGATCCCCACTTTTTTAATGATCAAAGATAAGAAAATTATTGGGCGTATAAGTAATTCTGATACTACAATTGTTAGTAAGTGGGCGAAAGAGACATAAAATATATCTTTTCTCAAAATAAGAATGGTCACCTTTGACATTGTTATTGTGGGCGCTGGATTAGCCGGTCTTTACTGCGGTATTCAACTGGCAAAAAAGGGAAAATCTGTCTGTATTCTTGAAAAATACAATTATACTGGCGGTCGTGTTGTAACTTATCATAAAGGTGGGCTCTCTTGGGAAATTGGTGCAGCACGCATATCGGACTCTCATACCATGGTTCACTCTCTTCTTTCTCAGTATGATCTGAAAACGTTTCCGCTCTCAGATAAACAGCTGTTTATTGAAAGTGATGGAACGGCGCATGTAAATCGCTTTGAAAGTGTCTTTGAAGCCGTTCTAAAAGAGGTTAGTGATTTGCCTGCTGAGCTTCTTGGAACACATACACTTGAGCAACTCTTAAAACGCATATACGGTGAAGCGAAAGCGATGCGTCTTTTGGCAGGCTTTCCTTACAGAGCAGAAGTATCCGTTCTCCGCGCAGATCTCGGTATAAAAGCATTTTTAAAAGGCGGCGAAATGGGCTCCTATAAAGGATATTCTGTCGTCGTCGGCGGATTATCTAAACTAATAGACGCCATGGTAAAAGAATTTAAAAAGAACGGCGGCACTCTAAAAACCCAGTGTGAAATGATCGGACTTTCACAAGGAGAATCACAAGTTTTAATTAAATGTCGCGATACCGTTTTTAATGCGAATAAGGTTATACTTGCTCTCCATTCTTCTGCTCTAAAAGCGTGCCCTGATACGCGTCATTTCCCTGCGCTCAAACATTTGGTTATGTGCCCACTGTTGCGGACTTATGCAGTCTTTCCTTTGAAGGATGGCAAACCCTGGTTTGCAGGCTTAGAACGCTGTGTTTCTGCTGGTCCAATTCGTTATTTCATTCCGATAAATGAAAAGAAAGGAATTGCCATGGTTTCCTATACAGATGCTGATAATGCCGATTTTCTTATAAAAATGATGGATTCTAAAGGAGAAGAAGCCCTAGGTAAATTTATCATGGAAGAACTAGGTAAAATGTTTCCCGATCGTGATATTCCTCCCTACACTCTTTTTAAAGCACACCCATGGTATTCTGGATGTAGTTATTGGACAGCTGGTTCTTATGATCCTGTTATTATGTCTGAAGAGGCGATGCATCCTGACGCATCGATGCCTTCTGTATATGTATGCGGTGAATCCTTTTCTTTGAAACAGGCGTGGATGGAGGGCGCTCTTGAACACGCGTCAGACATGCTCAATAAGTATTTTAACTAAAGTAGTAAGGGAAAGGCAATGCCCAAAGAGCTTGATAAACACAAAAAATACAAAACAATGTATGGATCAAATGAATTGTTTTGGGGTTTCGGTATAGAAGAAGAGACATATTTTCAGTTTACAAAACCCATTTACGCTGCCACTCCTATAATAAGAAGTAGCCATAAGCCCGAACGATACAGTGTAAATTATTACAGTGGCTTCAAAATAGGTTATTTAACTGTATTTGCGCAACTGTTTCCCGATACATCTGGATGTGTTCCTCTGCCTTATTTCTTTAATGGGCACTCATTTGAGAAGATGGATTTAAGTGGAAATCACGCAACAACCTACGAAAGAATACCGAAACCTAACCCAGCATTTGGTCAAAGTTTCTTTAAAGAACTACAGAACTTTTGTCCTGCCATTTTTAAAGATGAATATGAAAAAACATTCTGTTTTGATGGTGATACCATTGAGTTTATTACACAGGGATTTTATAAAGTTAAACTTAATGGTGTATTAAAAGAACTTATAGATACAAAGTCACGATTCTTGAAAGCGGTTAATGCGTTTCTCATCAAGAAACGCATTTATAGAGACAAAGGTCTTCTTATGTATCCACCTCTAAATCCTGGTTTTGCCGTCTTTCATAGTAATCCAAGAAACATTGCGATGTTCAATAGTGGCACATATCATATTAATATTACACTCCCTTCTATGCTGGGTAAAAAGGACGATACAGGACTAGCACCGATTTTGTATCCCGAACTCTTTAAAGATCAACACAAGCAATTTATTCGATCTATCCAGTGGATTGAGCCTTTCTTAATTGCGCTCTATGGAACAGCGGACCCCTTTTCCAAATTATGCCCACGCTATACGAAAGCCTCGCAACGATGCGCAACCTCTCGTTATATTGGTATTGGAACCTACGATACGGTGCTTATGACAGAAGGAAAAATTCTCACAGTTCCTATTCAAGAAGTTAAAGGGTATAGGACTGATTTTTGGTGGTATAAACAGTATCATACAAAAAGCGGGTACTTGCCGCTTGATAAAATTGGTATGGATATAAATTATAAGAAACATTACAATCACGGTGTAGAACTTCGTATTTTCGACTGGTTTCCTGAAGAGAAACTCAAGGATCTCTGTACATTCTTGGTTTATTTGGCAGATGCGTCTCTCTGTTTACCACCTATTCCAGAAGCATGTGTAAGTGAATCTTGGAATGATTTTGTCCTATCAGTTATAAACGATGGCAAACATGGTCAACTTTCCGGCGCCATCTTAGGACTTTATGAAAAGATCTTTGGTATTGAATTTGTAGGTAAACATTTTACAGTTGAAACAGGTTTCGCGTACTTTTTTGAATCAATACAACGGAAATATAAGACCGGTTTCTGCGCAAAATGTATGCTTTGATTAGGATGGATTCTTTATCTAAAATAAAGAAAGATATATTTAAAAATGTTAAGTCAGAAGACGATGTTCTTCTATACAGTAAAGCCATGGCGAGTTTTATTGATGGTATTAAGAAAAATAAACAACCCACTGAAATTGTCTCCGATGTACAACATATTATAGTCGACGATCTACAAAAACACTGCGGTTCAGTAAAGGGTGGTTCAGGAAAGTTAAGTAGGGTTTCTGAAAGTGAAAATGAGAATAATTCCGAAGAAAGAGAAAAAGCCGAAATAGAACAGAAATTTTCTTTTAAGGCAGATGATAATGACGTTATACGAGAACTCAAGGAGAATGCGAAAAACTTTAATTTAGAATTATGGGATAAGGCACATAGAACAAATAAAGGTTCAGCTCTTTCTAGATTTGATAGAAAAGAGTTATATTGCCGAGTTATCGGTGAAAAACACTTGGTGCCTTCAGTAATGAATGTTATTCTTATTACTACTGCTGCGACTATTGTTAATAAATTGACTGTTTTAATGACACTTGGTCCAGCTGCTGCTGTGCCAACTTTTGTAGAACTTCTTCAAATCCTTTCATTTTGTAAGATGATTCAGCAAATGACTGCAGATATTAAATCTGAACTATCTATCTTAAAATTTAGAGGAAAATTATTTGAAAATGAAACAAATAGCAATGTACAAGAAAGAGAAACCATCCTTGTTTATCTTTTAAGAGCTGAAGAAATGCTCAATAAAGAATTAAAGGCACAAGCAGAAAAGTCAGAACGTGAAAAAATACTTCAGGGCGCTAGAAGTGTTAAAGTTTCAAGGTTAGCTAAAAATTTGATGACTCGTAATTCTAAAGCTAGACAAAAACAACAAGAAAGTAGACAAGGACAAGGCAAGAAAGGTCGCGGCGGCACACGCAAAGTAAGGACATAAAATTGAAAAATAATGCGGAGTACACTACTGGCACTCAAATGACGTCCTTTGAATGGGATCTCGGAAACGGAAAGACATGGAATATTTCTCCTGAAAGAATTCTTCCAAAGAAACGTATCTTTAAGATTAAGCATCTTGATCTGACTGAGGCGGAAGAAGCGCGCCAGATTATGTACAACTATTATGAAGAGGTCTTGAAGCAGCCTGTGCCGCCCGAGGAAGAGGCGTTTGCGCAGGCGATGATCGAGGCTGAGAAGAATCCGCCTCCGCCTGTTATTGAAGAGCCGATCGTTCACGATGAGAACTACATTCCGCCCATGCCCGAATATGGATCCAAGGACTTCTTCATCTGGTGTAGCAAGACGAAGAAGGCTCGTGCGGCTCTGAAGAAGAAGAAGGAGGATGAAAAGGCGGCTGCAGCAGCGGCGAAAACTGCAGAGAAAGATAAGGTGGCAGCAGAGAAGGCTGCAAAGCTTGCCGAGAAGGCTGCAAAGCTTGCCACAAAGACTGCTGCGCTTGCCGAGAAGGCTGCTCTAAAGGCGGCGAAAGAGACTGCCAAGGCTCTTAAAGAAGCTGCGAAAGCCGCTAAAACAGCAAATAAATGAGCAGATACAGCAATTAAAGCAGCAAGTAAAAATGGGGGGAACAAAAATAGTTTCTTTCATTTTTATTTACTCAGAATAAACACCCTGCGGATTTACGCCTTCTGGCATGCTCGTGTAAAACACGTTCTTGAGACCAAAGTTCCTCTGGCACTTCTCAAGAAACAGCGTACAACTCCTACAAGGCTTTGAATTCGAGAAGTACTTCTGATTTGTGATTGCATGCTCCCTAATTTTCATCACATAAAGATCACAGCCTTTCAACTTAGACAAATCGCCAATCTTCTTAATACAGTTCTTCTCAGCATGAATCGTAGACCACTTTCCGTAGCCACATCCGCATCGCGCAGCTGTACCATAATCATTCGACGCCATCGAAATGATCTTCCCCCTAAGAACAAGCATCGCGTAATGAAATCGCTGCGATCTATGTCTCTGTCGCATCCGTGTAATGTTAGGGTCATCCATAAACGACTCTAACAGAGCATAATGGCGCTCATTGATGGGTTGCATGTTGTTATGTTATTAATATACCCAGCGCTTTTCAATTTTTGTTTGCGGTTTCACCAGTGGCATGTTATATTCTGTGTATACCAATTTTCAAGTATA
>Ga0209107_10001214_pt1 | contig 14348 bp, 8 predicted proteins | sample LakErihyJuly2011_2_FD_187460 | JGI IMG/M metagenome (GOLD analysis project Ga0209107, IMG submission 187460) | Freshwater microbial communities from dead zone in Lake Erie, Canada - CCB hypolimnion July 2011 (SPAdes) (version 2) | ecosystem: Environmental > Aquatic > Freshwater > Lentic >... | reverse complement strand
CGAAATGCCATTCATTCGCAACGGAGAAAGCAATATCAAGCCTTTTAAAGAGCGTAATCGCGATAATGCAACATACGCCTGTCCGGGAAGAAAAACCTGAGAAACATCTAGCGCAGCTTTGTCAAAAGTTAATCCCTGGCTTTTATGAACGGTAATTGCCCAAGCCAATTTTATAGGATAATGAACAAATGTTCCTAAAACTTCTTCGTCAATTTCCTTAGTCATTTCGTTGACTTTGTAGCGAATGTTTTGCCATTCGTATTTTTCAACTTCTATGGTTTTATTTTCTTCTGGAAAATGAACTAAAATCTCCTCTTTTGAAAGTGATTTTATGAAACCCATTTTGCCATTGAAATAACGTTTCTCTAATGAAAGATCATTTTTCACAAACATCACTTGAGCGCCAACTTTCAACTGCAAGTTTTGCTCAATTGGATATATTTTTTCTGGAAAATCATCAACAACATCGGGCTTGAACGTTTCTAATTTTCCTTCCAAATCTTGCAACGCCTGAGCATTCATTGCGTCAGCTTTGGCATTGTGCGTGGTTAATGTAATGTAACCTTTATTGGCTTTCAAGTCAAAATTGGGTTGCACATATTCATTTAAATTTTTAATATCTTCTTGCGAAATTTGATTGTTTCTCAAGTTATTTAAAATCGAAATAAAGGCATCATCCGTTTGACGGAAAATTTTTGATAATTCAATGTATAACGGTGGATTTTGCTGAATTACGTGCGAATGAAAGAAGAATTTCCCCTTGTAATATTTCTTTAAAGTGCTCCATTCTTCATCCCTAATAACGGGTGGTAATTGTAATAAATCACCAATAAAAAGTACTTGAACACCACCAAAAGGCATTTTCTTTTTGCGCACCGATTGCATCATAAAGTCAATTGCATCTAATAAATCAGCGCGCAACATACTCACTTCGTCAATAATTAATAACTCCATGTTTCTGATTACCGATTTCTTTAAACCACTCATTTTGAAGTGTCTAACTAAAGTGTTTTTGGTTTCGAATTTTACAGTATCAGAAAAATGAGGTGCTGAATTATCAGGAATAAAACCTCCAAAAGGCAACTGAAACATGGAATGAATTGTAACTCCACCAGCATTTAATGCCGCAATTCCTGTTGGCGCAACAACAACTGTGTTTTTGTGAGTAGTTTGTATGATTTCTCTTAAAAGAGTGGTTTTACCCGTTCCGGCTTTCCCTGTCAAAAACACCGAGCGATGCGTTTGATTGATAAATCGTAAAGTAAATTCTGCGGCTTCTGATATGGTTTGCATTGGCTTAAATTAGAAGTTGAAAGTACTACATTTTTTAGAATTTCATTGCTATAATTTCTTTTTTTTGGAAACAAAAAATGTCTTCAAGTGAAGGCATTTTTTAAAAATATGTTTTTAAGAATTATTTCTTTTTTTCTAACGTTTCAATTTCTTTTTTTGCATCCGCTTTTACGTTAGTTGAAGCTTCTGATTTTGAAGTAGAATTATATTTCTCATTCAAAAGTTTGATGATGTCTTTTGTGATATCATATTTATCTTCCGCATACAAAATAGTTGCTGCTTCTCCAGTTCCATAAATATAAGCGTATCCTTTTTCTTTCCCATAAGACTTGATGAATTTCTTGACGTTGCTAACTACAGAATCCATTTCTACTCCGCTTTCTTGTTGCAATTGTTGTGACATTGCTTGTTGTGCATATTGAAGTTGTTGTTCTCTTTTTTGCAATTCAGCGCCTTTTTGTTGCGCCCAAGCTTGACCGTTTACTTGTGCGTTTTTTTGAAAACTTGAAGCTTCTGATTTAAAACGTGCAATTTCATTTTCCAACTCTTTACCCATCTCTTCGGATTTTGCTTTGTATTTGGCTTCAATGTCTTTTGCTTCTGTATATTCGCTCATTAATTTTGACGTGTCAACGTAAGCAGTTTTTGTCGCGGCAACTTCTGCCGTTTTACTACAAGAAATAATTGAAAATGCGATTGCGATAAGTACTAATGATTTTTTCATCCTAATTTTTAATTGATTTTTTAATTATTGGTAAAAGTATAAATTTTTGATTAATAAATTTAAAAAGTTTCAAACTTGCCTTATTTTGCAGCTATAAGGTTTTACAATGGTTTTGGTTTTTGTTATAATTTTAAGTTATAAAAAGTGGCTTTATTAGATTTGAAATGCGGCCCGTTTTCAAAAAAGACATTGTATTTTACGCTTCAAACGAAAATCTTCTTTTAAATCGCTTTGTATTGTGTTTTAGTTGTTTTTTAAGACATAAATGTGGGATGAAAACTCTAAACTTCTATTTGCTTTCCAATTTGACACCAAACCAATCCAAAATGCTTTTATATAATTCATTTTCCCATTTTTATATTTTTCGGATAACAAACTCACATAAAAGGAATCAAATTTCATTGGAAGCACTTTTTCTAATTTGATTTCTTCTTTTTCAAAAAGTAATTTTATTGCTGTTTTAGAAAAATGCCAAAAGTGAATTGGCACATCATACGCCGCCCAAAACTTTCCATAATGTTTTGCGTCGTAGGATTTGAAATTTGGAACCGCAATAATTATTGTTCCGTTTGGCTTTACTAATCTTTTCAATTCTTTGATTTGATTTTCTAAATTTGGAACATGTTCTAAAACGTGCCACATCGTAATTACATCAAAAGTATGGCTTTCTAATTCTTCTGTTGTAACTGAAAACTCTACTCCTTTTTTAACCGCAATTGCTTTGGCTTTTTCACTTGGTTCTATGCCAATTGTGTTCCAGCCATTTTCTTTTGCAGTCAATAAAAAATCTCCTGTTCCAGCTCCAATATCTAATAATTTTCCTTTATTTGGATTACAACTATTTATTAAATTTAGTTTGTTTTTAAGCGCAATACTTTTTACAAAATGATATGCTTTTTCAAACAATGAACGTTTAGAATCGGTATGAGAAATATAGTCAACGCTTTCATAATATTTTCCGAGATTGTCAAGACTTGGCTGCGGCGATGTAATTAACATGTCCAAAGTTTCGTCATAATAAAGATCAAATGTTTCTCTGGAAACAGAATAATCTTTTACGGTTAAGAAGTGTTTTTTATTTGAAATATCCATTTTTAGTTTTCAGTGGTCAGTTTTTAGTAATCAGTTTAGCAACATTGCCAAAAATTTATATATAAAATTAATAATGGTTTCACGTGGAACAATTTAATTTTTAGTGGTCAGTAGCTGGCTTTAAGTGATCAGTTTGGAGCAATTACTAGATAACTGTTTACTTAAAACTGAATACTGAACACTTTATTATCGTCCCATATAAATTAACAATACAGAAATGTCACTTGGTGAAACTCCGCTAATTCTTGATGCTTGAGAAATGGTAACTGGTCGAATTTTTCCAAGCTTCTGTCTCGCTTCAATCGACATTGATTTTATTTTATTATAATCAAAATCTTCGGGAATTTTCACATCTTCCAAACGCGTTAATTTGTTGGCGTTGTTTCTTTCCTTTTCGATATATCCTGAATATTTAACTTGTATTTCTGCCTGTTCTAATATCTCTAAATCAACTTCATTCGCATCAATATAATCCTTTACTTTTTGTAATTGCATCATATCGTTCAAATCAATTTGAGGTCGAGAAAACATCTTAAACATCTTATCACTTTGGTTCACTAAAGCAGTTTCTTTTGCTTCCAAAATAGGATTTGCCTCTGCTGCAGTGATGCTTGTTTCTTTGAAAAAAGCAACCATTTTTTCAGACTCTTTTTGCTTGTGTTCCATTCTTCGCAAACGCAATTCTGAAGCCAATCCTATTTTATGTGACATTGGAGTCAATCTAAAATCGGCGTTATCTTGACGTAAAAGCGTTCTGAATTCTGCTCTTGAAGTAAACATTCTATAAGGCTCTTCCGTTCCTTTAGTAATTAAATCGTCTATTAAAACTCCGATATATGCTTCGTCTCTTTTTAAAATCATTGGCGCTTTTTCCTGAACTTTTAAAGCCGCATTGATTCCCGCCATCAATCCTTGTGAAGCCGCTTCTTCGTATCCTGTGGTTCCGTTTATTTGTCCGGCGAAATATAACCCTTCAACTAACTTGGTTTCTAAAGTGTGTTTTAATTGCGTTGGTGGAAAATAATCGTATTCAATTGCATATCCAGGACGGAAAAACTTAACGTTTTCAAATCCCACAACAGAACGCAAAGCTTTAAATTGAATGTCTTCTGGCAATGAAGTAGAAAAACCATTTACATAAACTTCAACCGTATTCCACCCTTCAGGCTCTACAAATAACTGATGCCTGTCTTTATCTGCGAAACGGTTTATTTTATCTTCAATTGACGGACAATATCTTGGTCCGATACTTTTTATTCTTCCGTTAAACATTGGCGAACGATCAAAACCCTCCCTCAAAATATCGTGAACATCCAAAGATGTGTACGTCATAAAACACGATTTTTGATGAACTAACGGTTTTGTAATATCTGAATAAGAAAATTTATCTGGTTTTTCATCGCCTTTTTCTTCATTCATTTTTGAATAATCCAAAGACCTTCCATCCACCCTAGGAGGCGTTCCTGTTTTCATTCTGCCTGATTCAAAACCTGCTTTTACTAAATCTTCAGTGATTCCGTATGCAGCGCTTTCGCCCGCTCTTCCTCCTCCGAATTGCTTTTCTCCGATGTGAATTAATCCATTTAGGAATGTTCCATTCGTTAAAACTACCGATTTAGCTTTTATTTCAATGCCTAAAGAAGTTTTAATTCCTTTAATTTTTCCATCTTCTATGATTAATCCAGCGACCATTTCTTGATAGAAATCGAGGTTTGGTGTTTGCTCCAACATCAATCGCCATTCTTCTGCGAAACGCATTCTGTCGCTTTGAACTCTTGGAGACCACATTGCAGGACCTTTAGATTTATTCAACATTTTGAATTGGATTGCGGTTCTATCGGAAACAATTCCTGAGTAACCTCCAATCGCATCAATCTCCCGAACTATTTGTCCTTTGGCAATTCCTCCCATTGCGGGATTGCACGACATTTGAGCAATGTTTTGCAAACTCATTGTGACCAATAAGGTTTTTGCGCCTAAATTAGCTGATGCCGCGGCTGCTTCTGAACCTGCGTGACCTGCGCCAACTACAATTACATCGTATATATCTTGAAACAAATTATATTTATTTAATGTTCGTTTATTCTTTGTTTTATATGTTCCACGTGAAACATTTGCATTTTTTCTTCTTCTTTTTCTCGCATTATTTTCTCGTCAGATTCCGTTTTATCCTTATATCCGCAATAGTGCAAAACGCCGTGGACGAGGACACGCTTGATTTCTTCGAGAAACGTAACGTTGAAATCAGCGGCGTTTTCGCGAACTCTTTCAACCGAAATAAAAATATCTCCATGTAGCTCATTTCCTACAGAATAGTCAAAACTAATGATGTCGGTTAGCGTGTCGTGGTCGAGGTATTGCTGGTTGATTTCGAGCAAATATTCGTCGTTGCAAAACACGTAATTGATGTCGCCTTCTTTTTTGTTTTCAGATAAAATTACAGCAGAAAGCCATTTTGAAAAGTCGGCTTCGTGGTCTAATTCGAAATCTGTTTCGTAATTAAAACTAATCATTGTTTTTGAAATATTCTTTAACCTTTAGGTTAAAATTGGAACGCAAAGGTAAGGTTTGTCGGTTTAAAATCTCGATGCTATTTAGATATTCTTGCAAATTGGAAGGCAGCGCTTTGCTTTGATTGTTAAAATCTTTGAGATTGGTTTGCGATTGACGCTTCCTTTCCTCGCCTTGTTGCTGCGTTGCTTTTTCTAATTTTAGCAATTCATATTGTAAATTTAGCATCTTTTGAAGGGTTTCGTTATTGAAACCTTTGTTCAATAATTGCTTCTCGATTTGCTTCATTTGCTCTAAAGAATTTTGACCTTTGCCTCCAATTCCTTCTATGTTCAACGCGTTTTGTAGCGCTTCCCGAAGTTGTTTTTGCTCTTGATAAATCTTCATTATTTCGCCTGCATTTCCTTCGCCGTCTTCGCCGTTTTCTCCATCTTGCGAATCGCCAGTTCCGGATTTTCCGTCTTTGCCAGATTTTCCTTTTTCGCCTTCTCCGGGTTTCTTTCCGTCTCCAGGCTTTTGGGCTTTTTTCATTCCTTCTTTCATCTTTTCGCCAAGACCCTCTTGCTTTTTGATAATGTCTGGGAGTTGCATTCCCGAACCCTGTCCCTTTCCAGGTTTTGGTTTTCCCCCTTTTCCAGCACCAGACATTTGCATTTCGGATTGCATATTATTTAAGGCATCGCTTAAGAAATTAGCTAATTTATTTGCGGCCGAAATCGTATATTGTTGGTGAGAAAGTCCTTTTGGAATTTGAGAATCGACAAAACTATCCAAAGCCTTTTCAATATTATAATGCACATTCCCGATTTCTTTCGTAACATCTTCGGCAATTTTTGGGTTTCTTAAAGACATTGCAAACAAACTATCATCAACGTGTTTGAATTGTTGTTTTAAATTTTGTTGTGTTTTTAAATCTTTATTAAACGACGGCGAACCACGTTTCAAACCTTTGAATTGTTTCATTAAATCTTCTTGAGAAAAAGAAAATGCCAATAAATTATCCAGGATTTGACGTAACATTTTAACATCTTCTTCGAGTTGCTCCATTTCTCCGCCCTCCATACTTTCCGTAATTTGACCACCCATTTCTTTCATCTTTTTGGCGGCACTTTTTTGTTTTGGTTTGGCTTTATCTTTCTTGTCTTTTTGCAATTCGTCTGATGCTATTTTCAAATCCTCGTCAATGCTTTTTTCTTTTTCAGCATCTTCTGGAAGATCAACAGGCGCTTTCAATTCCTTATTTTCTTTTTCCAACTCCTTTAAATCCTCTTGGATTTTGTCAAATTCCTTATTGATTTCGTCTTGCTTTTCGGTTTTATTATCCTTATCGTTTTCGGCTAATTTATCTTGCTTGTCCGCTAATTTATCTAATTTGTCTGCAATTTGTTCTGCCTTTTTTTCAACGTAATATTTCTTAGTTAACTCAACCAATTGTTCTAAATTCTTGGTTTGGTCTTTACTGATTTGTTTAAATTTTTCTAATTTATCAAACAATTCTTCGTTCTTAATTTTATCGTTCAACTCTTTCAGTTCGTCCAATAATTTTTGGTTTTTCTCTAAATCTTTATCTGCTTTTTCCAATCGTTTTTCAAGTTCCTCCTTGAATTCGTCTTTTTTATCGGTTTTAAATTTATCCAAATTCTCTTCCATTTTTTTAGAAAATTCCTTCATCATTTCGTCTTGTTGCTTTTGTCGTTTGATGAAATCATCTACTTTTTGTTGGTCTTTGAATTCTAAACTTTCTTTCTCTTTTCCGTTTTTTTGCAACTTTTCAATTTCAGAAATTTGCTTATCTTGTTTTTTTAAAGACTTTTCTAAACTGTTGATATTGTTGTTTTGCTCTTGCAAAATTTGATCTTCTTTTTCTTCGTCGGTAGCAACTCTGTTATAAAAAACAGATGATTTTGAACTTTTGAAATTATGAAGTGCGTCGTTATCAAAAACCTCAAAATAATATTCATAAGAAACGCCTTGAACCACCGGAAGATTGCTAGGGAATGAAAATACAAATTGGTCGTAAACATCTTTTTTGACGGCAATTGTTCGGCGTTTTGCGGTTTGTGGCTTGTCTTTTTCGTAGTAAATAACTTGAAGTTTATTCAACCCATAATCATCTGACATTTGACCCAAAACATAGCTTTTAGAAACATTCAAACTGTCTGGTGCGTTGTTCACATTGATTGTGGGAAACTGATCTTTGATTACAGAAATTTGGTAATTCAATTTCTCGTAATTTTTCACTTTATTATTAGATGTAACTATATTATATTCAGTGTTTTGAGTAATATTTTTAGTTAGTTTAAATGAATTATCATCTTTCAAAAATGAATAATTAGATTTTAAATCCGACCAATTTACACTTTGTGTGGCAATAGTATTCATTTTCCAAGTTACAAAAGTTCCTTCAGGAAGTATGGCGTTTCCTGTTCCTTTAATGATTTCAGGTTTTTTATTTAAATACGATGGAAAATTTAAAACCATTTCCAAATTTGAAATTGACGGAACCGTTATAACCGATAATTCAAACTCTTCGGATGAAACTTCATTCGCCTCCACGTGAAACAAAACGTTGGTTGTTGGCTTCTCAATTTTAAATTGGAATTCCCCAATGGTGGTGATTTCCATAAAATAACTTTCGTCGCCAATAAAAATCATCGCATTCTCAGGAATTACTTTTCCTTCAGATTTTACTTTTAGAATGAAGTCTTTATTTTGTTCGGTTTGCAAATCTTTATTTAAAACTACAAATTTAAAAGGTGCTGGCGGAAGAAATTGTTGTTTGAAATGAACGACACGATTTAAACTTTGAGATAAAATTTTGCCGTTACCAGAAATATAAAAGAAGGCAAAAAACAATATTGGAAGCAAGGCAAAGGGCAAATATTTTTTGTTAGTATTAAATTTAATCGCATTTCCAAAAGGAAATGGCTGCAACATTTTTGCTTTTTGTTCAATTGATGCCAAAAGCAATTCTGATTTGTCTTGATTGTGTACCGCATCCGAAAGTTGAAGAAAATTAGTCAATTTATCGCTTACTTCTGTAAAATGAATTCCAATTATGGCTGACGCTTCTTTAAAATCAATCCCTTTTTGAAATTTCAATAATTTGAAAATAGGAAAAGCTATAAATCGAAATAATAAGAATCCTTCAACTGAAATAAAGACAGCAAATAAAATCGTTCTTCCCATTGGTTTCAACCAAAAAAAATATTCTATAAAAAGTGTAAATAATAAATACAGCAAGCCTAATGCAACGAAGAAAATACTTCCTTTAATCAGTTCATTGGTATAAAATTTCTTGATAAAAAGTTCTAGTTTTTGAAAAATAAAATATGACTGTTCCAAAATTTGCTACTTGTTTAAATACCTGTCAAAAGTACAAATTTATCTTAATTAGAAAACGTTAAAAATTTCGAAGAAGTACATAGTTGGAGAATGAGAAAAGTTTTAGTAATTTTAGAAAAAAATCATTGATTATGAAATATTTATGGGCTTATAGTATTCCTGTTGTTGGTGTTTTAGGTATTTATTTTGGTGGATATTGGTCTTTTTCGGCATTACTTTTTGCTTTTGTTGTGATTCCGCTTCTAGAATTACTCTTACCGATTGACGAAAAAAATTATGACGAGGAAGCCGTTTCTGAAAGACTAACAAACAAATTATTTGATGTTTTGCTGTACTTAAATGTACCTATAGTTTATGGAACACTGTTGTTTTGTTTGTTTAAAATTACTCTGACAAATTTGTCCCAATCTGAAATTATTGGAATGACTATAAGTCTAGGAATTATTCTTGGAGCTAACGGAATAAATGTAGCACATGAATTAGGCCATAGAACAACTCTTTTTGAAAAAATACTTGGAAAAACACTTTTAATTCCAAGCCATTATACGCATTTTTTTATTGAGCACAACCACGGACATCATTTGCATGTTTCGACTCCCGAAGATCCGTCAACGGCAGCATACAATCAAAACCTATATGCTTTTTGGTTTCAAACCGTGACGGGGACGTATAAAAAGGCGTGGAAAATTCAAAAAAAATTAAACACATTTAATAATCATTCTTTCTTTTCTTTAAAAAATGATATGTTTTGGTTTACAATTATTCAAATTAGTTATTTAAGTATTATCTATATTATATTTGGAGTTAAGGGATTTTTGTTGGCGTCATTTGCTGGGATAGTTGGTTTCCTTTTGTTAGAAACCATCAATTATATTGAGCATTATGGATTAAAAAGAAACCAGCTCGCCTCTGGCAGATTTGAACGTGTAACCGAGAAACATTCGTGGAATTCAAATCATGTTCTAGGAAGAATTATTCTTTATGAGCTCACACGTCACAGTGATCACCATTATAAATCTCAAAAGAAATATCAAATTCTGGAATATCATGATGTTTCGCCACAAATGCCTTATGGTTACCCAACATCGATGGTTTTGTCGTTTTTTCCGCCGCTTTGGTTTAAGGTTATGAATAAAAGAATTCCACTTGAAATGAAGTAGCTTTGTGTTACTTTCGTTTTTTATAGAAAAACTCCTAACTGCCAACTTCTAACTGCCAACTTCTAGTTATCTTTGCTTAAAATTAACAAAAATGTCAAAGCAAGTTCGCGTGCGTTTTGCACCAAGTCCAACAGGACCTTTACATATTGGCGGTGTTCGTACTGCTTTATTCAATTATTTATTTGCAAAGAAAAATGGCGGTGTTTTCTATTTAAGAATTGAAGATACCGACCAAAATAGATTTGTTCCTGGCGCAGAAAATTATATTTTAGAAGCGTTGAAGTGGCTTGGAATTTCACCCGATGAAACTATTGGTAAAAATGAAAAATTTGGCCCTTATCGTCAAAGCGAAAGAAAACATTTGTACAAACAATATGCTGACGAACTAATTAATTCGGGTTGGGCATATTATGCATTTGATACTTCCGAAGCGTTGGATTTCCATAGAAAACAACACGAAGAGCAAGGAAAAACATTTATTTACAACCATCACAATCGTGAAAAATTAGATACTTCTTTGGTGATTTCAAATGAAGAAACGATGAAAAGAATTGCAAATAATGAAGAATATGTAATCCGTTTTAAAACACCTGTAGGCGAAACGTTGCATTTAAAAGACATTATTCGTGGCGATGTGAAGTTTGAAACCAACGTTTTGGACGATAAAGTTTTATTCAAAAGTGACGGAATGCCAACGTACCATTTGGCAAATATTGTTGACGACCATTTGATGGAAACGTCGCACGTAATTCGTGGTGAAGAATGGTTGCCATCAATGCCATTACACGTTTTATTGTACCGTGCATTTGGTTGGGAAGCGCCTGAATTTGCGCATTTGCCTCTTATTTTAAAACCTGTTGGGAATGGAAAATTATCAAAACGGGACGGCGATAAATTAGGATTTCCGGTGTTTCCTTTAGAATGGAAGACTGAGGAAGGAATTTCATTAGGTTACAGAGAGTCCGGGTTTTATCCTGAGGCGGTGATTAACTTTTTAGCATTATTGGGTTGGAACGACGGAACAGAACAAGAATTGTTTTCATTAGACGAATTGGTTGAAAAATTCGATTTGAATCGTGTTCATAAAGCCGGTGCAAAATTTGATCCTGAAAAAAATAAATGGTTCAATGTTCAATATCTGATTAAGAAAATGGACGTTAGCTTAATGCAGGAATTTAAAAAAGATTTAGAGAAAAGAAAGATCGATTACTCCATGTTCAATGATGTTAAATTAACAAAAATTGTTTCTTTGATAAAAGAGCGCGCTCATTTTGTTGAAGAATTTTGGTCGCTTTCCGATTATTTTTTCGAAGCGCCAACACCAACATCCTACGATGAAAAAGCGTCTAAAAATTGGAAGGACGAAACACCCGAATTAATGCGACAATTAATTGCTGTTTTAGAAACAATTGAAAATTTTACGACAGAAACAATCGAAACAACCGTGAAAGATTGGATGACTGCAAATGAAATTGGAATGGGAAAAATAATGCAGCCGTTCCGATTGAGTTTGGTTGGTGCTTTAAAGGGACCACATTTGTTTGATATCGTGGCTTTTATAGGAAAAGACGAAACCATAAAAAGAATTCAAAACGCGATTATAAGTTTATAATTGGCATTTTAAAATGTAATTCCATTATAAAACTATTAAATAAAATTTTAATCGTTAAAGTGTCTGTTTTAATGATGAAAAACGAAATAAAGCGTCTTAATAAATAGATTTTCATCAAATGGTAATTAAGGTCGTAAAAACCAAAATAATTACTTAAAACCGAGCTGTGAAATCCGTTTTTGATTGGATAAAACTATCGATTTTGTAATTTCAATCAGAAATACTAATAATAGAAAAAGCACCTCTATGAAGTGCTTTTTAATTTTTCAAATCTATTTTAAATTATTTTAAAGCGTTTAAAACTTTTTCGTTTTTTTCTGAAAGTCTCAATTCTGAAAGTTGCGTTTTAAAATCATTTAAATTTTCTAAATCACTATTTAAATTTTGAATTGCAAAATATCTAACCGACGGCATTTGACTTTTTAACGACATTGAATATAATTTTGTTAACGCTTCCGATTCGATATCTTTAAATTGAACTTTATAAGAAAAATGCAAAATCAAATTTGAAAACAATAATGTGTTGTTGTCGTTTTTCACATTTTTGACAATAGTTTGACAAATTAAACTGAAATTATCAACACTTTTAATGTTTTCAACGATGGATTCTAATATCAAATCTGCCGCTGTTTCGTCTTTTTCTTTCACATATTTATTGATCTCTTTTTGCATCGACATCAATAAATTTTCTTCTTTTTTACCTTTTTCTTCCCAAGCGTCTTTTAGTCCAACGGTTCTGTTAAATACTAATTTTTCAGCCGTTGAATCGTTATCAACATTGAAATAACCCAGGCGTTGAAATTGGAATTTATCTCCAGGTTTAACGGTTGCCAAACTCGGTTCTACAAATCCATTTACAATTTGTAAAGAATTTGAATTCATAAATTCTAGGAAATTTTTCTCCTTGTGACTGTCGGGTGCTTCGTCAATAAAAAGACGGTCGTACATTCTAACTTCGGCTGGAATGGCGTGTTGTATAGAAACCCAATGCAACGTTCCGGCAACCTTTCTTTGACTTGCTTCACTTCCACTTCCGCTTTGGCTGTCTTCGTCATACGTTACGTGAATTTCGGTGATATTTCCGGCGGCATCTTTTATAACACTTTCTCCTTTAATGATATACGCATTTTTCAATCGCACTTCTTTGCCAATTGACAATCGGAAAAATTTAGCTGGTGCTTCTTCTAAAAAGTCTTCTCTTTCGATGTAAATTTCTCTTGAAAAAGGCACTTTTCTAAAACCGGCACTTTCATCTTCTTGATTGTTTTCGGCTTCCAACAATTCTTCTTTTTCTTCAGGATAATTGATTATTACAACTTTTATTGGATCTAAAACTGCCATAACTCGGGGTGCCGTTTTGTTTAAATCTTCGCGCAAGCAAAATTCCAAAACAGAAACATCAATCACATTCTCCCGTTTTGCAACTCCAATAGTTTCACAGAATTTACGTATAGAATTGGCTGTAAAACCACGTCTTCGCAATCCTGAAATCGTTGGCATTCTTGGATCATCCCAACCATTAACAACTTTGTCTTGAACCAATTGCAAGAGTTTTCGTTTGCTCATTACAGTGTAATTCAAATTCAAACGCGCAAATTCGTATTGGCTTGGTCTTACTTTTATGTTATTGGAACCTGAAACAAGTTCAGGTTGAATCTGATCTAAAAACCAATTGTATAATTCGCGGTGCATTACAAACTCTAAAGTACAAATAGAATGAGAAATTTGCTCAATATAATCACTTTCGCCGTGAGCATAATCGTACATTGGATAGATTTTCCAGTCGTTTCCTGTTCTGTGATGATGGCGGTGTAAAATACGATACATCAAAGGATCTCGCAGCAACATGTTTGTAGATTTCATGTCAATTTTAGCTCTCAAAACGTGACTTCCTTCAGGGAAATCTCCATTTTTCATAGCTTCAAATAATGATAAATTTTCTTCAACCGAACGATTTCTGTACGGTCCGTCAACTCCAGGCTGTGTTGGTGTTCCTTTTTGAGCCGCCATATCTTCAGAAGATTGACTGTCAACGTAGGCTTTTCCGTTTTTAATCATCGCAACCGCCCAATCGTATAATTGTTGGAAATAGTCCGATGCGTACCGTTCTTCAGCCCATTGGAAACCCAGCCATTGCAAATCTTCTTTGATTGCGTCAACATATTCTTGTTCTTCTTTCGCGGGATTAGTGTCGTCAAAACGCAAGTTTACAGGCGCATTGTACCGTAATCCTAAACCAAAATTCAAGCAAATAGATTTGGCATGGCCAATATGTAGATAGCCATTAGGTTCTGGCGGAAAACGAAAGCGTAATTTATCTTGAGGAAAACCACTTGCTAAACTGTCTTCTATAATTTGTTCAATAAAATGAAGTGATTTATCTTCGGTTGACATAATTTTTATTTAATTTTAGCAAAGGTAAAAAAGTTTAAGGTTTAAAGTTTAAAGTTTCTAAAGAAACCTATAAAAAATCGAAAGTTGCTAAAAGAACTTTAGCTCTCAAACACTTAACTTTAAACCTTAAACTTATAAACAAAAAATAAAAATGGGTACCATAAAACTTAAAAATATCAGAACTTTCTCGTATCACGGATGCTTACTTGAAGGTAAA
>Ga0209107_10001213_pt1 | contig 14360 bp, 14 predicted proteins | sample LakErihyJuly2011_2_FD_187460 | JGI IMG/M metagenome (GOLD analysis project Ga0209107, IMG submission 187460) | Freshwater microbial communities from dead zone in Lake Erie, Canada - CCB hypolimnion July 2011 (SPAdes) (version 2) | ecosystem: Environmental > Aquatic > Freshwater > Lentic >... | reverse complement strand
GTGGCCGAAGGTGCTCCCCTGCTAAGGGAGTATGCGCCAAAAGCGCATCGAGGGTTCGAATCCCTCCGTTTCCGCCAAAACAGGAAGCCCCTGCAAGTTCTGCTTGCAGGGGTTTTTCTTTTCAGCATCGTTTCAGCGCTGTTTCGGCATTGCACAGGCGAACCATGTTCAAGAACCTCATCGTTTACCGCATCGGCGAAGGCTGGTCGGCCCAACCCGCGCAACTGGAATCCGAGCTGGCCAAGGCCCGCTTCGTGCCCTGTGGCGCCACGCAGCAGAAGTCCGTCGGCTGGACCGAGCCCCGTGGCGAGGCCCACGCCCCGATGGTCGAGGTGGTGGGAGGCCAGTGGGTGCTCAAGCTCATGAGCGAGCAGCGCGTGGTGCCGGGCTCGGTGGTCAAGCGCCGCACCGAGGAAATCGCCGAGCAAATCGAGCAGCAGACCGGCCGCAAGCCTGGCAAGAAGCAGACGAAGGAGCTCAAGGAGCAGGCGCTGCTGGAGTTGCTGCCCATGGCCTTCACCAAGCAGGGCTCGACCTGGGTGTGGATCTCGCCGAAGTCGCGCCTGCTGGTGCTGGACTGCGGCAGCCAGGCCCGCGCCGACGAGGTGGTCACGCTGCTGGTCAAGGCCCTTGATGGCCTGGCGCTCAGCCTGATCCAGACCGAGATGTCGCCGGCCGTGGCCATGGCGCACTGGCTGGGCACGGGCGAGCCGCCCTACCAGTTCAGCATCGACCGCGAGTGCGAGCTCAAATCCCCGGACGAGATGAAGTCGGTGGTGCGCTACGCCCGCCACCCGCTGGACACCGACGAGGTCAAGCAGCACATCCAGGCCGGCAAGGTGCCCACGCGCGTGGCCATGACCTGGCGCGACCGCGTGTCCCTGGTGCTGACCGAATCGCTGCAAGTCAAAAAGCTGGCTTTCCTGGACGTGGTGTTCGAAGGCGAGGCGTCGAAGTCCGCTGGCAGCAAGACCGACAAGGCCGAGGCTTTCGAGGCCGATGTGGCGATCTCGACCGGCGAGCTGGTGCAGATGATCCCGGACCTGCTGGAGGCGCTGGGCGGCGAGTCGCTGACGGTGGCGTCGGCGGGGACGCTCAAGCCATCGGCATCGGCGCCGCTGGCGTCCCAGGCCGCATCGCCTGCCACTGCAGCACCTGCTGCACCACCCACGGCCCCGCATCCAGCGGCAGATCATGCCCCGCCGTGGGATGTCTGAGCAGGGGCGCACCCCAGCTGGCCGCCAGAACGCTTGAACACGAGGGGTGGACCAGGCGGTCGCCCTCGCCATTGAGCAGCAGCACAGGCACGGGCGGCGCGCTGCGCGGCGCCTGATAGCGGGTGGCAGCCCAGAGCTGGCGCAGGCCGTTGGCCGTGGCCACAGGGTGCTGCTGGCGCAGTTGCAGCCAGTGGCTCAGCAAGGCCTCGGTGGCCACCGCGGGGTGCCGGGTCGTCATCTGCAAGATGGCGTTTTCCCAGTCCCTGGCCTTCGCCTGCGTCAACAGCAGTCGCAGGATGGTCGGGTAGTGCCTCGGTTGCAGGCGCCGCCACGGTGGGCTGTAGGGGCGCAGGCTGGTGTTGATGAGCACCGCATCAGTCACTTCTTCGGGGTGGCGATGCATCCAGTCCACCGTGACCATCGCGCCCAGCGACATCGCCAGCACGTGGCATGGCCCGCGGACGCCCAGGCTCTGCAGCTGCTGTCGCAAGGCATCGACCATCTCGGGCACCTTGGTCGGGCTGCGGGTTCGCCACAAGGCGCCGTTGCCGGGCAGGTCGGGCGTGATCACCTGGCTGCCCGGGGGCAGGGCGGCTTGCAGCTGGGCGGGGAAGTCGCCCCAATGGCCTTGCTCGCGTGTCAGGCCGCGCAGCAGGACCCAGGTCGATGGTGCTGTGACCGGCACTGTGGCCATGGCCTGGCTCATGCCGGCACGGAGACCCGCGTCGGGCGGGGCAGCTCGGGGTACCAGCGCGCGCGGGCCTGGCGTTCGTGCAAGGCGCGTTCGGAGGGCTCGGGCATCCAGCGGGCCTGGCTGGCGGCCGCGCGCCCGACGAAATCGAGCAAGGCCATGTGACGGCGCAGCACGCGCTGTTGCCGGTGCGCGATCAAGGGGTTGAAGATGCCGTGGCGGCTGAACAGCTGGCGCGGGTTCTTCTTCACCCACATCCAGGAGCCCATCTCCAGCGTCAGGGGCAGGAAGACGTGCTGCGGGTGGCGCTCGCGGCACTGCAGGTAGAGGTGGTCCCAGAGGTCACCGTGCGTCAGGTACTGCAGGCTTTGCGGCTCGATCACGTAGTTGTGGTGCGCGTGCGTCTGGCCGAAGACGCGGTGCAGGGCGTGGATTTCGGCCAGGTGGTGCAGGGGCTGCGCGGTGTGCGCAAAGGGGAACCAGAGGCGGTCTTGCACGCCGAAGCCGGAGTGGCAGTCCAGCGCCATGCTGAAGCTGCGGCTGCAGAGCTCGTCCATGACGACGTCGCACAGGGCCTGGGCCTCGTCCTGCATGGGTTGGCCCTCAGCGCCGCGGTACCAGGGCAGGGCGGGGCTCAGGCGCTGGCCGCCCAGCAGGAAGGGCACCGACTCCTGCGAGCACAGCGGCGCGTTGCGCATCAGGTCGATGCCTTGGGGGTTGGCGCGCGTGTTCAGCCACATGCCGCCGGGGTTGACCATGGGCATGAAGACCATGCGCACGCTGGCGAGCTGGTGGTGCAGGACGCTGTCCCACTTCAGGCGCTGCACGAGGTTGCCCAGGTAGGCGATGACGACTTCCGCGCCGATGCGCTCCAGCCCGTGCACGCCGCCGAAGTAGCCGATGGCCGGGGCGTCGGGCGAGGGGTTGCCCATGGCGATGGAGAGCAGGTCGAAGCTGCGGCCGCTGGCATCGACCTTGCCCAGGGTGCGCACGCGCAGGTGCTCCCCGCCCATCTCGATCAGCCGGTGCAACTCGTCCAGTTCTGGCAGGGAGGAGCGTTCGGTCAAGGTGACATCCACGGTGCGGGTTGGAAGGGGCTGCAGGACACCAGGCTGCTGGCAAGGTAGCCGGACAGCATGTCAGAGGCACGACAGCGGGCTCAGGTTATTCGTCACGGAAATGTCATGACATCCACTTAGTGTGACAACTTCACACCCTTTCCAAGGCCCACAGATGCAACGGATTCGCGCCGGTCATGCGGCTTTCAGGCTCGCCGCGCTCAGCTTGGCCTTGCTCACCGGCTTGAGCGAGTGTGTGGCGCTGTGGCGCGCGCGCCTGCGCCTGCATTTCCTGCCGCGCTGAGCCTGCCAAGCTGATGCCGCTGAGCTCAGCGCTCGGCGTCTGCGCTGGCCAGGCCCAGGGCGCGGCTGGCGTCGGTGACAATGTCGCCATGACCGAAGCCGCTCCCTCTCTGATCATCCACAGCCCTGCGGGCATCGTGCCCGTGGCCGCACCCGTTCGCAAGGCCGCCAAGCGCCTGAAGGCCCTGGGCTTTGCGCCCGAGGTCGATGCCTCTGCACTGACCCGCCACCAGCGCTTTGCAGGGGACGACGCCACCCGCTTGAACGCGCTTCACCGCGTGGCCGAGGCCGCGCCCGATGTGGCCCTGGCCACCCGCGGCGGCTACGGCCTGACCCGCCTGCTCGACCAGCTCGACTGGCCCCTGCTGGCCCGCAGCGTGGAGCGCGGCACCGCCTGGGTGGGCTACAGCGATGTCACCGCGCTGCAGCTGGCCGCGCTGGCCCATGGCGCGGCGGGCCCTGCTCAGCCAGGCGAGGGCGTGAGCGCCGGCTTCTGGGCCGGCCCGATGGCCTGCGACGACTTTGGCCGTGCCGACTCCCCCGAGGGCGGTGACGACGTCACCCAGGAGTGCTTCGTGGAGGCCGTGACGGGCAAGCTGGAGGCCGTGGGCTTCCGCACCGAACAGGGCTTCGATGGCGTCGAGGTGTCCGGCCGGCTGTGGGGTGGCAACCTGGCCGTGTTGCAGGCGCTGCTGGGCACGCCGCATTTCCCCAAGGTGCGCAACGGCATCCTGTTCCTGGAAGACGTCAACGAGCACCCCTACCGCGTCGAGCGCGCCCTGCTGCAGCTGCACCAGGCGGGCATTCTGTCGCAACAGAAAGCCATCGTGCTGGGCGCCTTTACCGAGTACCGCAAGTCGCCACTGGACCGCGGCTACACCTTGAAGACGGCGATCGCGCACCTGCGCAGCCTCACCACCACGCCCATCCTCACGGGCCTGCCTTTCGGCCATGTGCCGACCAAGGTGTGCCTGCCGGTGGGACGCAAGGTGACGCTGTCGGTGCAAGCGCGTGATGCGTTCATGCTCTGGTAACCTGCGGCACGCGGTTGCAACAACACGTGGGATCACGGAGCAAGGATTGGGCATGCGCCTCGGGGTGAGCTGGAGGAGATGGGCTGGCTGGGTCAGGGCGCTGGCCGCCGTGACAACGGCCGCTGCGGCAGCCGTGTGCGCAAACCCAGCCTGGGCCGCCCACGCCTATGCCCAGTTCGGCGACATCAAGTACCCGGCGGGCTTTGACCACTTCGACTACGTCAACCCGAAGGCGCCCAAGGGCGGCAACTTCTCGCTGGTGGCGCCCACGCAGGCCAGCAGCTTCGACAAGTACAACCCCTTCACGCTCAAGGGCACGGCGCCGCCCGGGCTGGAAACGCTGGTCTTCGAGACCCTGCTGGAGGGCAACTTCGACGAGCCCGCCACGGCCTACGGCCTGCTGGCCGAAGACGTGAGCGTGGCGCCTGACGGGATGTCTGTGACCTTCCGCCTCAACCCCAAGGCACGTTTCCACAACGGCGACCCCGTGCTGGCCGCCGACGTCAAACACTCTTTCGAGGTGCTGACGAGCAAGCAGGCTGCGCCGCAGTACCCAGCCTTCTTCTCGGCCGTCAGCAAGGTCACGGTGCTGGGCGAGCGCAGCATCCGCTTCGACTTCCGCCAGCCGGACGCCGAACTGCCGCTGCAGGTGGGCAAGCTGCCCGTGTTCAGCCGCAAATGGGGCGTGGTGGACGGCAAGGCCAAGCCCTTCGACCAGATCGTCACCGAACACCCGATCGCCTCCGGACCCTACCGCATCGGCAAGGTCACGCCCGGGCGCGACATCACCTATGAGCGCGACAAGGCCTACTGGGGCGCCGACCTCAATGTGCGCCGTGGTCAGTTCAACTTCGACCGCATCACCTACCGGATGTACCTGGACAACGTCACGGCCTTCGAGGGCTTCAAGGCCGGCGAGTTCGATTTCATCGAGTCCTACATCTCCAAGGACTGGGTGCGCCAGTACCGGGGCCGCAAGTTCGATTCGGGCGAGCTCATCAAGGCCACGCTGCCGCACCGTAACTCGGCCAATTTCCAGGGCTTCATCTTCAACACCCGCCTGGACAAGTTCAAGGATGCCCGCGTGCGCCGCGCCATCGGCCTGGCCCTGGACTTCGAGTGGATGAACCGCCAGCTCTTCTACGGCATCTACAAGCGCGTGGGCAGCTACTTCACCAACTCGGAGTACGAGGCCAAGGGCCTGCCAGACGCGGCCGAGCTGGCCCTGCTGACGCCGTTGCGCGACAAGCTGCGTCCCGAGGTGCTGGCCCAGCCGGTGCCCGTGCCGCCCACGACCACGCCGCCCGGCTCGCTGCGCGACAACCTGCGCCTGGCCCGTGACCTGCTGGCCCAGGCTGGCTGGACCTTGAAAGATGGCCAGCTGCGCAACGCCCAGGGCGAGCGCCTGACCATCGAGTTCCTGGACAACTCGCCCAGCATGGGCCGCGTGGTGACGCCGTTGCTGCGCAACCTGGAGAAGCTGGGCATCGATGCCAACTACCGCGTGGTCGATTACGCCGTGTACGAAAAGCGCGTCAAGCGCTACGAGTTCGAGATGATGAGCCTGGCCTTGCCTGGGCGCCTGGTGCCGGGCTCCGAGTTGCGCCAGTTCTACCATTCCTCGCTGGCCAAGGTGGAGGGAGCCGACAACCTCAATGGGGTGAGTGACCCGGCGGTGGACGCGCTCATCGAGAAGGTGTCGGCGGCCAAAACGCGGCCCGAGTTGGTCACGGCCGTGCGGGCGCTGGACCGCGTGCTGCGACACAGCCACTACGCCGTGCCGCACTGGTACTCGGGCACCTTCCGCGTCGCTTACCGGGGTGGCCGCTTCGTGCTGCCCGAGACGCCGAGTTTCTACCGGCCCGAGCAATGGGCCCTGAGTTGCTGGTGGAGTCGCTGACATGTGGGTGTACATCCTCAAGCGCGTGTTGCTGATGGTGCCGACCCTGCTGGGCGTGCTGTTGCTGACCTTCGCGGTCATCCAGTTCGTGCCGGGCGGGCCGGTGGAGCAGGTGATGTCGCAGCTCAGCAACCGCACCAGCGGTGGCGAGCGGGCCGGTCCGGACGCCAGCTACCGCGGCCGCCAGGGCGTGGACCCGGCGCAGGTCGAGGAGCTCAAGAAGCTCTATGGCTTCGACAAGCCCGCGCCTGAGCGCTTCCTGGCCATGCTGATGTCCTACGCGCGCTTCGATCTGGGCGAGAGCTTCGTGCACCACAAGTCGGTGTGGGCGCTCATCCAGGAGAAGCTGCCCGTCTCCATCAGCCTGGGGTTGTGGACCTTCTTCCTGAGCTACCTGGTCTCGGTGCCGCTGGGCATCGCGAAGGCGGTGCGTACGGGCTCGCGCTTCGACATGGTCACCAGCCTGCTCGTGCTGGTGGGCTATGCCATCCCTGGCTTCGTGCTGGGCGTGGCGCTGCTGGTGCTGTTTGGCGGCGGCAGCTTCCTGCAATGGTTCCCACTGCGCGGCCTGACCTCGCCGAACTGGGATGAGCTGGGTTGGGCGGCCAAAGCCACCGACTACCTCTGGCACATCGCCTTGCCGGTGACGGCCAGCGTGCTGGGCAGCTTCGCCGTGGTCACCATGCTGACCAAGAATGCTTTCCTCGACGAGATCCGCAAGCAGTACGTGCTGACCGCCCGGGCCAAGGGCCTGGACGAGCGCAAGGTGCTGTGGAAGCACGTCATGCGCAACGCCCTCATCCCCCTGGTGACGGGCTTCCCTTCGGCCTTCATCGGGGCCTTCTTCACGGGCTCGCTGTTGATCGAGACGCTGTTTTCGCTCGACGGCCTGGGCCTCTTGAGCTACGAATCCGTCATGCGCCGCGACTACCCCGTGGTGCTGGGCACGCTCTACCTCTTCACCCTCATCGGCCTGGTGACCAAGCTCATCAGCGACCTGTGCTACGTCTGGGTGGACCCCCGCGTGAGGCTGGACGCATGAGCCAAGAGATGTCCCGAACGTCCCGCGCACCTGTTCCGCAGCCAATGGCTTCAGCTCCGCCGTCACCATCGCCATCTCGTCGCGCCTGGCTGCGCTTCCGCCAGCAGCGCCTGGGCTACTGGAGCCTGCTGCTGTTCACGGTGCTGATGGTGCTGAGCCTGTGCGCCGAGCTGGTCTCCAACGACAAGCCCCTGGTGGCGCGCTACCAGGGCCATTGGTACTTCCCCATCGCGCAGAACGTGCCCGAGACGGTGTTCGGTGGCGACTTCGACAGCCCCACCGACTACCTCGATCCCTTCATCGTCGCGCAGTTCAAGCGGCCGGGCAATTTCGCCATCTACCCGGTCAACCGCTCGCACCACCGCACCATCAATTACTTCGCCAAGTCGCCGAACCCGGCGCCGCCCTCGGCCGAGAATTGGCTGGGCACGGACGACCGTGGCCGCGATGTGTTCGCCCGTCTGCTGTACGGCTTCCGCGTCTCGGTGCTGTTCGGCCTGGCGCTCACGCTCATCGGCGTGGTGGTCGGTGTGCTGACCGGGGCGGTGCAGGGCTTTTACGGCGGGCGCACCGACCTGTTCTTCCAGCGTTTCATCGAGGTCTGGAGCTCCATGCCCGAGCTCTACCTGCTGATCATTTTCTCGGCGGTGTTCACGCCCAGCATCTGGCTGCTGCTGGTGTTGCTGAGCCTGTTCGGCTGGATCGGCCTGTCCGACTACGTGCGCGCCGAGTTCCTGCGCAACCGCCAGCTTGACCACGTGCGGGCCGCCCGCGCCATGGGCCAGAGCAACTGGCAGATCATCCGTCGCCACATCCTGCCCAACAGCATGACGCCGGTCGTCACCTTCTTGCCCTTCCGCATGAGCGCGGCCATCCTGGCGCTGACCTCGCTGGATTTCCTCGGCCTGGGGGTGCCGCCCGACACGCCCAGCCTGGGCGAGCTGCTGCTGCAAGGCAAGAACAACCTCGATGCCTGGTGGATTTCGCTGTCCACCTTCGCCGTGCTGGTGCTGTCGCTGCTGCTGCTGACCTTCATGGGCGACGCCCTGCGCGATGCGCTCGACCCGCGCAAGGAAGAAGCACGATGAGTGAGCGCAACACCGACTCCCTGCTGCTCGATGTGCGGGACCTGCGCATCGCTTTTGGCGACCGCGAGGTCGTGCATGGCGTGAACCTGAGCCTGGCCCGTGGCGAGAAACTGGCGCTGGTGGGCGAGTCCGGCTCGGGCAAGTCCATCACGGCCATGAGCCTCTTGCGCCTGGTGGCCGATGCCCGCGTCAGCGGTCGCGCCACCTTCCATGGCCATGACGGTGTCCAGGGCGCCACGACAGGCCCCCGCGACCTGCTGACCCTGCCCGAGTGCGAACTGCGCGGTGTGCGTGGCCGCGACATCGCCGTCATTTTCCAGGAGCCCATGACGGCGCTCAACCCGCTGTTCTCCATTGGCGACCAGATCGCCGAGGTCATCGAGTTGCACCAGGCCGTGCCGCGGGCCCAGGCCTGGGAGAAGGCCGTGACCCTGCTGGCCACCACCGGCATCCCCGAGCCGGAGCGCCGCGCGCGCAGTTACCCGCACCAACTGTCGGGCGGACAGCGGCAGCGCGCCATGATCGCCATGGCCCTGGCTTGCCAACCCCAGATCCTGCTGGCCGATGAGCCCACGACCGCGCTGGACGTGACCGTGCGCGGGCAGATCCTGGGCCTGTTGAGCGAGCTGCAGCGCACGCATGGCATGGCCGTGCTGATGATCACCCACGACCTGCACCTCGTGCGCCGCTTTGCCGACCGCGTGGCAGTGATGGAGCACGGCGTGATCGTCGAAACCGGGCCGGTGGCCGAGGTGTTTGCCAAGCCGCAGCACGCCTACACCCGCAAGCTGCTGGACAGCCGCCCGCAGCGCGACCCGCAGCCCTTGCCCGAGAACGCTGCGCCGCCGGTCATCGCCGGTCGCGACCTGAACGTGCGCTACCCCGTGCCCAAACCAGGCCTGGCGGGGTGGTTCAGCCACGGCTGGTTCGACGCGGTCAAGGGCGCTTCCTTCGAGGTGCCTGCCGGGCGCACGCTGGGCGTGATCGGCGAGTCGGGCTCGGGCAAATCGACGCTGGCCCTGGCCGCGCTCGGCCTGCAAGCTTTCCAGGGTGAGCTCAACGTGGCCGGTGGCCAATGGCAGTTCCGCGCCAAGGCCGATCGCCCCTTGCGCCGTGCCGTGCAGGTGGTGTTCCAGGACCCGTTCTCGTCGCTCTCACCGCGCATGACGGTGGAAGAAATCGTGGGCGAAGGGCTGGAGGTCCACCAGCCCAGCTTGACGGCCGCGCAGCGCCAGGCGCGCGTCATCGCCGTGCTGGAAGAAGTGGGTTTGAGCGAGGCGCAGTTCCCGGGCCTGCTGCAGCGCTACCCGCACGCGTTCTCGGGCGGGCAGCGCCAGCGCCTGGCCATGGCGCGCGCGCTCGTGCTGGAGCCCCAGGTGCTGGTGCTCGATGAGCCCACCAGCGCGCTCGACGTCACCATCCAGAAGCAGATCCTGGGTTTGCTGCAGCGCCTGCAGCGCGAGCGTGGCCTGAGCTACCTGCTCATCACCCACGATGTGGAGGTGGTCGCGGCCATGGCGCACGAGGTCATCGTGATGAAGGCCGGCGAGATCGTCGAGCACGGCAGTGCCCAGCAGGTCTTAGGCGCACCGAAGCACCCGTACACGCAAAGCCTGATCTCGGCCAGCCTGGTGGCTGACCTGGTCTGAACTGCGGGTTCAGATGCCCATCTTGCCCAGGCGGTCCATCAGCTCGCGCAAGGTGTTCACCAGATACGGGTGACCGGCTTCGAGCTTGGCCTCCAGGGCCTGGGCCAGGGCGTTGATGTCGGGCTCATCTCCGGGTTCGGTCGATGCAGTCGCGGCCGCCTCGGTGGATGCCTGGCTCAGCACCCGCTGGATGTCCTGGTCCAGGGCCTGCAAGGACTGCTTCAGGGCATCGTCCACCTGCGGGCTGGCGGCCAGTTCGGCGTGCAGTTTCTCCAGCAGCGCATTCAGTTCCTGACGGTTCATGGCAGAAGTCTCCTTTCGGTCCATTCTGCCAGCACCGTTTGAGAAGCCAAGCGCTGCCGTGCTCAGAACACGCCACCCTTCATCTGCCCGCGATGGCTGTCGTACATCCGCCTCACCCAGGCCATGGCCGGGCGCTGGCCCCACGGTGCCACGGCCTGCTTCATGCCTTCGAGGTAAGCGGCATCGCCGTACACCGGGTGCTGGCTCGGGCAGGCCAGGGGCGCCAGCAGCGCCGCGGCGGTGATGTCGGCCACGGTGAGGCGGTTGCCCACCAGGTGCTGGCGACCATCGGCGATTTCGCGGTCCAGCCAGTCCATGGCCAGGCGGATGCGGTCTTCGGCCAAGGCCACGCGCGCCGGGCGGATGTGCAGCTTTTGCTTGAAGACCCAGCGCATCAGCGGGTAGGTGGCACGGATGATGGCGGCCTGCCAGGGCGAGGCGTGGTCGGTCCAGAGCTTGACGATGTGAGCGTCAGCTGTGCCGAAGCTGTGGGCGTAGAGGTAGCGCGCGACGTCCTTGCCGATGGCGTCGAAACGTTGCTCGACTTCGCGCAACTGTGGCCTCAGTTCGGGCGGCATCACGGCCAGCGGGCCACGGTGCTGCTGCAGCCAGTCCAGGATGCGGGCGCTGTCCTGGATGGCTTCCTGGCCTGCTTGCAGGATCGGCAGCGTCGTCTGGCCGCGTCGCCCCATGCGCAGGGCCGGTGCGATGTGGAAGGCCGGGCTCAGACAGACTTCGCGGTAGGGGATGTCGCTCGTGTCCAGCGTCCAGCGGATCTTCTCGCTGTAGTGCGACATGGCGAAGGTGTAGAGGGCCAGCGGGGTGGGTGCCTGGGTCATGTCTTACGCCACGGTTTGGAGTCGGTAGCCCACGCGGGGGAAGTGCACATGCACCTCGCCGCAGCGCTCGGTGTGCAGGCGCAGCGTCAGCCTGCGGGCGTTGATGGCGACCAATTCGCCCTGCACGCTGGTGCCGTGGCCGAGTTGCTCTGGTGTGATCTTCACTTGCTGGCCGAGGGCCACCCCGCTGGCGTCGGGCGAGACGCTGTCGGTGAGCAGGGGCGCTGGCAGGGCGGTTGCGGCTTCCAGCAAAGACGCCTCGGCGCTGCAGTCTTCCGGCTTGCCGTGACCGAAGGCGGCCATGCGGGCCATCCACGCGGCCACCGAAGGCAGCCCGGAAAAATCAAAGCGGCCATTGGCCAGGAACCACAGGGTCGAATAGAGCGTGAAATCACCGCCACCGGGGCGCGCGCCATTCACGAAGGGGGCGCCATCCGTGTGCGCCGCCGACAGGGCGCTTTCCAGCCAGGCCAGTTGGGTGTGCAGCTCCTGCGTGGCCAGGGGCAGGGCGGCTTTCAGCGCTTCACGCTCCAGCGGGGCACCGCGCAGCGCGGCGCGGTCGGCCAGCAGGGCGTCGGGCAGGAAGTCGGCCAAAGCGCCGAAGGTGTAGCCCACGGCGCGGGCGAACAGGTTCGTGTCCACCCAGTGTTCGACGATCTCGGTGAAGCGGCCGGGCTCGGTGCGGATGCTGGGCTCAGGGTGTCGGGCCTCCAGCAGCTCGGCGATCAGGTGTGTGTCGCAATAGACGTCGGCGCCGATCTGCAGCACCGGCACCTTGCGGTAGCCGCCGGTCAGCGCGACCAGGTCCGGCTTGGGCGCCACGCGCGGCACCTTCACCGAACGCCAGGCCAGGCCTTTGTGGCCCAGCAGCACGCGGATTTTCTCTGCGTAGGGCGACTCGTTGTAATGGTGCAGGATCAGGGTGTTCACATCGAACTCCAGGGCAAGGATGGGGATGTGAACGATTCTGCGTGGCGGGTTCAGCGCATGCTATTGTCGTCAAAGACATCTTTGAGGCTGATATGGACAAGTTGCTGTCACCCATCCCCGCGCGCCCAGCCGCCAATGCCAGGCCGCCCCGCCAGGTCCACCGCGTGGCCGTGGTGGTGTGCCCGCAGCACAGCCTGGGCAGCGTCGGCCTGGTGCTGGACGTCTTCCGCATGGGCAACCAGCTGCCGGGTGCCCACCGCTTCGAGCTGATCCGCGTCAGCGAGGACGGCCTCGGCGTGCCGCACCCGGATGGCCTGCTGGCGGTCGAAGGTGGGCCGGAGCGCCTGCAGGAGGCCGAGCTGGTCGTCATCCCCTCGCTGTGGACGCAGGGGCCCGAAGCGGCGGCCTCCCACCCCAAGGTGATCGCGGCCCTGGGCGCCTTGCCCGCGGGTGTGCGCGTGGCCACGCTGTGCTCGGGCGTGTACCTGCTGGCCGCGACGGGGCGCCTGGACGGCCAGGTGGCCACCACCCACTGGATGCTGGCCGATGAGCTTCAGGCCCGCCACCCCGGCGTGCAGGTCCAGCCTGACAGCAACCTCACCCAGGCCGATGGGATCTTGTGTTCCGGTGGCTCGCTGGCCGGTGTCGATGCCTGCTTGCGTGCGGTGCAGACCTTGGCCGACCGCGACACCGCGCGGGCCCTGGCCCGCATGCTGGTCACCGAGCTCGACCGCGGGCCGCAATCGCTCTACATGCCGCCACCGGGCTGGCGCCGCCACACCGATGCCGATGTCCGTCGCCTGCAGGACCGCATCGAAGCCGACGTCGCCGCGCCTTTGTCCCTGCAGGCGCTGGCCGACGCCATCCACGTCAGCGTGCGCACCTTGCAGCGGCGCTTTCTGGCCGCCACGGGCACCACGCCGCTCCAATACCAGCAAGCGCTGCGGCTGGCGCGCGCCCAGGGCCTGCTCGAAACCGCCCGGCTGTCGGTGGCCGAGGTGGCCGAGGCCGTGGGCTACCACGACCGCGTGGCCTTCGGGCGCTTGTTCAAGAAGCACGCGGGCATGACGCCGGCGGCCTGGCGGCAGCGGCACACCGTCAGTCACGACCGCGGCCACGACCAGCCATGAAAAAGGGGCCCGAAGGCCCCTGGTGTGTGCTGCTGCGGCACGCGCTCATTCGGCGAGGTCGCCCAGGCCACCCATGACGTGGCTGAAGCCGCCGTCCACGTAGGTGATCTCGGCGGTCACGCCCGAGGCGAGGTCCGACAGCATGAAGGCGGCCACATTGCCGACGTCCTCGACGGTGACATTGCGGCGCAGCGGGGCGTTCTGCTCGACCACGCTCAGGATCTTGCCGAAGCCCTTGATGCCGGATGCGGCCAGCGTCTTGATGGGGCCGGCCGAGATGCCGTTGACGCGGATGCCCTTGGGGCCCAGGCTGGCGGCGGTGTAGCGCACGCTGGCTTCCAGCGAAGCCTTGGCCAGGCCCATGGTGTTGTACGCCGGCACGATGCGCTCGGCGCCCAGGTAGGACAGCGTCAGCAAGGCGGCTTGCGGGTTCAGGTAGGGCAGGGCGGCCTTGGCCATGGCCGGGAAGCTGTAGGCTGAGATGTCGTGGGCGATGCGGAAGCCTTCGCGCGACAGGCCTTCCAGGAAGTCACCCGCGATGGCTTCGCGCGGGGCGAAGCCGATGGAGTGCACGAAGCCGTCGAAGGTCGGCCAGGTTTTGGCCAGGTCGGCGAACATGGCGGCGATCTGCTCGTCGCTGCCCACGTCACAATCGAAGATCAGCTCGGAGTTGAACTCCTTGGCGAACTCGGTGATTCGGTCCTTGAAACGCTCGCCCACATAGCTGAAGGCGAGTTCGGCACCTTCGCGCTGGCATGCTTTGGCGATGCCGTAGGCGATGGAACGGTTGGACAGCAGGCCCGTGATCAACAGGCGTTTGCCGGCGAGAAATCCCATGGGGTCTCCAAATGAGGTCATTACCAGGGCAGGATTCTGGCACGGACACGGCCTTCAACAGAATTTCGGGCACAAGCCTTGCTGCGGCGCCTTCATCGGGGTAAAATCCGAGATTGGCTGCTTTTGGTGGCGCCTTGCATTGGCCCTGTTCACCCGTGAACATCCGGTGTGGGCGTGTCGGGGGCGGTTCGTCTCGTGTTGGTCACCTGGTGTGGCACCGGGCGGTGCGGGTCTTCGATCGGCGTCTCCGGGTGTGGCGTTGGGTCGGCGGACTTCAGAATGGGCGGATCACTCCAGCCCTTTTTTTTTGCTTGACCGCTTTTTGTTGGAAGCCCCTGG
>Ga0209107_10001212_pt1 | contig 14366 bp, 14 predicted proteins | sample LakErihyJuly2011_2_FD_187460 | JGI IMG/M metagenome (GOLD analysis project Ga0209107, IMG submission 187460) | Freshwater microbial communities from dead zone in Lake Erie, Canada - CCB hypolimnion July 2011 (SPAdes) (version 2) | ecosystem: Environmental > Aquatic > Freshwater > Lentic >... | reverse complement strand
TGACCATTGTTTTAATTTTTCGATCTTAGCAGCCTTTGCAGCTTCTAAGTGTTCTAACGATATTACATTCTTTTCCAGCATGATGTCAATCATTGCTAGCATATCACCTAATTCTTCTTCTAGATGTTCGCGATTAGTTTTAGGTTTACCTGGTTTAAAATTGTCTAAACCGAATCGATTAACTTTACTAACTGCTTGAATGACTTCTGCACATTCTTCTTGCAAAATATTCATTACTTCTATTTCTTTACTATTCATTGTTTTGCTTTTTCTGTTAGATAGATATCGTTATGCACCCATTTGTTTTTGACAAAAAATCCCCATTCTCTCTTTTGCGGTCCAGGCATAAACATAGTCCAAGCTGTTATATTAGGATCGAGCTCAATACGATGATAGCTAGTAGCACTACAGATACGAAAGTGTCCAGGGCCACGCCACTTGCATGTTTCGGTAATTTTCTTTCCTTCTACATCAAATACAGGAGTCCATTCATAATATCCACCTTTTAAGATAAGTGTAGCATACGGCCATGGATGATCATGCACATCATCGGGGTCTGACTTAAGAAACTTGTGAATGAACACATTAAAGGGGAAATGTTTTCTGTCTTTAAGGAACACATAATACCGTTCAAGATAAGGTGCATTATCTTGTCTATCCATTACAATACGTTTGCGACCAACACGATCTAAAAAGTTTAGAAATCGGTTCATTTTAAATTTTCCAACAGCTTATTTGCACTAAAAAAATGTTCAGTTAAATCCTGTGCTTGTTTACGTAATTGCGGCAATCGTTTTTCATAATGTGTCATAGTAACAATAATGTGATGACACAATTCTTGTCTATGCGCTAGGTAACTATCCCAATCGTGTGTCCATTTGCTAGGATATTTAAATCCCTCGTAATACATTTCACTGTATGACAATCGATCTGGCACCATAGGAATTGCTTCAACTAATGCACCTTCGTAACAGCTAATACCTAACGTCTCTTGTAAGTTGGCACTGAACACAATCTTTGCACGACCTAACAACTTGTGATATTCGTGTTTGTCTAATTGTGTATCTTGACAAACAATAAACTCGTATTGTGGTAAATGTGTAGCTAAGTCACGGAATATCTCAACTTGCTTTTCTGGAGCAATACGATGCGGGAACAAAATTAGATCACGCTTGGGATTGGTACAATAGTTTTCTAATGTATCAACCATATACTCCATGGGCCAACCAGTGCGTACAAATCTAGGATCTTCGTCGTGCAATATACCGGCTAAATCTTCTTCGAACCACGGATTTTCTGTAGGATAGTCATTTAACAGATTAGTAACAAACATTTTGATATGAAAGTTTGTGGCAAAATAATTGTGGTCAAATGCATGGAAGAAACTCTTCTCAGCGTTTCTAACCCAAGGCTTGTTGCCAACTAGCCGACCAAGAAAATCTTGTGGATCATAGCTGCCAGCATGCCATAGGCCGTGTGTAACTACTGGTATGCCCAGTAGCTCACTCATGTACTTGAGATTGATGATACCAGGGTGCCAAGCATCAGTAAATATAAAATGATCACCTGCGCAAACGGCTCCGTCGCAAAATAGCCGACCCATGGTTTCAACTTGTTTAGCCTTGTAGATATTAGTGCCGCCAAAGTTGAGAAATGCTCCAGGAGTGGTAGCACTAGGAATGTCCGTAGGACCTGATATAATGTTGACATTGTGTCCTGCCTTTCGTAAGAGTTCAGGCACATGAGTCTTCCACTGACCCGTGTACCTTGTCTCTACAGCTTCTAGATCAATTAGAAAAACGTTCATTGTTGTTAGACCGTGGTTTATTTCCTAGATACGGCTTGCGTTCGCCGGTATATGCCTTCTTAGGACGACGACTCTTTTCAAAGTTTCTCCATGCCCAACTTTCTCTGTTGTAAAGATCCGCCTCGTTGTATGGTGCTACCTCCAGTCGACACCAGTCCAAGTATGCTTCCAAATCGTCAAAAATCTTAACGATGTCCGGACGATTTTCAAAATATGCGAAGTCTTTGTAATTCTTAGCCATAATAGCTTTCCTTGTTTTAATACTTAATTAATGAACCATTTTCTCCGTCTTCGGAGACCTCAATCCACACCTCACGGCTGGGATACTTTTGTGAAATTTCTGAGTACAGTGCATCACTCATCATTTCACAACTTTGAAAATTTAAATCTAGTATATTATCTTTGTAAAGATTTTCTAACCAGCGTTTAAATTGTATAAATTCAATGTCTCGATCGTTGTGTGTTACACTGATCCAAACACGAAAGTGAAATATGTGTCGATGTTTGTTAGCTAGAAAACTAACATCGTATTCGTCGCCTGTTGCTAAGTTTGGATCTGTTGCGGCCGCTGGATAGCAGTGAACACCTTCTTTGCGGAAGGTAACCCAAATCATTTTGTTAGGGCGTATGTCTTGTCTAATTGTTATCATTTAAATAAATCTCCAAAGTTATTACCTGCTGTGCTTAGGATAGTTTTCATAGCGCCGTGAGGAATACGATACTGATAAGAATTATCTGTTTGTTTTTCAAAATAACCCCATTTAGATCCGCGGATATAATCGCCGTTATCGCCTTTGATAATTAATTTACGTCCAGCTTCGTAACCTTCTTCAAATTTTTCTTGTATGTAAGGATCTGTTAAATCGTAAATTTTAGCTTCTTTAATAATAGATTCATTATCACTATATGATACACGATATTGTCGTTGGCATTTTGCCTTTAAATTAGTATCATTCCACAATGTTGTTTTGATATCATCTCTAGTAATAGATCCAATTGTATGTGCTGATGTAGATTCTGTTTTTCTAGATTTTACCTCTAATCCTTCTTCGGGTAAATCAATACCTTTTCCTTTATTGACCTTGTGACCATTTCTAGCCAATCCTGTTTCAATAAATCGTCCAACATTACCGTGGTATTGTTTAGGAACAGTTTTTCCAACCATCTGAGTTTTAAGTCTTTTAACTCTTGCGGTAATGGGGGTTTTAGGTGTAGTCATACTAATCATAGTGTTGTATCTTGTGTATATTGATCCCAATGAGTATACTTGTCCTTACTCATAAGATCATGCAGTTGATGAGTCCATACACCAGGGTTAGTAGCACCCCAAGTACGGTCGTCTAATTTAATAGTTGTGTTATAATTGAATTGATTAATGTAAGGTAATTTTACACTAATCATCGGAACAAATCTATTGTTTTCGGTAAGACCACTTTCAAGTAGTCCTTCTGCCTGTGCTACATCTAAGTCTAATGTACACCAGTAGTCGGCATCTAGACATGATTTAATCATAAGTTCCCACGGGCGCCACTTGTCACTGTCGTTAATGCCAATGTTAGGGAAACTTTGACTGGTTCCAAAGTAAATGTGTTTTACTTTGTGTTCTTCTGCTAGTACTAGTATTTGATCCACAGGCTGTAGTCCTACGACAAATAGTGTAAACATATCGTAGCATACAGTATGTTCGACTTCGTAGCCTGTAAAAAAATTAACTTCTTGCCGTTGTTGTGTATCTAGTCCCATTTTATATAACCTCTACTGTATCCGTTCGGACGATCCATACCATCCGCAAACGCTTGTTGCCATTCAGTGTTACGATTATAACACTGAGTCCAAAAAGAATCAACCTCTAAATAGCCTTTTTCGATAAAGTATCTTGCCATTCTCATACAATCAATAAATGCCGGATTTCGGGGACTAGGTCGAACAGTAGTAACAGCTTTCCAAAGTTGTACTTGAGCTTCTTCTTTATCAATTGCTTTACCTACCCCATCAATGATAATAGCATTATTATTTAGGTTTATATCAACACCCAATCGATATTTTCCTGTAAGGTCTACAACCACATCATAACTTTCACTTGTACCCAGTAACAGTTTATCGCCCCATAAGTCTTGATTATTTGAACCCAACACATCTACGTGAAAAATATAGCCATTTATTCTCATAGTATGATAGGCAACCCATGCAAGAAATCCACTGCCAATAATAAGCATACGATTATTATCGTGCCTTCCTTGTCTGTCTTGCAAATATGTTTTGGCTTGATCAATCAAATTAATTCCGCAAGCTACTGGCTCTAATATATAGCGAGGATGTGCTTCTGGTACTTTGACATATTCATTCTTGCGTACATTGTAAACATCGGCGTAAGCAGGCTCTCCTCGTGTTGCTACAAAGTCTCCAATGTCAACATCATTGACATTTGATCCACGCCCAATTACCTTAGCAAGTCCTTCGTGTCCTTGCATACTTAAAGGTAACGGACCAAAGTTGCCTTGCATCATATCAATGTCACTACGACATACACCAGTCATTACTGCTCGAACCCAAATCTCATCTGCACCAAATGATGGAATGTCGTATTCCACTTGTTCAAAGTAGCCTTGCCCTGTAGTTTGCAAACATCTTGTCATAGTTTTTCAATCACAGTGTGTATCCAAGTATCTTGCTCGTATTGGTCTGTCCAGAATTTAGCATCGTCAACATGTTCAACTGCTTCTTTAATCATGGCTTGATAGGCTTCTTCAGGGCACCATCCTAGTTCACAACGTTCTACTGTATCATCTGGCATGATAAATTCAATAGAGCTGTCTTCAGTATCCATACTGCGCCAATTGGCCGCACAAGTCCATTTATCGGTAAAGTTAATAACGCAAACGTCGTCGACGTCATAAGTCCCTTTGGGATTAACAGTGCCGTAATCAGTGCTGTCAATGTCCTCCAACTTCCATGCGGCCAGTGTAGTTGTTCCGTTGACTGTATTTGCCCTCCACTGAGGGTTCATGGCAATATATAGACTTAGCAAATGCGGCATCAAGTCACGACTAACACCGCCAAACGCTAACTTCTTAGTAGTAAACCAACTACCAGGATTGGGAATACAATTTTTACGTATCCATTTAATTTTTACGGTGTTGGCTTGACTGGCTAATGTTTTTAAATCAGATATATTACTGCGCCACATGTTGTTTTTAACCATGATGAAGCGTGTGTACTTAAATGTTTCTATTAAAATATTCCAACTGTTACTATTGGCTACTCCGGGTTTTTCAATAAACACAATTTTGCTAACTGGTGCTACTTTTGCGGCAATTTCAAAGTGTGTAAAATTTGGAGTGCATATATGTACAGTATCAAATGGTGCATATACTAGTATAGCCGCATCAACACTTGGCAACATTGCACCTTTGCTAGTGTCGTGATCCACAGTAATGACTTCATGGCCAAGTTTTTCTAATACAGTTTTATATAACTGTCCAATACCCATGCCAATAACGAGACTACGCTTGCTCATTTTTCTTTTTTTCGTAAAGTTTAAACATACGAGTTACATCTTCCATACGTTGCTGGAATACATGCGGAGAATCTTTGGCCGCACGAATCATGTCGGATTCACTAGGATAGTGGCGTAAACAATATCTTGCACCTTCTTTAATTGTTTTTGGAATTCGAGGAGTAGACAATATCTCAAGTAAAAACTTTTGAGTCTGTACTACTGCTCGATATCTTTCATCAGGTAATGTCATGTATACTAGCCTCTAATTCTTCTAGTTTATTAACCGACTCTTCATCAAAGTCGGGCTCGTCTTGTAATTGTACACTATCTGCATCTACTTCTTCAAAGAATTTGGAGTACATTGTACTTGCGTTTACGGTTTTCTTACCAGTTGCACCCCGTGTGCCTGGAATAGCCTGCCAAAATTTATCATAATAGTCAATTATAGCAATAGCAGTATCCTTATCCGGCGCACTAAAGATTGCTTCTACAACATCTTTGAACTTGTTTGATCCTGGACTATAATCCATATAATGGTTGGTGGTAGCTGTGGTAGCATTTAACATACCGGGACATAATCCAGCATCATATTGCCGATTGGCTTCTTGCACACTGTTCAAATGCAACCATACATTATGACCCATCATGATTGCGTAAGTAAAACTATCCCACGATGTTTTACCTTCTTTACCTATCTTATTTAGGTCACCAGGGCCATATATACAAATATCTTTAACTTCTACCCCATCCATTAAAGGGCTTGTGGTAAATGATTCAAAATGTTTGTCTTGTACTACTACATCTTGAAATAGTCTAGTATCCTTGGCATATTTCTTGTTGTCTAAACTTGGCAACATTCTGTAAAGCCATTTTTGCTTATCTACAATTTCAGTCTGTACATAAATCTGCCCGTTAGCAGTGGCAAGGAACGGACTGGCACAGTCAAAGCTGATTGTAAAGTCTGGATTATGATATTTACGAACAGCACGTTGAATATCAGTCAGCAACAATGCCCACTCTAATTTACTTGTACCAAGAAAGTGCATCCAGTCTTGATGACCCTGTTCTAATAGTCCGTCAAACTTTAATACAACAAGTCTGCGTAGTACTAAATCCACGTCGCACATGTTCTGACCACCCATTGCCCATCCATTAAATGGCTTGTCGTATTTTTTTGGATCACAAAAGTCTTTCATCTGCTGATACCAATCTTCTGCTTGATCGTGACTTTCACCTTGCAATACATTTAAAAACTTACAGGCGCCTGTACGATGTTTAATGAAATATTCGTTGTTGTATTTTGTGGCCGCCACCGCTTGAGGATAATTGGCAACTCCACTATTTTTAGCACCCACGGGACTACGACCAACCCATGCTGGAATATCCAGTACCATGCCATAGTCCATTAATGCGTCCATCCAAGTTAACACTTGTTCACGTTTCTTTTGTGCCGCATCTAGTTTGGCTTGATAAAGTTTAACATGATCAATCTTAGTGTACTTGGGATTACCATTTTTGTCTGTCTTAGCATGACCTGTTGGATGCAGTTGCGGAACAAGCTCGATACCCCGGGCAACAGCTTCGGCCATGCGTTGTGCAACTACAGGCCCGTTTGGATCATTCCATTCGCCTTCCCATACACCTTTACCAATCTGAAATCCACCCGAGTCGCCTAATACCCAACTTGTTGAGCGATCTCTGTTACGAAACATGTCTTCACTTGGATCGGGTTTAGTCAAATCCAAGTTGGCATGGCCTGCTGAATACAAACAATGGTCAAAGTAAAATGCCGCATTGGGATTCAAATAGTTCATAGCTTCAATACCCATGGGTCCAAAGCTGGCAGGAATACGAGCAGGATCAACGTAATTGCTGTGTCTTTGTTTTCCTATGTATGTACTATAAAATCCTGACGTTGCTGGCAGGAAATACGCATAATCACTTTGAGTAGCTGTCAGGTTTTTATTCATTACTTACTTTGTGCTGGAAGAATGTAGTCGTATTGAGCAATACCGCTGTCTACTGCAATCTGCATAGCACCTACATCACTAATACGCATGGTTTTGTCACCAGTCAGGTTGAGAATACTCATAACCTGATTAACTGGCCACGACCAAGTTTGACGCAATTTACCATCAACTCCTGCTTGAAACACAAACGATCCTGCATGTGTACTGGCATCACCAAAGCTAAACACTAGGTTGCTGCCATCTGTGCTAACTTGAAAAGTTGTTTCTTCTGTATGTGCAGTAGCTTGGAATTTGAGTTTCTGAATACTAGCCATAGAAGGGACAAACTCAATAGTCCAAGCCGCACCTTTAAACTTAACAGTCTTGAGTTTTTCGTTAATGATATCACTATTCATAAAGCGATAGTCATTTTGGAAATCACCAGCACCATTTTTAAAATGCAAGCCTGTTGGAATAGTTTCACCGTTGCGTTCTTGCGTAACAATATCAATACTAAAATTTTCTTTGTATTCAGGACACTTTAGGTGAATGTCCAACTTGTTTAAGTTAGGCATACCAAACACACCTTCTAATGACTCAACAGGTGTATGTGTTTTTGCGCTGACAATTACACTACGATCTTCAGCCATTGATTCAATACTGGTTTCTTTATTGCTTGCACTTACCTTGACCAAAGGTAGGAAGCCCAAACTGTGTGTATGTGCTACTAGGTCTTGTAAAAAGTCTTTCATTTATAATTCTCCATATGTTATGATTATACTAGGGTTTGCGTTAAAGGTCAACGTCTTTTCTCACCGTTTTGTTATAGTCCATTGCTGAATCTAACACAGTAACAGGTTTATTTAGGCCATAAGCATATTTTCTAAATGCTCGTGTGTCTTTGGGGAAACAGCCGCCTCCCCATCCCAATTGTCCATCAGGGCCAGGAACTAGTGTGTGCCCTGCTCCAATTCTACGATCATGTCCCACCATTTGTCTTACACGATCAAAATCAGCACCATTTGTTTTGCACATATCGTAGATTTGATTAAAAAAAGAAACTTTAGTGCTTAGGAAGCTGTTAACAGTGTACTTGGTCATACTTGCTTCGGTTATACTGCAATCAAAGTACAATGAACAATTGTCAAGCACTGTTTGAAATAATGTTTTCCAAAAATATTCAGGATCATCGCCACCAATTATCATAAATTTTTGTGAGGCAAAATCCTTGTTTGCATTTTTAGCAGTGAGAAATTCTGGACTATAACAAATACTGTAGTCTGCAAACTCATTAACTATCTCATTTAGCTTGTCAGGCGTAATTGTAGATTTGATTAGTATTGGCATGTAGATAGGTACTTGTGCAATTACCGATCGTACAATATCAATATCGCATTGCCCATCACTGGTTGGTGGGGTAGGAACACACACAATAATACCTTCAGCATCAGGAAAGTCTGATATTTTATTTGTTGTTAAATTTGGGTCCACAATTAAAACACGATGTTTGGTACTGACTGTAGTACCAACAGCTTGGCCAACAAACCCATAACCTGCAATTATTATTTTCATATTAAAACTCAAACAGTGAATTGAATGTGTTCTTTTCTTCAGTACTGTTAACATCCCAGTTAAGAACACCAATCAAGTTGTCTAATTTGTTATCGATAATAGTCTGTTCCATTTCAACATGATCAAACGGCAAATCTTTAAACCATTGTGGCAATCTTAATTCATCCACAGGATATGCAACACTGGTAAAACCAAGTGGTCCAGGTTTGAGTTTACATACAATTACTTTAGCACCATCGGTGATACCCATTGAGTATTTGTCATTGTACATGCGCTTGAGCGTGTTCCAATTAATACTTGCACGAACATGCCCGGGCATATTGGCTTTGCCTGCTTTGGCTTCCTTGCCTTGATATTCAGTAATCTTGTTGGCACGTTTTGGCGATCCTTTCTCCCAACCAGGACGAGCTTTGAATCGACCACGGAATTCAGTAATATGATCTAGCACGTCTTGTTCAACTTTGCCCATCAACACCATTTCAAGTACATCACTTAGGAAGTTTTGAATAAATTCTGGAGTATCACTGCGCTTGAGATCCAAACCCATGGCCTTGATCTTACCAGGTTTGCCATCCACATCTGTACGCTTGCCTTCTTTGTCATAATACAGCACAGCATAACGTTTCTTGGTAATGAACAAGCCTTTGATAGCAACAATCTCACGACCTGCTTTGATAACTTCACCACGGCTTTTTGGACAGTGAAATGTATCCAACATAAATTGCGGGAATGTAGTGTTGACTTCATCTGCAATTTGATCGTACAGTTGTACAACACTTTCTTTGGTCCACGGAATCAGTCCCGCTTCGATGTCCTTCTGTAAAGTGCGAAAAGCACTGAAATAACAACTGTCAGTGTCACCATATATAATTGCCTTTCCTCTATAATCATATTCGCCAGCAACAATTTCATTTACCTTGCCGGCCATGTGTCGAACAATCTGACGACCAGTTAGTGTAGTTGATTGCCCAATACGCTTGTCAAAAAATCTACAACCGCTGTTGAGAATGGCTCCATACAAACTGTTCAAGTTGATCTTCTTTACCAGCTGACGTTTGTCCCAATATTCTTCTTCAACTTTATTTCCTGCTTTAATAGCATCTTTTAGTTTGGCCTGCATGTCTTTGCGTTCAGCATACCAACGTTTTAACAAACCGGGAATAATACCTTCTTTCTCGTAAGTAAAGATTGTTCCGTTGGCACTCAGCATCCACGGTTGATTACTTTCGTAAATAAGTCTATACACTTCAGCGGCACTTAACACATCAGTTTCGCCGTTTTCCCAGTCGATAGTGATGTCTGTGCCAATTTGTTGTTCCATTACAGCAGTAAATTCTAAACTTCCAAAGATGCCTTCCCAGCTGGCCGCAAAGCTAGATCCTTTTACCATCTTAGTTTCAATGAATTCGTCTGTCATTATTTGACGCAACTGCCCAACGATAGTTTCTGGTCCCATGTTGAGCGCACGAATGGCACTGGGATATAGACTGTTGATATCCAATGAACCAATCCAATCGTGAATGCCTTCTTTAGGAACTGCAACATACGCACCAGCCGCTTGACTATCCTCACGTTCATCCATTTTAGTACGATTGGGCACTTGGAATCCACGTCTATGACATTCGTTAATAATGGCCTGTTCAGTCACAGCCACAGCACCCATTGTGGTTTGTAACAACACAGTACATTCATGTGCCAGTGTGTTGGCAAGATCCATAAACTTTAGTTTCTTGTCTAGATCATCAAGTAGTTTACAGTCGTTGATGTTGTATTCAATGAATGTTTTAAAATCATTGTTGTACAACTGATCCAATGTGCCTTCATATTGTGTTTTGCGTTTTCCTAGTTCGTATTCTGCAATGGCATCAAGCCTGTATGTGTGGCGTTCTTCATATGTGTACTTGCGATACAGTTCCAAACTATCCAAATGCACACGACCCACAAAGTCATAAGTTGTACTTACCCGTCCAAACTTTTCGTACTCACGTTTCTTTGGAAATTGATCAAACAAACAAAAGCGTCTAGTATCTTCTTTGCTTAGAGTTTTAATAACACGATTAACAGTGTATGGTATATCAAAGCCTTCTGAATTCCAACCACTTAACACGTCAGCATCTTTGATTAGATCTAAAAATACATCCAACATCTCTGCTTCAGTTTCATACAGCATGGTGTTGGGAAAGTCTTTGACCATTTCCTTGGCTTCTGCCATTGGTAGCTTCTTGGGAGGAACAGCCAAACAAACCATTGTTTCCATCCACTGTAGGTACACAGCAATGGCAGTGATTGGCATGAATGCATCATCTGGTGATGCATACCCACGTTCGGGATCAAAGTCTACCTCAATGTCAAAAAATGCTACATTCAGTTTTGGAGGATCTTGATTTAAATAGTGTTCACTTAGTGTTACAAAGATTGGATTGATATCACTTTCGTACAGAGTCTTGCCACTGTTAATGGCCTGTTCTTTGCGTAGTTCTTTGGTGTTCTTACAGACAATACGTGTTAACGCATCTCCGTAAATTGATTGAAATTTGCCGCGTGGGTCTTTTACATAAAACGTGTGCTTGACAGGTATATCACGGAACTCACGTTCACCTTTTTTATTGCGTTCAACCACTTTGATAACATCATTCTCGCGGTCAAACCATGCGTCTACATAGCTCATTGATTCTCCATATGCAATTTACGGCTTGCAAATACCCAATGTGCGGTTTATGGCCCGCCGACCTTTCTCTTGTGTTACTTATTAAATCTTTTTGGTAATATCCAAAATAGCTTCAATCTCAGCCCAATCTTCATTGTGCGCACTCCAATCACCTTTGTGTGCAATTTTAATTGCACGATTAATGATGCTGGGCTTGATTTGTAATTCTTCTGCCACTGCCTTGACTGTTTCTTTTAAGCCTACTGATAGGTCTTCAATTTCACGAAGCACTGTTGAGCCTTCATTGATTAATCTTTCTAATTTTGCCTTTTCTTCTGCACCGTATGAACGACCTGACATGTTATCTCCTAGTGTTATATGCCTATTATATACTACTTATCTTGTAAATGCAACCTTTAGAGGTGGAAACGGCAGAAATTAATCTGCCGTTTATCAAGCATTAATTAGCTTTTAATTTAGCTTTGCCTTCCGGATCCAAACGATAGTTGCCTATTTTTGCATCTGCTTTGGGTCCTATCACAGTTCCACCTGCAACTCTGATTGGATCTTTGGTATTACTGTTTCTTTGATGTACACCAGCATTGTTCATAACCCTCTGAAATTCATCCTCTGGATAACCTAATCGTTCTAGACCTTGTTGGGAATCAGCCGCTGGTTCAGTGCTTGCAACTTCTTGAGATGCTGGCATTCTTCTTGCCGCTTCTTTGTCCAATGCTATCTGGGCAGTGTTTTTACTACCTTTGGCTTGATCGATTAACGATTGAGCGTTTGATGCGGCTTGCGACCATGCTGGACTTTCATCATTATCGTGTCTAAACATTAATTCTTCCATCTGTGCAATAAGAGATGCCACTTCAGAATCTACTTTAGTGCTTTGCCCACCATTAGCATCTGCCTTACCACCGATATTTCCGCCACTACCAGGAGCATTTGACCCACCTCCAGTTTCTGGACCGGCCGGTACTTCTGTACCTGGTACTACTTCTGTACCTGGTACTTCATCTGTTGGCATCATATTTTGCGCATCGTCACGCCCGCCAAATAATAAACCACCTAGGCCAACTGCACTTAGCACACCTAGTGTGCCACTGGTCCATTTGACTTTGTTCTTGTTTCTTGCCCACCACCCACCAATTGCTTCTTTGTTGCCAGTCTTAAGAACATCATCAAGTTGTTTGGCAATTACGGGACCTGCATCGTGTGCAACTGCTCGTTCAATGGCTGCAAGTTCTTTTGCACCAATATTAATAGTTATATTATTTGTTGAATTTCCTGAACCTTTTACACTTGAAGAACCACCACCACCACCACCACCACCTGTTGCAGTGTTTGTGTTTGTGTTTGTGTTTTTAACATTAGGTGTTGTAGTTGGAGTATCTACTTTTGGAGTTACTGTTGGAGTATCTACTTTTGGAGCATCTACTTTTGGAGCATCTACTTTTGGAGTATCTACTTTTGGAGCATCTACTTTTGGAGTATCTACTTTTGGAGTTACTGCTGGAGCATCTACTTTTGGAGTTACTGTAGGTTTAACTTTTGGTTTTGCTGAAGCCGACGACGAAGATACAGGTGGGTTAGGTCCAAGTTTTTCTAATTGTTGTCTAGCTTCTTTTCTTTGCAAAGCAGTAAGGCTGGGATTTTTTACAAGTGCTTCAAGCTCTGCTCGACTCTTACCTACATATCCAAAAAGATCATCTACAGGTTTACCTAAAAACTTTGCTATTTGTTCTTTCCCAGCCGCGGCTGCTTCTTTCCCAGCCAATTTTCCTACTACATCACCTTTACCTTCGTCTAACCGTTGTAATGTATTGCGAAGCTTTGCCATCTTTTCAGATTCGCTTAGTGGCATAGATTTAGATTCGTTAAACATCTTAGATTTATCTATGGCATCTAATGTTTCTGGGGATATTTTGCCAGTTGGAGGTAATCCAAGTTTTTGCTGAACCATTTTTAATACTTCTGGGTTGCTAGCAAATGTGTTGACATTGTCTTGTGTTAGGCCAGTAGTACTCTTATCGTGTCTATTTTTCATCCAATCTGCAAATACGGCAGTTGCCACGTTTGCTCCTACTCCTAATGCAAGTTGACCTGCTTTGCTCGCGCCTTTTACAGCTATACTGCCTGGAATAGGTGCAGCCACGGTTCCTACAATATCGCCCACATCGTATGGATTAACTTTGAATGTTTTCTCAGCACCAAGTTTATTGCCAACCCATGTATCGTGGAATGGATTATTAAACTCTCCAGAGGTTGAATTTGCTTTTGCTCTAGCAGTATTGGCCATCTCTTTGCCCAATGCTGTTTTGTAATCTTTTTCAATGCCTAAGCCAGCCTTGGCACCAGCCAGCATGTTATCACCAAATCCAAATGTCAAGCCGTTGCCGATACCACGAGCACCTGCGCCAACATCCGTACCAAACTGACCTAAACTGTATTCGTCTAGCTCAACATCATAACCAAAACTTTCTATCAATGCTGAGGCCATTGAACCCTCTTGCACTGGATTACCTGATGGTATTTTTAAATCTTTACCTGCGATAATTAAATTGGGATTTTTAATATTTGGATTTAATTTCAAAAGTTCAGGAACAGTTGTACCAAACTTCTTTGCAAGTCGAGTTAAGTTATCGCCTTTTTGAATTGTATACAGTTCACTACCTTGATCTTTATTAAATATCACGCCTGGAGGTGGGCGACCACCCGGCGGATCGGCCGCAGGCGATCCATCGGCTTTCTTGAATATTGTATCTGTTGGTTCTTGTTTAGTGGATTGTGTTCCGTTCAAACCCGGAAAAAACTCATCTGTTGGATTCGCCATATGTCTAAATTTAGTGGACGTGACCTTTCCATTTGGATCGCCTGCAGGCTCGA
>Ga0209107_10001210_pt1 | contig 14396 bp, 11 predicted proteins | sample LakErihyJuly2011_2_FD_187460 | JGI IMG/M metagenome (GOLD analysis project Ga0209107, IMG submission 187460) | Freshwater microbial communities from dead zone in Lake Erie, Canada - CCB hypolimnion July 2011 (SPAdes) (version 2) | ecosystem: Environmental > Aquatic > Freshwater > Lentic >... | reverse complement strand
CGAGGCCAAGGCCATGCTGGGCAAGGTGCCGGGCAACATCGAGGCCATCCGCCCGATGAAGGACGGCGTGATCGCCGACTTCACCGTCACCGAGCAGATGCTCAAGCAGTTCATCAAGATGGTGCATCCGCGCTCGGTCCTGAAGCCGTCGCCCCGCATCATCATCTGCGTGCCTTGCGGCTCCACCCAGGTCGAGCGCCGCGCCATCCGCGAATCGGCCCTGGGCGCTGGTGCCTCCGAGGTTTACCTGATCGAAGAGCCCATGGCCGCGGCCATCGGTGCCGGCCTGCCGGTGTCCGAAGCGTCGGGCTCCATGGTGGTGGACATCGGCGGCGGCACGACCGAAGTCGGCGTGATCTCGCTGGGCGGCATGGTCTACAAGGGCAGCGTGCGCGTCGGGGGTGACAAGTTCGATGAAAGCATCATCAACTACATCCGCCGCAACTACGGCATGCTGATCGGCGAGCCCACGGCCGAAGCCATCAAGAAGCACATCGGTTCGGCCTTCCCCGGCTCCGAGGTCAAGGAGATGGAAGTCAAGGGCCGCAACCTGAGCGAAGGCGTGCCGCGCAGCTTCACGATCTCGTCCAACGAGATCTTGGAGGCCCTGACCGACCCGCTCAACCAGATCGTGTCCGCCGTCAAGAACGCGCTGGAGCAGACCCCGCCCGAGCTGGGTGCCGACATCGCCGAGCGCGGCATGATGCTGACCGGTGGTGGCGCCCTGCTGCGCGACCTGGACCGCTTGCTGGCCGAGGAAACCGGCCTGCCCGTGCTGGTGGCCGAAGACCCGCTGACCTGCGTGGTGCGCGGTTGCGGCATGGCCCTGGAGCGCATGGAGCGCCTGGGCAGCATCTTCACGTCGGAATAAGCCTTCACACCCTTGGCGCGAGCGGTGGGGGCGCGACGGCTCTCCCGCTGCTTGTGCGGCGACTGATGCCTCGGAGCTGAACCGCCCACCATGCCTCTGGCCACGCTGGACCGCACCCCGCCCCCCTTCTTCAAACAGGGGCCGTCGGCCTTCACTCGCCTGATGTTTTTCTCCGCCCTGGCCATCTTCCTGATGGTGGCCGATGCGCGCTGGAAAATGACGCAGCCTGTGCGCGCTGCCGTGGCCACCGTGCTCAACCCGGTGCAGCAAGCCTTGCTGGCTCCCTCGCGCGCCTGGGACCAGCTCCTGCACTACTTCGCCGGCATGGACGAGGCCCGCGCTGTGCAGGCCCGTGCGCAGCACCTGGTCACGACCCAGGCCGAGCGCGTGATGCGCATGGAAGAGCTCGCCCGCGAGAACGCCCGCCTGCGCGCCCTGCTGACGCTGCGCCCGCGCATCGAGGTGGCCACGTCCTCGGCCGAAATCCTCTACGACACCCAGGACCCCTTCACCCGCAAGGTTGTGATCGACCACGGCGGCAGCCAGGGCGTGGTGTTGGGCTCGCCCGTGGTCGATGAAACCGGTGTGCTGGGCCAGGTCACGCGCGTGTACCCGCTCACGTCCGAAGTGACCCTGGTGACCGACAAGGACGCGGCCGTGCCCGTGGTCAATGTGCGCACGCAGCAACGCGGCGTGGCTTACGGCACGGCGCAGGCGCGCGGCATGGAACTGCGCTTCATGGCCGGCAATGCCGATGTGCAGGTCGGCGACACCTTGCAGACCTCCGGCCTCGATGGCGTGTACCCGGCCGGCCTGCCCGTGGCCAAGGTGGCCAGCGTGGACCGCCGCGCCGACTCGGCCTTCGCGCGCATCGTGCTGGCGCCCCTGAGCAGCCCGGACAGCACCCGCCATGTGCTGCTGTTGCAGCCCGCGTCCAGCCAGATGCCGGAGCGCCCGGCCGATGCGGCCTCCGGTGCCGCCTCGGCCGCCGAAGACAAGGGCCGCCATGGCAAGGGCGCCCACCACGGTGCCAGCAAGTCGCCGGGTGCGGCATCGGGCGCCACCTCGGCAACCAACTCGGGAGCGCGCCCATGATGCCGCGTGGCAACGAGCTGCTGATGCCGGTCAACCCGGTGTTCATCTGGGTGTCTTTGCTGCTGGCCATGGCGCTCAACATCCTGCCCTGGGGGCGTTGGCCTGGCGTGCCAGATTTCCTGGCCGTGGCCGTGGTGTTCTGGAACGTGCACCAGCCGCGCCGCGTGGGCGTGGGCGCCGCCTTCGTCTTCGGCCTGATCATGGACGTGCACCAGGGCGCCCTGATGGGCCAGCACGCCTTGTCCTACACCTTGCTGAGCTTCTTCGCCATCACCGTGCACCGCCGCCTGTTGTGGTTCACGGTGGGCTCGCAGGCCGTGCAGATCGTGCCGCTGTTCGTGGCCGCGCACGCCGTGTCCCTGCTGGTGCGCATGGCCGCGGGCGCGAGTTTCCCAGGCTGGAGCCTGATGCTGGCGCCCTTGCTGGAGGCATTGCTGTGGCCGGTGGCCAACTTCATGCTGCTGGCGCCGCAGCGCCGTCCGCCCGACCGCGACAAGAACCGCCCGCTGTGAGGCTCAGGCCATGACCGAGCTCAAGAACCTCGAACAGGAACTCGGACGTTTCCGCGCCCGCCTGTGGGCCGCGGCAGGCTTCGTGCTGTTCTGCTTCGGCCTGCTGGTGTTTCGCCTGACGGTGCTGCAGATCCAGCGCCACGAGGACCTGGCCGCGCGCGCCGAAAACAACCGCACGGCGGTGGTGCCCATCGTGCCCAACCGCGGCCTCATCGTCGACCGCAACGGCGTGGTGCTGGCCAACAACTACTCGGCCTACACGCTCGAAATCACGCCCTCCAAGGTGGAAGACGTCGAGGCCACCATCGACGAGCTGGCCCACATCGTGGACATCCAGGTGCGCGACCGCCGCCGCTTCAAGCGCCTGCGCGAAGAGTCCAAGAGCTTCGAGTCCATCCCCATCCGCACGCGCCTGACCGACAAGGAAGTGGCCCGCTTCACCGCGCAGCGCTACCGCTTCCCCGGGGTGGACATCCAGGCGCGCCTGTTCCGCCACTACCCCTATGGCGAGCTGGCCAGCCACGTGCTGGGTTACATCGGCCGCATCAACCAGCGCGAAGCCGAGGCCATGGAAGACTGGCCCGACGAGGACCAGGCCAACTACCGCGGCACCGAGTACATCGGCAAGCTGGGCATCGAGCAGAGCTACGAGCGCGAACTGCACGGCATCACTGGCTTCGAGCAGGTCGAGACCAGCGCGGGCGGGCGCGCGGTGCGGCGGCTGCGCTCCAACCCGGCCACGCCGGGCAACACGGTGCACCTGTCCATCGACATCAAGCTGCAGGCCCTGATCGAGCGCCTGTTCGGCGACCGCCGCGGTGCGCTGGTGGCCATCGACCCGCGCAACGGCGAGGTGCTGGCCTTTGTCTCCAAGCCGACCTTCGACCCCAACCTGTTCGTGGACGGCATCGACGTCGAGAACTGGAAAGAGCTCAACGAGTCGGCCGACAAGCCCCTGCTGAACCGTGCCCTGCGCGGCACCTACCCGCCGGGCTCGACCTACAAGCCCTTCATGGCCTTGGCGGCGCTCAACACCGGCAAGCGCAACCCCAACACCATCATCATGGACAGTGGCGTGTTCATGTTCGGCGGCCACAAGTTCCGCAGCCCGGAGAACGAGCGCGGTGGGGCCATGAACATGCGCCGCGCCATCGTTGAATCGTCCAATGTCTATTTCTACTCGCTGGCCAATGAGTTGGGGGTGGACACCATCCACGACCAGATGGCGCCACTGGGCTTCGGGCGCCTGACGGGCATCGACCTCAAAGGTGAGGTCACGGGCATCCTGCCCTCCACCGAGTGGAAGCGCCGTGCCTACAAGCGCCCGGAGATGAAGCGCTGGTACGCGGGCGAGACCATCTCGCTGGGCATCGGCCAGGGCTACAACACCTTCACCATGCTGCAGATGGCCACCGCGATGGCGACCCTGGCCAGCGATGGCCTGCGCTACCAGCCGCGTGTGGTGCGCGAGATCGAGAACGTCGTGACGCGCGAGCGCCAGCTGACGACCAACGAGGCCCTGGCGCCGGTGGTTTACAAGCCCGAGCACACCGCTTTCATCCGCGAAGCCATGTTCGGTGTGACGCAGGAGGGCACCGGCACGCGCGTGTTCGCAGGTGCGACCTACCAGAGTGGCGGCAAGACCGGCACGGCCCAGGCCGTGGGCCTGCGGCAGAACGAGAAGTACGTGGCCTCCAAGGTGGACGAGTACCGGCGCGACCATTCGCTTTACGAGGCCTTTGCGCCCACGGACAAGCCGCGCGTGGCCCTGGCCGTCATCGTCGAGAACGCTGGTTTTGGTTCGATGTCGGCCGCGCCCATCGCCCGCCGGGTGCTGGACTACCTGTTGACCGACACCTACCCCAGCGAGGAAGACATCGCGTTGGTGCAGGTGGGCAAGGGCGTCGCACCGGTGGGCACGCCGCGCAAGGCCTCGGCCATGCCGCTGCCGCGTGGGCTGGACGCTTTCGGCGCCGACGTGCCCGGGGTGCCGGATGCGGCCAGCGCTGCGAGTGCCGCCAGTGTCGCTGCATCGTCAGCTTCTTCATCGCCATTGCCGCAGCCATCGCCCGCCCCGTCGCGCCCCACACCGCCCGCCGCGGCTTTGCCACTCACGCCGTCCGCCTCCCGGGAGCAGCCATGAACGTCGCCTTCGACAAGCCCTCCCCCTGGCAACGCATCAAGCCTGTCTTCCAGGGCTTCGACCTGCCGCTGGTGTTCATCGTGGCCGTTCTGTGCGGGCTCGGCCTGGTCAACATGTACTCGGTCGGCTTTGACAACGGCTCGCGCTTTTTCGACCAGGCGCGCAACATGCTGTTGGCCGCGGGTGTGCTCTTCCTGGTGGCGCAGGTGCCGCCCCAGCGCCTGATGGCCTTGGCCGTGCCCGTGTACACCGTGGGTGTGCTGCTGCTGGTGGCCACGGCTTTGTTCGGGCTGACGAAGAAGGGGGCCACGCGGTGGCTCAACCTGGGGGTGGTCATCCAGCCCTCCGAGGTGATGAAGATCGCCGCACCGCTGATGCTGGCCTGGTGGTTCCAGCGCCGCGAAGGGCAGTTGCGTCCGTTGGATTTTGCCGTGGCCGGGGGCTTGCTCATCGTGCCTGTGGCGATGGTGCTCAAGCAGCCGGACCTGGGCACGTCCCTGCTGGTGCTGTCGTCCGGCCTGTACGTCATCTTTTTCGCGGGCCTGAACTGGCGGCTGATCTTGCCGGTGCTGCTGGCCGGCGCCATCGGCATCACGCTGATCGTCAGCTACCAGGGCGATCTGTGCCAAACCGGGGTGAAATGGGTGGGCCTGCACGACTACCAGAAGAACCGCGTTTGCACGCTGCTCGACCCCACCACCGACCCGCTGGGCAAGGGCTTCCACATCATCCAGGGCATGATCGCCATCGGCTCGGGCGGCGTCATGGGCAAGGGCTTCATGCAGGGCACGCAGACGCACCTGGAGTTCATCCCTGAACGCACCACCGACTTTGTTTTTGCCGCGTATGCCGAAGAGCACGGCTTGGTGGGCAACCTGCTGCTCATGGCGGGCTTCCTGGCGCTGATTTTCCGCGGGCTCTACATCGCGGCGCAGGCGCCCACGCTGTTTTCGCGCCTGCTGGCGGGCAGCCTGTCGCTGAGCTTTTTCACCTACGCCTTCGTCAACATGGGCATGGTCAGCGGCATCCTGCCGGTGGTGGGGGTGCCGCTGCCCTTCATCAGCTACGGCGGCACGGCCATGGTCACGCTGGGCCTGGCGCTGGGCATGCTGATGTCGATCGCCAAGAGCCGCGGCCTGATGCAACGGTGATGCAAAGCAAGCGCCGCGTCACGCGGTGGCGCTAACATCGCGCCCATGGACACCGTCGCCCACACCGCCAACGCCAGCCACATCGGCGCTTCTGCCGCATCGCCCGCTGCCATCCACCACGATGGCGTGGACCGTTTGATCCTGTCGCTGGACACCGCCCTGCGCACGGCTTTCGGCGAGCACGTGGCCGCGCGCCCCTGCCCGAAGCCGGCGCTCGCTGGCGAGGCCCTGGACGTGGGGGATGCCGCGCTCAGCCCCGAAGACAAGCGCCTGTCGGCCGCGCTGATGCGGGTCAACCACGTGGGCGAGGTCTGCGCGCAGGCGCTGTACGCCTCCCAGGCCTGGGGCACGAGCGACCCGCTTCTGAAAGCGCAGTTCGAGGCCGCGGCCCGCGAAGAGGTCGATCACCTCGCCTGGACGGAGCAGCGCCTGAAAGAGCTCGGCGGGCGCACCAGCCTGCTCAACCCGCTGTGGTACGCGGGCTCCTTCGCCATCGGCCTGATCGCCGCGCGCGCGGGCGACCGCCACAGCCTGGGCTTCGTGGTCGAAACCGAACGCCAGGTCGAGGCCCACCTCAACGAGCACATGGACCGCCTGCCCGCCGCCGACCAGGCCTCGCGGGCCATCGTGGCGCAGATGCGCGACGACGAAGTCGCCCACGCCGATGCCGCCGAGAAAGCCGGTGGCGTGCCCCTGCCGGCCCCGGTGCGCGGGCTGATGAAGCTGGTCGCCAAGGCCATGACGGCCACCGCCCACCGCATCTGAGTCGGCTCAGGCCCCGGGCAAAGACTCAGGCCGCAACGATCTCGAAGCTGGTCGTGATCTCGGCGGTCTTGCCGATCATGATGCTGGCCGAGCAGTACTTCTCATGCGACATCTGGATGGCCCGCGCCACGGCGGTGTCCGTCAGGTTCACGCCCGTCACGACGAAGTGCATGTTGATTTTCGTGAAGACCTTCGGGTCCACCTCGGCGCGGTCGGCGGTCAGCTTGACTTGGCAGCCGCGCACGTCGTGGCGGCCGCGCTTGAGGATGAGCACCACGTCATAGGCGGTGCAGCCACCGGTGCCGGCCAGCACAGTTTCCATGGGCCGGGGCGCCAGGTTGCGGCCGCCGCCGTCCGGGGCGCCATCCATGTTGATGATGTGGCCGCTGCCGGTTTCGGCCATGAAGGCCATGCCGGAGGCCGGCTGCCAGTGGATGGTGCATTCCATGATGCGAAGTCCTGCGCAAGAAAAATAAGCGACCCAGGGTGTCACCCAAAGGGTCGGTCAGAGCCCGGATTGTGCCGTGGCCGCCGGCTCGGCGTCGGCCTGGGGGCCGAGCAGAAAAATTTTCGCGGCCGGCCGGAACTTTTTGAAACCAGCTGTGTCCCACACCTGCTTGTTCCGTTTGTCATCTCCACTCCTGGTCAGCACCCGCTGACGGAAGGATTCCCAGCCCGAGGCACCGCGCTCGGGCTTTTTTTTGCCTGCGGCAGATCCGCAGTGGGGTGTGACGACAAGTGAGTTTGCGCTCACTTTCGCTGGGTGGCAAGAAAATTAGGCAGCTTGATCGGGCAGGGCGCTGCGGGCGCTGGCCTTGGCGGCCATTTCCTCGCGCAGGCGCCGCAGCTTCTCGCGTGGGTCCTCGCGCACCGCGCCCTCGTTGAGCTTCATCTCGGCGACGAAACGACTGGGCACGGCCTGCACGTACTCGCGGCCTTTTTTGCGGCGCTTGAGCACGCTGACGCTCAAGCTCAGGCGCGCGCGGGTGATGCCCACGTACATCAGGCGGCGCTCTTCTTCGATCTGGCCGGGCGGGATTTCGCCTTCCTCGCGCGAAAACGGCAGCACCCCTTCGTTGACGCCGGCCAGCACCACGTGCGGCCACTCCAGGCCCTTGGAGGCGTGCAGGGTGGACAGCACCACTGCGTTCTGGCCCGAGTCGCGCTCGGCCAGCGAGGTGATCAGCGCGATCGTCTGGGCCACCTCGATGACGCTGCGGCGCTCGGTCTCGGTCGTCATGCCGCCGTCGGTTTCGATGTCGCCGCCGCAGCGCTTGGCCACCCAGTCGATGAAGTCCATCACGTTGGCCCAGCGGGCCGCGGCGACCTTCTCGTTTTCTTCGTTGTCGTGCAGGTGCTGTTCGTAGCCGATGTCCTTGAGCCAGGCCAGCAGCATTTCTTTGGCGCCTTCGCTGCCGAAGGTCTGGCGGGCCTTGTATTCGAAGTCGTTGATGTAGCGGCCGAACTCGTGCAGGCCATCGAGCGCCCGCTGGTTGAGCACCGAACCCAGCGACTCGGCGAACAGCGCCTCGAACAGGCTGACCTTCCACTTGCCGGCGAACTCACCGAGCGTGGCCAGCGTCTGGTGGCCGATGCCGCGTTTGGGCGTGGTCACGGCGCGCAGGAAGGCCGGGTCGTCGTCGTTGTTGAGCAGCAGGCGCAGCCAGGCGCAGAGGTCCTTGATTTCGGCGCGGTCGAAGAAGCTCTGGCCGCCCGAGACCTTGTAGGGGATGTTGGCCTTGCGCAGGGCTTGCTCAAAGGGCCGGGCCTGGTGGTTGGCGCGGTAGAGGATGGCGAAGTTGTGCCAGTCGGCGTCCTGGCCCTTGCTGACCAGGCCGGCGTGGATGGCGTTGAGGCGGCCCACGGCGCGTTCGGCCTCGTGCTCCTCGTTGTCGCACTCGGCCACCTTGACGGGCTCACCCTCGCCCAGGTCGGACCACAGCGTCTTGGGGAAGAGCTTGGGGTTGAGCTGGATGACGTTGTTGGCCGCGCGCAGGATGGCGCTGGTGGATCGGTAGTTCTGCTCCAGCGGGATGACCTTGAGGTTGGGGTAGTCCTGCGGCAGGCGCTTGAGGTTGTCGAGCGTGGCGCCGCGCCAGCCGTAGATGGACTGGTCGTCGTCGCCCACGGCCGTGAAGATGCCCTGAGGGCCGACCAGCAGCTTCAGCAGTTCGTACTGCGTGGCGTTGGTGTCCTGGTACTCGTCCACCAGCACGTGCTTGAGCTGGCGCTGCCATTTGTGCGCGACGTGCGGGTGCTCGGACAGCAGCCGCAGCGGCAGGCCGATGAGGTCGTCGAAGTCCACCGCCTGGTAGGCCAGCAGGCGCTCTTCGTAGAGCTTCATGATGCGCGCGGTCAGGGCCTCGTCGTCGCTGCCGGCCTGGCTGATGGCGGCGGCACTGTCCAGGCCCATGTTCTTCCACAGGCTGATCTGCCACTGCCAGCTGCGCGCCAATTTGGCGTCGGTGGTGGCGCCGGCATCCCGCAGGATGCTGGTGACGTCGTCGCTGTCGAGGATGGAGAACTTGGGCTTGAGGCCCAGCGCTTCGCCGTCTTCGCGCAGCAGGCGCACGCCCAGCGAGTGGAAGGTGCAGACCAGCAGCTTGGACGCGGCCTTCGCGCCGATCAATGCCTTGACCCGGTCGCGCATTTCCGCGGCGGCCTTGTTGGTGAAGGTGATGGCGCCGATCTGCGAGGGGGCGAGGTCGGCTCCGTCACCGGGCTGCAGCAGCCGCGCGATCTTGTGCGTGATGACGCGCGTCTTGCCCGAGCCGGCGCCGGCCAGCACCAGACAGGGGCTGTCGAGGTGCTGCACGGCCGCCAGCTGGGCGGGGTTCATGGTGGGGGCGGACATCGGGGGCGCGTTCAGATGCCGGCCACGAACTCGCCCAGCACTTCGGCAAACGCATGGGGTTGTTCGACGGCGCTGAGGTGGGCGCAGCCTTGCAGCGTCACCATCTCGGCGCGCGGGATGCTGCGCGCCAGCGTCATGGCCACGTCCACCGGGGTGCTTTCGTCCTGGCTGCCGGCCACCACCAGCGTGGGCACGCGGATGTGCTGCAGCTTGCCGCTGAAGTCGGCTTCGCAGAGGGCGGCGGCGCAGGCGGTGTAGCCTTCGGGGTCGGTGGCTTCCAGCAGGCGCTGGTGGCGGGCCACGGTGGCGGCCTGCCCTTCGCGGAAGGTGGTGCTGAAAAAGCGCGCCATGGTCGGCGTGCTGATGGCCTGCATGCCGTGGGATTCGACCGTGGCGATGCGCTGCGCGATGGCTTCCCGGCCGGCCGGGTTGTAGGCGCTGGTGGTGTTGGCCAGCACGAGTGCCTTGACCTTGTCGGGGAAGCGCAGGGCCAGCTCCTGGCCGATCAGCCCGCCCATCGACAGGCCCACCCAGACCACCGGTTCGCTGCAGGCGAGTTCGTCGATCAGGCGGGCGGCGTCGGCGGCCAGCTCGGTCATGGACAGCGGCTCGGACGGGATCTGCGAACGGCCGTGACCGCGGGTGTCGGGGCAGATGACGCGGCAGGTGCTGGCCAGCTCGTTGGCGACCACGTCCCACATCGAGCCGTCCTGGCCGAGGGCGTGGCTGAGCACGATGGTGTGGGCGGCCTCGCCGTTGCGGGCTTCGCGCACGGTGGCGTGCAGCTTGGGCCGCGTCGAGGTGAAGACGGAGCGGCCCACGCCGGTGTGCCAGCACTGGTCGGCGGGGCGCGGTGGGGGCTCGATGCCGAGCTCGCGCATCACGCCCAGGGCCTTGGCGAAGCCGGTGTTGGCCGCGGGCACGCCGGCGTAGATGGCGATCTGGATGAGGGCCTCGCGGACTTCCTCGACCGACAGCGTGTGGGCGTTGCCGGGGGTCAGCGAGCCGCGCAGGTGGATTTCGAACTCGTCCCAGCGGCCCAGGGCGCTGGTCACGGCCAGCACGAGCACCCGGCGCGTCTTCCAGTCCAGGCCCGGGCGGCCCCAGGCGCCGTGCCAGGCGTATTCGGTGATGTAGTGCTGGAATTCGGCGTTGAAGGCGTTGGCCTTGGCCACCGACTGGTCCACCCAGGCATCGCCCAGGGCGGCACGGCGGTTGCGCATGCCGCGCTCAAAATCGTGGTCGAAGGCGGATTTCGGGTGAGATGACATGGGGGGCTCAGCAAGGGGTGGCGCCAGACAGCCCTTCATTGTGCCGTGTGATGTGCCGCGCGATGTGCCCTGGGCCGGGCCAGGGCGTGCCGCGTTTTCGCGCCACCATGGGTTAAGGTGCGGGGATGCCCGCATGGACATCCTCCACCCGTTTGCCAAGCCAGCCACAGCGCTGGCGCTGGCTCGGCCTCTGCGCCGCGGCCTGTGGCGTGGCGGCCTTGCTGGCGCTGGGCGGGTGCGCCTCGGGTCCGGGTGGCGCGGGCGGTTCAGGCGGCAGCGCCCGCGTGCCTGAGCGCACACCGGAGCGCCCCCCCGGCCGCGACGGCCCGCCGCCACAGGGCGCCTCCCCCACGCTGGCCGAACTGGCCCAGCTGCCCGACCCGGTGCCACAGGTCGAGCCCATCCGCGCGGGCGGGCCGAACAAGCCCTACGTCGTCATGGGCCAGTCCTACGAGCCCCTGGCTGCGGACGTGCCTTGGCGCGAGCGCGGTGGGGCCTCCTGGTACGGCCACAAATTCCATGGCCGGCGCACCGCCAGCGGGGAGCTTTACAGCATGTACGGCCTGACCGCGGCCCACAAGACCCTGCCGATTCCCAGCTACGTGCGGGTGCGCAACGTGCGCAACGGCAAGGAAATCATCGTGCGCGTCAACGACCGCGGGCCCTTCCACGCCAGCCGCGTCATGGACCTGAGCTACGCCGCGGCCGTCAAGCTGGACATCGCGGCATCGGGCACGGGCGAGGTGGAGCTGTCGCGCCTGACCTTCGACGAGATCCGTGCCGGCGCCTGGCAGCGTGGCACGGTGCTGGACGCCGACCCTGCCGTGGCCAGCACGGTCCCTTTGGCGTCGGTGGCCACGGGGAGCCCGCCGGCATCGCCCGACGACCCCATGGGCGATTTCGCGGTCCGCGTGGCCAACCGCCCGGCCTTGCCAAGTGCCCCGCCTGCCGCCGCAGTGCCCGTGAGCGGCCGCGCCCACACGCCCGCGTCCAAGGGCTTCTGGGTGCAACTGGCCACGCTGGGCAAGCGCGAGGGCGTGGACCGCCTGCAGCAGCGCATCGGCCAGCAGGTCGAGGCCTTGCTGCCCATGCTGGCCGTGTTCCACGAGCCGCCTTTCTTCAAACTGCAGGCGGGGCCGTACACCTCCCGCGCCGAGGCCCAGGCGGCCGCGGCCCAGGCGCGACGCGCGCTGCAACTGGACCCGATGGTGGTCGAGCGACGCTGAATGCCGTACCTGGGTTTGCTGTTCAATGCCTTCGTCTGGGGGCTGTCGTGGTGGCCTTTGCGTCAGTTGCAGGCCATGGGCCTGCACGCGGTGTGGGCCACGATGCTGTTTTTCCTGATGGGCGTGCTCGTCATCGGCGTGGCGCGCCGCGAGGCCTGGTCGGGCGTGTGGCGCACGCCCACGCTGTGGGTGCTGGCCCTGGCCACGGGCGCCACCAACGCGGCTTTCAACTGGGGCGTGGCCACCGGCGAGGTGGTGCGCGTGGTGCTGCTGTTCTACCTGATGCCGCTGTGGGCCGTGGGCCTGGCCTGGTGGTTGCTGGGCGAGCGCATCACGCCCATGGCGGCGGTGCGCGTGTTGCTGGCCCTGGGCGGCGCCTTGCTGGTGTTGCGCCCGGAAGAGGGCGGCTGGCCGCGCTTCAACGGCCTGCCCGACTGGTTGGGCCTGGCCGGAGGCCTGGGCTTTGCGGTCACCAACGTGATGCTGCGCCGCGCGTCAGAGCGCACCTCGGCCGAGCGGGCGCTGGCCATGTTTTCTGGCGGGGTTTGCCTGCCGGCCTTGGCGGGCCTGGTGCTGGCCGGTCAAGGCCTCATCCCCGGCTGGCCCGCGTTCGACTGGGCCTGGTTGCTGCTGGCCGGCGCCATGGGCGTGGCCTTCTTCGCCGCCAACCTGGCCATGCAGTACGGTGCATCGCAGATCCCGGTGCACCTGACCTCGGTGGTCATGCTCACCGAGATCGTTTTTGCCTCGGGCTCGGCCGTGTGGTTCGGCGGTGAGACCCTGCGCCCGGTGGTGCTGCTGGGCGGCGGCCTCATCCTGCTGGCGGCCTTGATGGCCACGCGCGACGAGGCTTGAGGCCTGAGCGAACACCTCGCCAGGCCCCCGTCCTAGGCGGTCCCAGGCCGTCAGCCGCGCAGCTTGCGGCTGTGTTCGTGCACCGTGTCCACCAGCACGGAGACGCTCTCCGGCGGCGTGAACTGGCTGATGCCGTGGCCCAGGTTGAAGATGTGGCCCGAGCCACCGGCCACGTCCGAGGGCTTGCCGAAGCTGTCCAGCGTCTGGATGACTTGTTGGCGCACCTGCTCCGGATTGGCGAACAGCACGTTGGGGTCGAGGTTGCCTTGCAGGGCCACGCGGTCGCCCACGCGGGCACGGGCGCGGCCCAGGTTCATCGTCCAGTCCAGGCCGACGACGTCGCAGCCGCTGTCGGCGATCTCGTCCAGCCAGATGCCGCCGCCCTTGGTGAAGACGATGTGCGGGATGCGGAATCCGTTGTGCTCGCGCTTGAGCTGCGACAGCACGCGCTTCGTGTAGGCCAGGCTGAACTGCTGGAAGGCGCCATCGGCCAGCACGCCGCCCCAGGAATCGAAAATCATCGCTGCTTGCGCGCCGGCTTCGATCTGGGTGTTGAGGTAGAGCGCCACGGCGTCGGCGTTGACTTCGAGGATGCGGTGCATCAGGTCGGGGCGCTGGTACATCAGCGTCTTGACGGCGCGGTAGTCGTCCGAGCCGCCGCCTTCGACCATGTAGCAGGCCAGCGTCCAGGGGCTGCCAGAGAAGCCGATCAGGGGCACTTTGCCCACGCCGTTCTCATCGGACAGCGCCTTGCGGATGGTGCCGACCGCGTCGAACACATAGCGCAGCTTGTCCATGTCGGGCACGGCCAGCTGGGCCACGGCGGCCTCGTCGCGCACGACCTTGGCGAATTTCGGGCCTTCACCCGCGGCGAAGCTCAGGCCCAAGCCCATGGCGTCGGGCACGGTGAGGATGTCGCTGAACAGGATGGCGGCGTCGAGGTCGTAGCGGCGCAGCGGTTGCAGCGTCACCTCGCAGGCCGCCTCGGGGTTGGTGGCCAGGCCCATGAAGCTGCCGGCCACGTCGCGCGTGGCGCGGTATTCGGGCAAATAGCGGCCCGCCTGGCGCATCAGCCACACGGGCGTGGCGTCGGTGGGCAGGCGCAGGCAGGCGCGCAGGAAGCGGTCGTTGGCCAGCGGGGGCAGGGCGGGCAGGGCGGACGCTTTGTCGGCGGCGGAGGTGGGGGCGGTGGCGGCACTCATGGCGGGCATTGTAGGCAGTCGCCTCTGTGCGGTCTTGCGCCTGCTCATTCAGGGGGGAGATCCGCAGCAACCATGAGGCGGTGGCCGCGCTGATCTGGCAGCATCGAACGCATGGCATTCCCGAGCAAGACCGTGACCGGCGACACCGTTCCCCTCAACCGTTCCGAGCATGGTTACGCGGCCATCGAGGGCCTGGCCGGCACCATGGTGCAGCCCTACCTGATGCGTTTCGATGCGCCCGTGAGCGAGGCCCAGGTGCGCGCGGTGCTGCGCCAGCTGGTGACGGCCTACCCCAAGCTGCGCGCGGCGCTGGAGCCCGGCCTGCACCGCTACCACCTGCGCATCCTGCCCGAGGGCCCGCTGATCGACCAGATGTTCGCGCTGGCCTTCCGCGTGCACCGCGACGTGGACCTCGACGACGCAGAGCAGCTGCAGGCCTGGCACTGGCGGG
>Ga0209107_10001207_pt1 | contig 14406 bp, 21 predicted proteins | sample LakErihyJuly2011_2_FD_187460 | JGI IMG/M metagenome (GOLD analysis project Ga0209107, IMG submission 187460) | Freshwater microbial communities from dead zone in Lake Erie, Canada - CCB hypolimnion July 2011 (SPAdes) (version 2) | ecosystem: Environmental > Aquatic > Freshwater > Lentic >... | reverse complement strand
TTATATGATGTCGTTTATTCCTAGAGATATGTGGATGTTTCTTGGTTTAATGTGTTTGTTTCTTTATAATTTGTAAATTATAACAATAATTGTTATATTATTGTTATAAATATTGTTATAAATATTGTTATAAATATTGTCATAGCTATATGATTTATTGTAGGGTTAAAAAAATTGATTGGTTAAAAAAATTGAAATGCTAATAGCTATTATTTTTTTATGTTATCGAAATAAATTATATCTACAGTTATGAGTCAAGATATTATGGGTCTTTGGTTCACTATGATTCTTATACTGCTATTGCTATCTTTGTGTCTTCCTGGTGCATTTCTTGGTGCTATTGTTGTGTTTTATACTCCGATTGTTTTTGGTTTTCTTTATATGTTTTATTTGCTTATGGGTCCTCTTTGTTTTACTATGGTGTTAATATGTTTGGTGCCAATGTATAAAATTTAGGTTAACTATTGTAATATTGTAATATTGTAGTATTGTAATATTTGTAATATTTATTTTGTTGAGATAATAAAAAAATTGATATTTTTTTTGAGAGAATATTAAATATTAAATATTGTAATATTTAATGTTGATATATTTATTTATGTTCGCAAATATTGTAATTATAGTATTGCTTATGTTTTTTGAAACATATAGTATTTATGAATATAGGAGTTGTAGTAATTATGATAACAGACCGTTATATAATGATTATGTATTCATTTGTGATTAAATTGAGAGATTATTTATTGAATAATTGTGTTAAGTTTATTTGATTTTGGTTTTGATTGTGACTAAAATACCATAACCCTACATGATTTGGTATATATTCTAAATATGAAAAATTATGCTTTTCTAATATATTATGTATTGTGCTTTTATAATTTAATAAATATGGTTCGCCTGATAACATTAATTTAGATGGACTATAGTTTGGACTAATGTCTACTATTATTATGTCGTGTTTTGTTATTTTTTTTGCGTTTTTTATTATTTTATGGTGCGCATAATTTGGCATTTCATGGAAAGCAAACATTATTGTTGCGGTGTCAAACTCGTCTTGTTGTCCGTAGTTTTCTGCGTTGCCTATGAGAAATTGTGTATGTGTATGTGTATGTGTATGTGTATGTGTATGTGTTTTGAGAGATAATTGATTTTTTTTTGCTTGGTCTAATATTGCTTTGCTTATCATATGTTTACTAGTATCTATACCTAATTGGTTGGTTGCTGTTGAGGTTCCGGTTCCACAACATAAATCTATTACTTTGGGTAATTTTTCATGCTTTTTATAAAAATCTTGATTGTATTTTGAGAGAATTAATTGGCGTATATTTACCGAATTATAACATTTATTGTCTATCATTGTTATTGCGTAAGGTGCTAGTAATGAATTAAGTTGTCCACCTAATCCCACATTACCAAAATTATGTATACGCGAATCATAATAATATTTTGTTTTAGGGGTAGTTGGTATTTTTATAGTGTGTGTTGAATTTAATAATAAAAATATGAGTAGCAATAGCAACATAATGATAGTAATATTAATGTATAATTAGTATATTGTTTATTTTTTAAATAAATTATGTATTATTTATTTTTTGATTTTGAGAGATTGGATTTGATTTGTGTTTCTTAGATTTGTGTTTCTTAGATTTGTGTTTCTTAGATTTGTGTTTCTTAGATTTGTGTTTCTTAGATTTGTGTTTCTTAGATTTGTGTTTTCTTTTTCCTCTGGCTGCTTCCGGAATGTAGGGCTGAAGTTCGCTATTTGTAAATAATTCTGCTCTCACTAATTCTTCATAGTTTGGAATTAGTGCTACATTAAAATCCATTGCGGTGTTAATTATTATATAATTAATTTCTTTTTTTACTCCTGATTTTGGAGTTATCCATAAAGGTCTTAATGTTTCGTCAAATTCTATGTCGTCTTCCTCGTGTCTTTTTTTTACAGGATTAGCAAAAAAATATTTTTCCATAAAAATTATTATATTTTCATTAACACTTATATTTGCTTTTGGATTTTGAGATTTATATTTAAGATTATCGCAAAAATCATAAAATTCATCTATATTGCTTATTTGTGCTATATTGTAAGGAGCGCAAACATGAGACGAACCATAACTTGATGTTATAAAATAATCCTCGCCACTTTTAATAATTGTAAAATAATGAGCTATTGAACCAGGAAATACTGCTTTTGTAATTTTATCTATTCCATATAAACATAAATATGTATTACTATTAGTGCTTATGTAGTGCTTAAATTTATCTTCATATTCAATATAACATAATGAGGCTGGCCAAGTTGGTAACGTATTTTGTGCTATATAATCATATAATGAACAAGTTGTGTCTGTATAAAATCTTATAACTGACTTACATAAAATATGTAAAAAAACAGAATCAGTAATTAAAGCACCATTTATAGCATAAATTATTGTAAATATACAATAATGAAGTTGCCATAATCTGCAAGCTATTGTAAGTATTTTCACTTCTTGTCGTGTCCTTACTTTATCTGAAGGTAAACAACTTTGTAAAAATCTAACATAGTTATTAATAATGAGAGTATTTTCAGGAGTATTTTTTAGTAATTCTATTATTGTATCCATATATACTATATTATATTATATATATGGATTTAATGAATAAAATAATGTAATATTTCTTATATATTATTTGTAAAAAATATCTTTGGTTATATATAGTTAATGAGTTATACTAGAAAAGTAGTTCGTTTAGAAATAAAACCTGATTTTTCAAAGAAATTTTTAGAGAAATATAATAATTTGGGTAAGTTGAGAGATTGGTGGAAAAATCAACTACAAATGTGGGGTGGTGTTTACTTAATATCTAAAAATTTAAAAGTTAAGAGAAATAATGCTGGTAATACTTTAATAATAAGTTATGATTGTCCTATTTCTACTAAAGATCGTGATATTTCTAAGGAAAATGAAATGCTTGCTAATCCGGATGATGATGGTAATTATCCAATATATATAAATAATGATAAAATTGTTTTAATAGACCAAGTTAAATCTGATTTGATTTCGGCTACGCTTGATCGTAAAAAAACTTTAATTAGAACTAAAAAATTACGTGTTTCTAAGAAAAAAAAGGGAGGCACAAGAAGATATTATTAGTGTCACATATTATATATTATATATTATAATTAATATATATAATATGAATAAATATAAGAAGACTAAAAAAGTGAAGACTAAAAAAGTGAAGACTAAAAAAACAAAGACTAAAAAAGTTGATTTAGGTATGAAAAAATGTCAGGACTTTTGTAGAAATGATTATGTGCCAAATCAGCATAAAGTTATTAGAAAAGTTCTTAATCAACATAAAATTACGAAAGAACACCATAAAATACGTGATGATTCGTTACATCTTCTTTGTAAGTTGTTTCATTGTGACCCAAAATGTAATAGTTTTTGGCAAGATGATAAACAAGGACGAATAGACTTTGAAAAAAGATTAAAAAATGGTTTTCTTGACACATATTCTGAAAAGGAGGTTGAAATGTTTCAAAAAAAAGGGGCTATGTCTGCTTGCTATGGTCCAGACACATCTAAAGTAAATTATGATGTATTTCATAAATAAGATTTGTAATATTATTTTAATTTGACAGCGAAGCATAGTAGATTTATAGTAGATTGAGTTATGGGGGGACTGGGGCGTATATTGGGGGATTTATTGATAATTAAAAAATTAGTATATACCAATATCAAAAAGACTTCCTGTATCTGGTATTCCTGGTATAATATTAAATTTTTTATTATCTATTAATTCAAATTCACAATTAATATAATAATCTAAAGCAAAATTACTTGTGTTAATATATTCTTCTGTATTTAGAATTTCTACTGTTATTTTAGATGTTATAAATCTAAGTCTATTAGATTGACTTATTATTATCCGATGTGTATTAATACCAGTCAAATAAGTCGGTATAGTTACAACTTGTGGTTCTATAAAGTCATAACTATACCTTATAGTAAGAGGAATAGGATCATTATTATTATTATATACATTATTAATAATAGTTAATCTGCCGTAAAATCCAACACTAGGCACAGCAAATGTAATATTACAATCATTTTTGCAAAAAATTGCTAATCTTTTTAAAGCATTGTAATTTGATAAACTTGTTGCACCTGTGCCGTTGTTTCCTTTATATTTATTAAAGTTATAATTTCCACTATTTCCACCTGGTCCTAATTTGGTGCTACGACTCATTATACTTAAAATTATATTTTATTATATATTCTTATTTTTTGAATTATTTGTTTTAATTTGAGAGATTATTGTGGGTTATATAAATTATAATCAGCATCACATATAATCATTTGTCCTTTTTTTGACATATGTGCTCCGCAGCATCTTTTTCCTAGTTTTGAAAAATCTATACTAATTTTTTTATTAGTTTTTGTTGAGGCGTGACTAATAGTATGAAAATTTTGTTTTTTACAAGAATTACAAATAACAACCATTTCTATTGCTCCATCATTATAAATATTTATTTGTTGTATAATTGCTTCCATTGTTATAATTATAGTGTTATTGTTTTTAATAATTATTATTATATTTTTATGAATTATTTATTTAATTTTGAGAGATTGTAAATAAAAATTGATAGCTTATTTACTATAATTAGTATAACACATAAAGTAATAATATGGAACACATTAAACCTATCAATTATGTTCTTGATACAAGTGACGAAAATTTTGTTGCTATCGATGACAAGTATAAAATACCAGCACTTTATGAAGCATTTGATTATGTTGCCCGAGAACTTGTTGATAAGATAAATACCGAGGAGCTGTCAGTTCTAAGAACTTTTTCGTCAGGTATGGAGCGACTAACATATTATAAGAGAGATTTGAGTGATAATGAGGTATGTGACCTTATTCTTGTCATAATTGATGATGTCTTATATAAATTATTAGGTATTAGAAATTTGAATGAACCAGAGCAAGGATGGGAATGGTTTCGGGCCGTTAATACACGCGACGAAGAACGTAGTGAAAATGATACAAAAATACTTGAGCAATACGATAAAGAACTGGATAGTTATAACTTACAAATTGATAAAACACGTGATGCAAGGATTATTATACGATGGTTATTTAATCATTTTATTCCATTTGCTCGTTATGACATTTATGATAATGATTGGTTTTGGACTGAAGAACATCTTAAGACATCCGAAATATAATATGCCAAACAATGTGGAAAGTGGTATATGAAATAAATTTATAATGAGCAAATGTTTACCAGCCAACCCACCCCTCCCCCATCCAGCTTCCCATATATGTCCCCAATATTATTAATAATATTACAATCTAATCCACCATAATAACTATATCCCCAACAGCAAAGCGGAATTCGGTGACAAAACCTTAAACTAGTAACAAAAAATTATATAATAAATCTCTCTGATAGTCTTATTTAAAATTGATTACTTATTATTATTTTAAGTATTGAAGTCTAAAATGTCTAACGCTATTATGTCTTCGCTTATTCCAACTCTTTGTATTGACGATGCAATTGATTACACCATTTTTGAAGGAAAGTCTTGGCAAGAGAAGATGGACATTTGTAATGAGTGTAAATGTTGTGAGCTTCATAAGTTCAAAAAACCTAATCTACTTGTACCTTTTGTTCGAGCATATGATTATATTGACTTGTTGGATGACACAAAAGAATTGTGGTATAAAGATTGCTGGTGTAAGTGTCGGTATTTGGCGCGACGAATGTGTGAAGAGGACAATTGTAAGATTATGAAGGCATCGCCTGCGCCCTGTGAGTTGCCACCACCTTCCCAAGAATGGTTGAAAAGAGAGAATGTTGATGACTTAAGTCTTCTTGATTGGGCTACCGATGAGGCACTTGAACACTATTGGAGAGGTCAAGTCAAAGCAAGTCAATATGCTATATTTAATATGTGTTAAATAGGTGGTTTGTGTTTGACGTGAAGCATGTGTGTTTTTTCTTTTAGAAAAACAAATTTTATTCGTTTGTAAATTCTTTTTAGAGAGAAAATAAATATTATTATAATATTGCACTATATTATATGACACAACGTGTTCTAATATTATGTCAACGAAAATCAAGCACTCTTTCCCAACAAGACAAAGACGAGGTTGATAAAACAGTAGATTCTATTAATACTTATATGGGAGATAATCTAGGAGAAGATGTAGATATTGAGTATTTAACTACACATGACCACCATCCAAATTTTAGTGTTAATGAAACAAATTACGATGCTGATTATAAATTTGCACTTAATAATAATCGTGAAGCAATAAAATTCGTGGCAAATCACAAAGGAGTTTATCATGGCATTATTCTAAATAGTTGTCCGCTTAATTACTTGAATTATGCTATGATAGATACACTATTAAAACCAGGTGGTTTTTTATTACTAAAAACTTTCAATGAAAAAGATGAAACTGGAGAAATAGGTCTTGAAGAAATAGATATTTTTCCCAGCACTTTGAAAACATTAAATAAATACTTTAAACATAGCGCGCCTCATAATTATGGAAGTCATTTTTATATTAAGAAAGCACAAGGTGGAAAAAAAACAATGCGAAGAAAAGTTAGAAGAAGAAGACGAGTCAAAACCACAAAGAAGGGTTAATTAATATTTTTTAAATATTAGGTTCTCTCTTGTGTTTACTATACAAATTGATTATTTTAAAATAATTTACAAATTTTTATAAATTATTTTATTTAATTTGAGAGATTAGTTAGTGTTATGAATATTTCTGAGAGTCAACATTTATTTACAAGCATTACTAATATTGACAAGCAAATTAATGTCTCTATTGATTTATTTTATATTGGAACATTTATTGGGTTAGCAGGTGGTTTTCTTTGTGGGTGTGTTATTGCTTATGCTAATTATATAAAAAAGAAAAGGGAGTTAGCCTCGTTGCCCATTGAAGTCACCCTTTAGTATTTAAAATAATAATAAAACATGTTTACTACTAGTGCTCCTAGTGCCGCACTTAGAAAGGAGTTAATATTTACATTTTGTGTTTGTGTTTGTGTTTGTGTTTTTTCTCTCTCAGCAACTTTTGGCGCGTCCTCATTTTCAATTACTGCCTTTACTAAATCACATAATAATAAATCAATAATGTCTCTTTGTTGATTTACTTTTAATTGTGCTTTCGTCCATGCCCAATAAGGCGATTGTCCCATTAGTTCAGTCTTTTCATCAATCATAGAACATAACTTCTTATTTCCACCCAAAGTAGCACATACTATTGGTTGTGCTAGACTTTGTTGTTGCCATTGATTTGCCAAAATATTACATATTTCATTGTGTAAGCATTCATCATTTATTAATTTATTTCGTTCGTGAATTATGTTGGAATCTAGCGATTTATATTTTAATAATACTTCTTTCATTGTTAAATTAATATTTGACATTTTATAGTTATTTTATTAATTTATTATTATATCATTTTTTTATTATTTTATCATTTTTTATAGTCTACAATTACAATCTCTCCAAATTTTTTTTTTATTTTTATTATTTTTTTGTTCTATACTAATATAACGAATTAGTATATAACTTTTTATTATTTTACAACAAACCGGAATTCGGTAACATAATTTTATATTAGTTATTCTTTTTTTGTTATACTTTTGTTATACTTTTGTTATACTTTTGTTATACTAAAAAAAAATTGAATACTATTTTTTTTTATGTTGTATGTATTCTACACAAAAACTACTAATAATATGACGATGACTAACGAGATGATTAGCGCGCGCATTGACACCCTTGTCAAGGAGAATGTTGTGAAGAGTGCGCGTATTGATGTCCTTGAGAAGCAGGTTGCTTTGCTTATTAAGGGAGGCAACGTTGAAGTTAAGAAGACCAAGAAAGAACCTAAGACCAAGAACTCTAAGGAGGAATCTTCATCTGACGACGAAGATAAACCCAAGAAGAAGCGTGGAACCAATGGTTACATTGTGTATTCTAAATCTGTCAGGGAAGAAGTCATTGCCAAACTTAGTGTTGGCGATGAGAAACCCAAGAACACGGAAATCATGAAGCAACAGGCAGCGATGTGGGCAGAATTGAGTGTTGAGGAAAAGGCTGAGTGGAGTGCCAAGGCAAAGGTCTCTAATGATGTTGCGTAAGTTAGTGTATTGATTTTGTGATTGTGTTATAAAAACTATTTAAAAAATCCAAAAAAAAGATTTTTTTTTGAGAGATTGAGAGATTGAGAGATTGAGAGATTGAGAGATTGAGAGATTGAGAGATTGCTATATAGTAGCATTCATTTTTCATTTTTCATTTTTCATTTTTTTTTATTATTTTAAACTTATATACTATTATGCTTAGTATATAACTTTTTATATTTTACAGCAAACCGGAATTCGGTAACATAACCTTATATTAGTTATTATTATGTTCTCATTTTTTGTTATACTTTTGTTATACTTAAAAAAAATTGAATACTATTTTTTTTTATGTTGTATGTATTCTAGTCAAATACTACTAATACTAATACTAATACAATGATGATGACCAACGAGATGATTAGCGCGCGCATTGATACCCTTGTCAATGAGGATGTTATGAAGAATGCGCGTATTGAAACCCTTGAGAAGCAGGTTGCTTTGCTTATTAAGGATTGTAAGACTTCCACTAGTCGCGTTACTACTCTTGAGAAGCAGCTCGCCGCTATTCTTAAGACTGGCGATAGTGACGTCCCTCAAGAAGTTATCATGAAACCTAAGAAGGAAAAATTCAAGAAGTCTAAGGATGACACTTCTGATGAAGAAGTTGACGGCGAAGTTAAGAAGACCAAGAAAGAACCTAAAACAAATAAGTCCAAGAAGGAAACCTCTTCTGATGATGAGACCAAGAAAAAGCGTGGAACCAATGGTTACATTGTGTATTCTAAATCTGTAAGGGAGGAGGTCATTGCCAAACTTAGCGTTGACGATGAGAAGCCCAAGAACACGGAAATCATGAAGCAACAGGCCGCTATGTGGGCAGAATTGAGTGTTGAGGAAAAGGCTGAGTGGACTGCTAAGGCCAATGAAATTAATGCTAAAATTGAATAAGTTTGTGTTTTGATTTTGTGATTTTGTGAGTAAAACTATTTTTAAAAACCAAAAAAATATTTTTTTTTGACAGATTTTGCCATACTTTTCTAAAATTGATTTTCATTTTTTTTTTCTTCTTAGCATTATTCGTAGCATTATTCTTAGTATTCTTCTTAGTATTCTTCTTAGCATGGTTCGTATTTCTTCACAATCTAACCTTAACGCACGTATTGACCTTCTTGAATTTCATATTCATTCACTTCTTTCATCTAAAGTTCACGTTAAAAAATCTTCCGGTTTTCACTTGTTCGCACAATCTGTTAGACAAGACGTTCGTTCTTCTCTTTTTAAAATTTACTTCGATCATACACACAACTCACACTTTCATCCCACACATACACATATTATGAAAGAAATCGCTATTACTTGGAACAACCTCTTACCAGAAGAAAAATTACATTGGAAACTACACGCTAAAAACTAACTCACACTACCCTCTTCCTTACTACTTTCCCATCTCGTAATATTCCTTCTATTCCTAACTCCTTATTTATTATTACATTCTCACACGTCTTGTAGTGAAAAATTTGAAAAATTTGAAAAAATAGAAAAATAGAAAAATAAAAAACTATATAAAAAATATATAATAATATTTTTTTATATAGTTATAATAGTTAAACCCAGAATTCCATGAACTCTATTGATACTACAGAATGCGTAATATGTTTAAATAATATATCTGTCAATGAACTACTTACATTAACTTGTTGTAAAAACAACGTTCATATTTATTGTCTCAATGATTGGATAAGTAAAAATATTACAAACAAAAATATATCAAAATGTTTTATATGTAGTCAAGAAAATAACATGATAGAAACAATTGTATCATATAACAAGTATATTCCTGTTAATACTAATAGTAGTAATGCTATAATTCATAATCATACTAACGACAACAATGATAATAGTATTATTATTCGTAATAATAATATTAACAACGAATTAATTCTAACTAATGATACAAATATGATGGACATAGCGTATACCACAGATAGAAGACTTTATTATATATATATTTCAATTAAATTAACTTTTTTAATTTTAGTTTCAATGCTCCTCATGTTTGTATTGTATTTTATTATTTAATAAGAATATTTATTGTGTTCTACCATGCTTATATGGTGGTTTTACATTGCCTGGTGTATTATAAGATTTAATAACTAACGACTCCGAATTTTTAGATAAATCGCGGTTTTTATGGCGCGTTTCACACATTAAATCGTTTTGATGAATTCCTTTAATATTCATTGCTTGATATTCGTGATTTCCAGACTCCATTTTTTGAACACCAAATTCAACATATTCTCCTTGGACTAAATATTTGTAAATCTCATCCTTTACATTTAGAGAAGAATGGTGAGCAAAAATATCTTTCCCTTTAAAATCACTCGAATCAATAAAAGTAACAAAGCCATAACCTGACTTGTTATTGAACCACTTTACTTTTCCTACGTATTGGTTGGTGGCAGTATCAGCCATAGACATTTTATATATTAATAATATATAAAACCTTTATATTATTTTATTATATAATTATGTTTTGTATAATTTGTAAAAAATACAAATATCCTATTTTTTTATTATGTAAAAATTTTTATTGTAGCAATCATTCTAAAATACACTTTAATGAACAAATTGTAATAATTCAAAAAATATATAGAGGGCATAAGGTGAGAAGAATTTTAAACAATATTTATTTTAAATTACCGAGAGATTTACAAGCACACATATTAAGTTTTAATACTATAAAAACAAATAACACCAAAGAAAATGATTATTTAAAAATTAAAAATATTATTAAAGAAGCAACACATAAAATAAGCGATTTTCATAATCTCTCTAATAATAAAATAACATTACAAGAACTTAGTAATATGTTAGTAATTCTTATTAAATATAAGGCATATATTACTAGTAAATGGTTTAATTACTATAAATATTATTTTAATAATATTTATTCTATTATATTAATATTATGTGAAGTTCAAGATTTACCATTTACTTTTGCGCACTTGGTTTCAATTATAAATAATGATATTTATGAATCATTAGATTTAATAACCAATTTATCAAACAACGATTTTAAAGTAAAAGCAAAAGAAATAATGTATAATATAACATTATTTTTAAAAAAATAAAAAAATAATATAATAATATCATTTTAGTAATTTAGAAAGTAGTTGAACTATGTAATCATATTTGGGTTCTTGATTATATTTTAATCTTCTAATATAAGTAAACAACTTATTTAATAAAGTATAATCTATGTTTTGTATATTTAATGTATGTTTCATTAAGTATATAATAGATGTTATGTTTTTTTTTTTAAGCGTATTAAGACCATCATAGCATTTATAATGTTCGTTACTCAATAATAAATACAATAAATTATAAAATAATGCCTCTACATCATCTCTTCTTGAAGGTTCAATTAAATTTATAACATTTAAACTAGAAAAGTTAACTGAACCTATTAGTCCTTTTATTTTTGATTCACTATTATGAACGTTAGTGTGTTTATATATTTTGGCAATACCAAAATCTATAATATATAATTTATTATTGGAATCCAAACATATATTTGTCGGTTTTAAATCTCTATGAAGTATATTGTTTTCGTGAATAGTTTTAATAATAATTATTAACGACTTAATAATAATAATGCATCTCTCAAAATAATTTTCATGCTCATAATTTCTCAATTTATAATCTACCAATGTCATAGTATATAAATCTAACACCATATACATACTATTATTGTATTCAAATACATCGTATATTGATGATATATTGCCGCAAGATTTTAGTTGTTTATATATTAATAATTCATATTTAATTAACTCTTTTGCACCATATTTTACAGCATAAAACTTATCGTTATAGGCTGCTTTTAATACTTCTCCAAATTCACCATTAGATATTTTAGATATTATTTCATATTTATTTAGTAACATATATGAAGTGCTAATAAAGTATTAGCGTTATATGTTTTTATGTTTTTCTAAAAATAAATATTTTAGTTTGTATTAGGAATTTCACTTCTATTTGTATTTATATTTGTATTTATATTTGTATTTATATTTGTATTTATATGTTGAATTTCAACACTTTCAACACTTTCATTTTTAGTATATAATTCTTTTATTATATTTAATTTCAAATTATTTTCTTGTAATAGTTGTATAAATAATTCAGGCACTATTGCTATGCTACTTGTGTAGGTTCTATAACTATTAAAAAAAACTATTGTATTTTCTTCAAGAAATTTTATACTATAAAACCAATAAGGTGGTATTATTAGAACCTGAGTAGTATTTAATAATACTCTTAAAAATTTTACTTTATGATAATCATTTTTGTAATTACTTTGAACATTGTTAATATCAATAGCCGAATAAAAATCCAATAATTCGTAATTTTTTTGAACATGTAAATTTTTATAATATTTAGGAGGGCACATAGTCACTTCTATTTTCCCACTTGATAAATATAATATATTTCGCGAATTAATACTATATTTTAATTGAGTAGTATTATTTTTTTTACCCATTATAATATCATAGTTTTTATTACATACGTTATATGGTCTAAAAAAAGTATCGTTTGAAGACAATACTTTTTCTAGCGTTGTTTCTTCCAAAAATTCTTTATTATTATAAGTTATATAATTATTTGAAGTATCACCAGTTATTATAGCATCAAAATCTTCCATCTTTGTTTTTAAAAATATTCCATTTTGTTTATTATATAAATTCAAATCAAAAGTTGGATAATTAGAAATTAAATAATTCGCTTCAATATTGTCTATTAATGAACTATTATTTAATAATAATGGTTGTTTGAAATTTATTATATCCTCAAATTTATCTTTTGAGAGATTTTCTATTTCATATACTTCCAAATAATTACTTGTTTTAATGTGATTATATATGTGAATGTATATAAATAATACAATACAGAAAATCATAAAATTAATTACTAACTCCATTAATTAATAGTTTAATACATATTATTTATTTTATTTAAACATAAATAATAAAATAAATATTACTCTTATTAATAACTAATATTAATAACTAATATTAATAACTAATATTAATTACTAATATTAATAACTAATATTAATTAATCACTTACTTGGGATTAAGTGGTAGTTTCTAAACTACTTTCTTTATCATTCAAAGAAATATTTTTAATTTCATCAAGCATATCTTGTTTTAACGAAGTACTATTTAAATTAATTTCTTCCATAGAAACTGACTCTAATATTTCTTTTAATTGATTTTCATCTATAATTAACTCATCTGTCTCCATAACAACTTTGTCATCATCCGAAATTATTTCTTCTTCATCCAAAACTATTTCTTCATTGGTTAAATCAATATGTAATTTTTTAGTATTATCTGAACTATTATTCTCATCCTCGCCCTCGCCCTCGCCTTCGTATTCATAATCCATATTAGCATCCATATTCATTTTATTTGTTCCACTAAATAACTTAGTTCTCATAAAAGATTGTAAAAACATTTGTGCTGGATCACATTGCTCTTCGTTACAGCACATATTATTCATAGAACTAGCTCGAACTTTATCAATAGTTTGCGCAATTTTTTCATTATTTAATGTAATATTATCTTTAATACTAATTAGCGAAGAGCATGTTTCCAATGCCAGAGTTTGATTTTTAATCACTAATAACTTTAATTCATTTACTTCTTTTGTTAGTAATTCTAATTTTTCAACATTCATAGTTGATTCGCCAGGCATTGAAACATTGGTGTGTGAAATATTAGTTTCCTTGGCATTTAATAACTCTATCATTTTAATAGTATTTTCTTTAAAAGTATTAAAGTTGTCTTGAATTCCATTTTTAAATTCATCAAGTCTAACATTTTGAATAGTTAAATTGGTTTGGATAGTGGTTTCAAGCATTTGTAATTTAGTTTCAATAGAACCATAATTAGAGTTAGATGGTTTAACTTTATCTAAGTCATCGGAAAAAGTAGCCAGTTTTGAATGCATCAATTCAGTTATTTTTTCCTCTACAACATTTGTTATATATTCTTCACTATTTAATTCAATTAATAATGTCTCTAAATCTTTCAATTTATTATCATGAAGTTGTAGTATTTGTAAAGGTGTTAAAGATTGAGGTGGCGGTGATGCCTGTTTAGCCGAATTTGGTGATTCTTGCGGTGACGATTTGTTTGAAGCATTTTGAGATGATGCTACCGGTTCATTTGTTGTTCGTCTTCTTCGTGC
>Ga0209107_10001206_pt1 | contig 14406 bp, 12 predicted proteins | sample LakErihyJuly2011_2_FD_187460 | JGI IMG/M metagenome (GOLD analysis project Ga0209107, IMG submission 187460) | Freshwater microbial communities from dead zone in Lake Erie, Canada - CCB hypolimnion July 2011 (SPAdes) (version 2) | ecosystem: Environmental > Aquatic > Freshwater > Lentic >... | reverse complement strand
ATCGCTGGACCCGGAATATTTTGTTTCCGTGTTGGGACAGATGTTCGGGTTGTTGTCTTTGGCATTATATATTATAATTATTATTTAGTTTCGTTTTTATACTTTATACATTTATACATTTATACATACTTATAAAAATGAGATGACAATCATCTTATTTTCTTTCAATGAAAGTTTACCGATGAATATTTTACAAGTTATAAAATATTCATCGGCGTATAGCCTCCTTTGGGGATTGAACCCAAGACCTTTTCATTACAAGTGAAATGCTCTACCACTGAGCTAAAGAGGCACTAACCTAAAGAGGCACTGATATCACCATATGGGTGTATACAGTATTATAGGTTTCGTCTCTATATTATTTATTGTAAAACTACATATAATGGTGAAACTTTACACCATTGAAGATTTAAAACAGCACGTTTTAAATCTCCAAGGGAGCGATACCGGTAACGATTTGAAACAAAGCACACCTGCGGTGTGCGGTTTTAAATCTTCGCCGGTATATACTGCGACTCTTTTGAGCGTTATTACGAGGCTTAACAAAAATAAAAAACATAGACAATAACTCATTTTTATTCCTTAAGAACCATCTTATTCAGTCATCAATCTGGGCACACAATTAATCGTCTGTAGCTCCTGCGCCATCAACTTGAACGCATAAGGTATCTCCGCATAAGCGAAATCCGTCATATTGTCGCATATACTACACTTATGGACACTGAAATTGAACTTGCCGAGCATCGCATTGCCCTCGTCATTGTATTGCGCGATCATACCGCATTTCTTACACACGTGAACACTGTATTTGTCCGACACATCGTACAAGCGCTCTCGACAGAATCTGCTGATACCATGTGCCAACATAACGTCACGCTCCATTTCACCGATACGGAAACCGCCATCACGACTCCGGCCTTCGGCCGGTTGCCGCGTCAAATTGACCATCGGCCCAATTGACCTACTGTGCTGCTTGTCATTCACCATGTGTTTCAAACGCTGATAGAAGACCGGTCCGATGAAGATACTTGTCTGGAACTGCTCGCCGGTCAAGCCGTCATACATCACCTCGTTGCCATAACTCTCGTATCCCTGGTCTTGTAGCTTCTCCGCGATGGTCTTCACATCCAGGTCGCCGAAACTGGTTCCGTCGCCGAATAAGCCGAGATGGACAAGCACTTTCCCGAGCAACGTCTCTTTCAGTTGTCCGATTGTCATACGCGATGGAATTGCGTGGGGGTTAATGATGATATCTGGCTTGAGACCGTTCTTGGTATAGGGCATATCACACTCGGGAATGATGAGTCCGCAGGTGCCCTTCTGACCGTGTCTCGAGGAGAATTTATCTCCTATACACGGCTTGCGAAACGTGCGCATCCGCACCTTGGCGCAGTTGTATCCGTCGCCATTTCGGCACTGGACGTTGCTATCCACGTAGATTTCCTCCCCGCCCGTGCGAACACTCTTGCTCTGGTCTTCGTACTTAATCTGTTTTGTCGGGTCGTTGCGGTTCTCCTTGATATTGACCACCTTGGAAATAATAATTGTGTGGTCTTCCAGCAATGTGTTCTTAGGGACGAATCCGGTGGAGTCAATCTTGTCGTAATTGCCGTATTTGATTCCCTTGGTTTTCGTGGGGTCCGGTTTACAGCGACTCACGAGTCGGGTAATTGTTTTGTCCTCGTCCTTTTCCGTGTGATAAATCGTGGTCGCAAACATTCCGCGGTCAATGGAACCCTTATTGACCAACACACTGTCTTCCTGATTGTAGCCAGTGTATGACATAATCGCCACGTGGATGACTTGGCCGGATGGGATTTTCACGAGGTCCAGCCAGTTCATTAGGCGCGTATCTACGAGGGGTCTTGACGGCGAAGTCAGCACATACGCGGTCTTGTCATAACGCTTGTCGTAGTTGGTTGAATAGACACCCATCGCCTGTTTTCCTTGCGCGCAATTACTTGATAGGAAATTATTTCCCGCTATGAAACTATGATTCTCAGATTCAACGGTTATATCTGAAATTAGGCGATTATCTACTTCTTCAATGTGTGTAATTGGCATAAACAACATTCCGTTTATTTCTTGAACTTGATTAAACCATGTTTCAATTGTATCACCATTCAAATTACGCATTGATATTTTACGATTATTCTTGAAACTTTTTATAATATCGGAGATACGATTTGTAGGCATATTCATAATTTTACCAATATCCGAGTTTGATTTTTTATCATCTTGGTAATATTTACGGATTTGTAATATATTTGTTTCGTGTTCAATAAATAATTGTGCTTTATATTTAAAGTATTCAATAATCTTAAAAGACGCAATATTTTTGGTTGAAGCATAACGGTATCCAATTTCATCATAATATCGCATAAGATTTGCTTGGCTATCTTTTATTTTAAAAGCGACCTTAATACGGTTGTCTTCAATTCTTGTTTGGTTTAAATATGTTATTATTATACCAAACCCTTCCAATAACGTTATACACTGCTTCATAAACATAACAAGTGATTCTTGTTTTGATGGATTTATTTGCTGAGAAGTTTCAGCACAAATAAAATTGTAACCCTTTTTATCAAGTTTATTCCAACGTATCTTACATCCATCGCCTCCCTGAAATCCACTGATAAACTCACGTTGGATAATTTTTGAACCCGACATTATCCAATCCGGAATTGGCTTTCGCACAGTTTCTGTTTTTTTTCCAAATGTTATACCAAGAGCTATTAACAATGCTGGTAATATTCCATTATGTGTAACAGAATATGTTGTATGTGTTATTCCATTAAACTGTCTTGTTCCGTGATGGTATTTACATTTATTAAATCCACAGTATTCAATATCATTTTCAAAATCGGTTACATCTTTTTCAGTTCCAAAATCCAAACTACACGCAACAAACTTGAGACCGTTTCTTTCATATATATTTATAGAGCCATCTGCTAATATAAAGCCAAATATTCTTGCTAGAATTGTCAATTTTGGGTTTGATGAATTAAGTGGTAATAGTTGTATGGATTTAAGCTGTTCAATATGTTTATTAATCATATTTTCATTAATTCCATAATTTATCATAATGTTCTTAAAATCCGAATCAGATATTATGATAGTTTCTTCCGCGTTTCCAATAACGGTTTTATTTTGAAAAGGAAGAACACCAATCATAGTTTCATTAATATTCATTTTTTCAACAGTTTTCCAACCTTCTGTTGTCATAAACTTATGGTCATCTGTTGCTACAATTTCACGACCTGAAATTGTGCGAAGTTTGAATATTTTTTTGTCTGTTTCACGAACATATTGATATACTACTTTAGTGTGTGATGTAGACATTGTTTCAGGGTTAAAGCTGATAACTGAATCACCTACTTTTACATCCTTTATCGGTATTTTGTCTCCATTTGAAAGGAGGACAGTTTCATTAATATCCAAACACTGATACGTATTCCTCGGTGCCTGGTTGTGCTCCGGAAACGGGATACACGACGCGAGAACGCCGAAAATGGTGCTGGGATGGATTTCGCAATGGGTGTATTTGATGCGCGCATTCTCAATGATATACGAATCCTTCGCACGCATCGCAATCATCGCATAATTCTGTTCGCATGGGTCTATGTATTCAACCACTGACTCATCCAGTTTACAATTTGTGAGCAGGTCGTTCCACGATAATTCGCTCTTGTCCAACTGGTCAATGATGTCGCGCGTGATGATTGCCCGAGTCCCCTTGACACGCAACAGTGGCCGCGTCATCCGCCCACCATCATTACAAATCTGGATTTCCATATTCTTGTAGTCAAACACGACCGACGTGTAGATGTTGATGATACCGCGGCATTTCTTCTCTTTCATATCGTTGTAGAGTTCCAAAGGCCGGTCAGTGATTCCTATCCAGCAACCGTTGATAAACACCTTCACCATATTGTAGGCATCGGCAGGTTTTATTGAGTCCAGCGCTCGGACAAATGGCTCGGCATACACATAGAGCGACGAACTATTGGACGAAATCGTCAAATGCATGAGCGTGCTGATGCTCTTAACAACACCAATGGATTGACCTTCCGGAGTTTCAGCGGGACATAAGAACCCGAATGTCGTGCCGTGGAGTTTGCGCGGCTCAATCAGCTCACCTGATTTGTCTATCGGCGTATTTACGCGACGCATATGGCTCAGTGTCGCCGCCGTCGTGAGCCGGTTCAACACCTGCGCAACACCCACCTTGCTGCTGTTGCTCTGCTTGATGCTGAAGTCGCCCGTCGCCAGGGCGCGATTGATGCCTGTCTCAATCGTCGTGGATTTTATCATTTTACAGATATTGGACGAATTGATGATATTCTCGTAATTGTCCGTAGAACGCCACGAGCCATTGTTGATTTCCTTCAAGATGTTCTTCACCATCTCCTTCACCATCTTGTTGTAATAGTTGCGAAACAGGTTGTTCAAGAGTGTGCCCGTAGTGTCTATGCGTTTATTTACATAAGAGTCGCGGTCGCTCGGCTTGATATGTCCGAGAGCCGTCCGTATCAGCTTGTTCGTCATGTGTCCCAGGAAATATATCTTCTGTTGGCTCGTTCGGCAATGGGGAAACAAGTCGTTTGCCAACACTTCCATCACGAAGTCGCGCTTCTTCTTGGTCCCGTGGTCCTTGTCCATATTGATGGGCGTGAAGGCCGCGTAACTGGTGATTTGGCGAAGGGCGTCTTCCTGTGTCATAAACTTATTCGCTTCTATCACAGAGGCGTTCAAGTATTCCATGATTTCCTCGTTTTCCGCCGCGGTTTCGTTCAACAATATGTATTGACATATTTCGCGGTCAGATAATACGCCGAGCGCGCGGAACACGACGAACAAATCCACCGCCTCGCGGATGCGCGGTATCACGACTTTCATCGGATATCCGTACCCATTGTTGCGACTAATGACCTCAATCTCTATTTGTTTCGGCGAGATACACTTGTTGTCGGGCATTGACTTGATTTCGGCGTACCAACTACATTTCGCGGTATTCTTGCCGTCGTAGCAATATACAACATTCTGGGCTGCGCGTTCTTGTTGGAGTACGGTTTTCTCCGACCCCTTGATGATGAAATAGCCGCCGTGATCAAACGCACATTCGTCTATGGACGCTGGGTTGATATTTGTGTGCTGGTTCAAGACGCAGATGGACGAATTGACCATGATGGGGAACTTTCCAATACTGATCTTGGAAATCGTCTTGTTTATGATTCGTGGCTGGTCCATATTCAGTGTGTCGCGGACGGTGTATTTGATGTTGATGTCAATGGTCATATTGGACGCATATGTGAAGTTGCGCAGCTTTGCGATATTGGGCAACATGATTTTGTGAGAGCCGTTGTTTTCGTAGATGTGGGGCTGGTGAATCTTCAAATTGGTGAATGTGATTTCGGCTTCCAACAAGTATTGGTTCAGTTCGGCGATGAAGTCTTTGTCGGAGCGAATCATGACAGGGTTGAACATATCAATGGTTTGGTGGAGCTGGCGATTCACGCAATCGTTGTAGGATTCCAGCTGGTGACGAACCAACATAGATGAATGACGGCCTTTGAAATAAGATTCTATGATGGAGAAGAGGCCGTCTGCGTCTTTACCGAGATGACCGAGGACAGTTTCGTCGGCCTCGGTCATCTGTGATGCGATTTCCTTTTCTTCTTTCATGATTTCTTCTAACAACGCCTTGGAATCAAATTGGGGCATTTCGGGGATGGTGTCCTTGTTTGGCGCAGCTGCAGCAGCTGCCTTGGTTCGGGGCTTGTACGCCCTCTTTGGTTTGGTAGTAGTTTCAATAGTGTTTGACATTTTAGTATGAATAATATATGTTTTTAATATTATTTATAATGTGTTTTTCAATTTTTTGAACATTGCTCCCCGTAGGGGAGCAATATTTAAAAAACACTTTGTACTTCCGAAACTATCGTTTCGTCAGTCCAAACAATTTTTTGATAGCCAATTTAATTATATAATTTTTCATATTTTTGGCGTGCTTTTTTGTAATCTTTCTTCTGTTTTTTCCAAAATAATACTATTATTTGCTATTTCTGTTTTTTTTACTTCCGTCAAACTATCTTCAATTACTTGTTTTAGTATAATATCATCACAATCATCACTTTTATATTTATAATCATTCACATCTTTAACAACTTCTAACTCTTCTTCTTCCCAAGACGCACTCCAACAAGACTCAGAGTCATCTGGAAAATATGATGGCGCTACAATTTCAGCAATTTTAATGCCAGGAAATAACCTTTTTATTTCATTAATAATAAATATTTTGTTACCAGGAGTTGCTATTCTTTTTTTAATTTTGTAATCTTCTATTATATTTTCAATCATGAAAGTATAAGTAAACTCACATTCTGCCGCCTTTTCAATAATTTTTTCATATATGTGTGTAATAATCGCATATAATGGAATTAATCTTAATTCGTTGGAAGGAATAACGTGTAACACTGTATCTTTGTTATCTTTATCTTCGTCGCTATCCATTTTGATTTTATATAATTATTTAAATATGTTTAAATCAATTTGTTATATTAAAATCGGTGTTTTAGCGAAGCGCAGAAAATGAAAAAGTACAAAGTGTTGTTTAACACACACTCAACAAGTGTATGTGTTAAAAAATTGTTTGTACTTCCAAAACTGGATGTTTCGTGTTAAAACAATTTTTTGAATGCAAGCCCCCCCGTAGGGGGCTTAAGTTCAAACAACACCTTACTTCAGAAACACCAAGTGTTTCATCAGTAAGCAATTTTTGAAAGATTATTCAACAATATAAACCGAAATCCCAATATATTATTATTGAATAATTTGCGAACAACAGAGGCTCTACAAAGCTTTGAAAAACCCGACTCAGATTTCTTGAAGGACAAAGAATGTCTAATATGTCTGGAATCCATGGATTTGGAAATGAATCAACTTGTAAAATTGCCATGCGGGTGTGCCAATTCAGCATATCACATCCCATGTATAATCCAATTATTAGAATCCGGTGAAAATAAGAACTTTTGCCCTCATTGTAAGACAAAATATACGATTCTTTTAAAACAACAAGTTACCATTCGACAAGTGGTTCCTCTTCAAATAATCCGTCAAGAGCTAAACAATGATTCCCGAATAAAAAATAACGTCCAAATATTGCTTTTTCATCTTATAATAAACTCAATCATGAATATTATTAGCATCTTTGTAAGCAGAGACTATCGCAGATATAATAATTACAACGAACTCCAAGTATTAATGTTATTTTATTTTTTGAAAGTATTTTGTAACTTTTGTAGCTTGGGTTATTCAAAAAATAACATTGAAAAAAAAGAAACCATTTTGATTTTTAGTTACGTTTACCAAATAACTATATTTGGATTGACGATATACACTTTGGCAATAATAAAAAATGACAATTTAACTACGGTTTTATTAGCAAACAACATGTTATTGGTCATTATTGACGTGGCATTCCGGGTATTTGTAGAATACAAAATGAATAATAGAGTCGCCCAAGATGTATAATGTCCCAAAGGGAGTATCGTCAAATCCGTTGAAAAACGGACGCTTGGTATACATCTAATCCGTTGAAAAACGGTTTAAATATAGATGTACTATTTATTTAACGCACGGGATTCAATGTCCAAATACAGATCATTTAGTCAATATCTTGACATTTACCGGAAGAAAACACATTTGACAGTAGATGAATATAGAAACATAATAGATTATACAAATCGCATTTTTCATAGCATCACACCCGAACACATTCTTTTGTCAGAAGTTCAAGGGTTATCGATGCCCACAATGTATGATGTTTGGCAAAAAGACCACGAGTTTGTTCTAGACGAATTGACAACGCCTAAGAAACCGGTCATCCATATTGATGAAAAAATCAACACAATTGCGGATTTATTGGCGGTGATTGAGAAATACCCCGTTCACGAAGATGCAGAATACAATATGAATATGGCGATTCTCAATAAGATTTCAGGAGAACTGAAAGAGTTGGATTCTATGATTGGGATGACTCAACTTAAGAAGAACATTCTTGATCAGATTTTGTATTTTTTACAGGGGTTTTCAGGGTCGGGAGATTACAAACACATTGTTATTTATGGTTCACCAGGAACTGGTAAAACGGATATTGCCAAGATACTGGGGAAAATGTATTCCAAGATGGGTGTGGTCAAGTCGCCGCCGCCACTCAGTGAAACCCCAATAGTTAATAAGAAAACGCATCATGTATTTAAAAAAGCCACCCGCACTGATCTGGTGGCCGGGTATTTAGGGCAAACCGCGATTAAAACACGCGCGCTCATCAATGAATGTCTTGGTGGCGTCTTGTTTATTGACGAAATCTACTCTTTGGGCGACGACTCGTTTTCAAAGGAGTGCGCGGATACCTTGTGCGAGGCGCTGAGCGACCACAAAGATGGACTCATTGTCATAGTGGCTGGTTATGAAACGTGCGTGAATGAACGTTTTTTCAAACTGAATCCTGGATTGGAGTCACGATTTTCGTGGAGATTCACGATTGACGATTACACTTCATCCGAGGTGTGGCAAATATTTAAGAAGAAGGTCTGTGATAGTGGTTGGACACACAGCATTTCGGAATCCGCGGGAGAGGATTGGTTCAGGCGGAGGTACAAGGATTTGCCGGGGTTTGGGAGAGATATTGATGCGCTCTTTTTTAAGGTGAAGATTGCGCATAGTCGGCGGATGTATGGTGCCGCTGATTTGACCTTGGTTAAAATGGTCTCGGTTGCTGATTTGGATGCGGGATTCGTTGCTTTCAAAGAGAGTATGAAGAAATCCGCGCTGTATGGTGGAAATAAGGGGTTTGTATCGTCCATGTTTTTATAAGGCCACCTTCGGTGGCCGACCTATAAGGTTGGCTCTGAAGGAGCCTACCGACCCATAAGGCCTCCCGTAGGGAGAAGGTGGCCGACTGATAAGGCCTCCCGTAGGGAGAAGGTGGCCGACTGATAAGACCACCTTCGGTGGCCGACTGATAAGCCCCCTCCCTACGGGAGGGGGTCCCGTATGAAGGTCCGACCAAAGGCCTTTCCTACGGGAGGGTCCGAAAGGAATGGGTTTCGTAAATATATTGTAAACAAAACAATATTATAGAATATATTTAATGAGCGCTATTGCTGGTGGGGAAAAAAAAATAATCCAAATAAACCCCGAAATGTTTAAAATTGCCAATAACAATACTCGCAAAAAGAATCCCGATAAAATACCCCCCAAACCAATCAAGATGAAGTCAATCAATCGTGATAAAACATTGAAGCGCGATATGTTGCGGCGTATTCGTGCGAATCAGGCTGAGCAATACAATAAGATTTTTGGTGGAACGGATAAACCAACAAGCGTTAGTAGTCCGATACGTGTATCCGCTGAGGAGAAGTTTGATTCTGGGTTCAAAGAAACAATGGACTTTATGAATAAGTTGGTGGATAAGCAAAAACGTGAATCTGTACAACAGACGCATAATCAAACTATGCGGGCACCAGAACCAAGACCGATTGTTCAAGGATATCCGACCCAAGGATATCCGACCCAAGGTCAACCGATAGTACAACAATCCTTTGTTCAAGGGTATCCGGTTCAAGGGTATCCGGTTCAAGGGTATCCGGTTCAAGTCCAACATCCGATAGTAAAACAACCGATATCTCAACAATCTTTTGTTCAAGGGCCTCCGATTCAGTCCCAACATCCGATAGTAAAACAACCCTTTGTTCAAGGACCTTCGGTTCAAGTGTTTTCTGGTACACAACAACTATTCCCACAACAACAACAACCTTCTGTTCAAACACCAATGCCGGTTTGCGAGACTCCCAAATACGGTTGTCTGAAAAACGGTTCTCTTCCCACCTATCGCGCCTCTATGAACAAAACTGTAAAAGCATCCGACATCCAAGAAAAACCCAAAACCGACAATGCCATTGACCGCATTCGCGCCCGACTCAATGAGCGCGCAAACCGCCAACAAGCAATTAAGGTCCCCAAAACCAAACTAAACAAACTGATTCGCAGAACATATCACGTCGGCAAAGATAAATATCGGCCATCTGTTGGTGTGTTGTTGCCAAACCGGACAATACGCAACAACGTCACAAACAAATCGTTTATGTTGAAAAATACGTCTATTGACGAAATACGGCGATTTCTTTTAAAACAGGGGTTCATCAAAGTTGGGTCCACCTCTCCCAACGATGTTTTGCGCAAGATGTATGAAAGCATTATGTTGATTGATGGCGAGATCAAGAATTACAATCCGGATAACTTGCTCTATAACTTTTTCAACGACAAGCCAAAATAAGGAGAGACCGATGATTTGTCATTGCGACAACCTTACGAAAAATTGAAAACTAAACCGATTGATTATTAGAACACAAATAATAATCAATCCACAATTATAAAATGGAAAAAAAACTCAACTCACGCGCCGAACAATACATCACCAAGTTCAAGGATGATATTCGCAGTAAATTGATTGAACTTGGAATAACAGAACAAGAAAAAGCCAACGCACTTCTTGAATATGTATACGAATACGACCGCCTCACATTTAGCAAAGATGACATCTCAAAACGCAAGCGCATCCAGAACTCCATCCCCACCCAGAATCGCTGTAATGCGAAGCGTGCCGACAACAAGCAGTGTACTCGCAAACGCAAGGATGGGTGCGAGTTTTGTGGCACTCATTCCAAGGGTGCGCCATACGGTATGGCAGACGACGTTTGCGGTGACTGTACAAAGAAACTGGACGTCGTCGCCAAGGATGTGAATGGGATCGTCTATTACATTGACAAGTTTATGAATGTCTATAAGACGGAGGACATATTGTCAGGCAAATCAAATCCAGCTGTTATCGCTAAATGCCGCGAGATAAATGGCACCATCGTCATTCCGGAGATTGATCATTTATAAAGCCCCAAGGTCGCACGCTTTAAGGTCGCACGCTTTAAGGTCGCACGATTTGAATGTCGCACGCTTTAAGGAACTGACGTAGTAGCCTTCGGTTTCACCAACCTGCGAATGGTTTCTTTGGTAGTTGCCTCGCGGTTTTCATTTATGAAACTGTTTAGCTCTGTCGCTTGTTCGGCATTGCCTTCGTAATATTTCAAAAGCACATCCGTGAGATATTTCTTAGTTATCGGTTTTTTTATTTGTTTTTTGGAATAAACCAGTTTCCCCTCTTTTACATTGAACTCATCTATATTGTTATCTTTCATAGTAGTCATAAGCCGCTTTGATATATCTGATTGTTGTGTTTTTCGGTCACGTACTTCTTTGTTGAGATTACGGATTTCATTGTCAATGCGCATCCATTCTTTGATTGATTCTATGATTTCCGCTTTGTTTATTGATGCCGCTGACATTATATTCTAATTGATTATTTTTTTATCTTATTTCGTGTTAAATACTTATCAATCATGTTGAGACTCCCTTTGGTGGGAGTCTCTAATCCGTTGAAAAAAGCGTCTGCCTTTTATCAATAAATTATTGATAAATATATATATGATTTTTAGCAGCAGTTATAAAAGGTCGTCTATTAGCTATCAGCAGCAGACTAAAATGTTTACTGCGCCAATACAAATACAAAGACCTCAGAATAATATTGTTGTGGAACAAACGCCGCCACCCGTGAAACTAAAATGGGGGAAACCGATTTGGACTTTTTTTCACACGATGGCGCAAAAGATGCGTGGCGAATATTTTCATCTCATTATTGGTGATTTTATGCGGATTATAACATCCATTTGTAGCGTCTTGCCGTGCCCAGTCTGCTCTAAGCACGCGATGGAATATATTCGGTCAGTCAACGTGAATAATATTCGCACCAAGGATCAACTGATTGATTTCTTTCATGCGTTTCACAATTCGGTGAATCAGCGAAAGGGGTATCCGTTTTTCCCGAGAGAATCGGTTGTCGCCGAATATACAAGCAAAAATACATATTCTGTAATTCACGAGTTTATGTACCATTTTGAAGACAAACAACGGTCCGCAAAATTAATCGTGGATGACTTTTTGCGACGACGAATTGTTCCCCAGGTGAAGACATGGATAAATGCGAATATTCAATACTTTGAGCCATAAACTTGGGGTCGTAAACTTGGGGGTCGTAAACTTGGGGGTCGTTCTAGACTTTTAATCCACGCCGTCTGCAATTGAACTTCATTTTTTTAGTATCCGCATTACATGTTTCTTTGCCTGGCGCTATGAATGTCGGCTTTGACAAAGCCCCCCAGCCAACACCTAGCAACAACCCAATTGTTAATGGTATTATTACAAAAACCCCGGTACAATTTAAGTAATTATATGCAACATCAATCATTAAGAATATTAGAAGCGGAATTACAATATAAAAGTTCGGTACGGCTGCCATAAATAGATATCCGATGATAAATGAAATAGTATGTGTGCTGAGAGGGAGGTACGAAATGACTGTGTTATTGAATGTCAAAATATTACAATGTGCCGCGGAGTAATCCATGATATCAAGTTCGCCCTTTTTACCGTCGCGAAATGTCGTTATTTTATCTTTTATTGGCTCTATTCCAGATATTATAATGGTTATAATAGATGTAATCAGTGCTCCGCTTGCTACCATGATCCCTGTAACTTCGCCAGCAACGATTGAATAAATGGCGAAAAATGAAATTATAACAAATGGGAATATTCTGTAAAACAGAAAATATAATTGTTTAAACTCCATATTATATATTATTGAGTAATATAATTATGCGTCTATAAATATTCGGTCTATAAATATTCGGTCTATAAATATTATAAAATGGTATAAACTTTTGGTGTCTATTATTATAAATGGGAATACCAGCATATTTTTCGTATATTATTAAAAATTATATTCACGTGTTGAACCCGCTAATAAAAATGCGCTCAACCAAGTTTCACAATTTGTATATGGACTGTAATTCGGTGATTTATGATGCCGTGCGCGAAATATATAAGACAGACCCTGATAACTCGGCAAGTTATCCGCACATCTTGGCCCTCATATGTTCAAAAATACAGGGGTACATAGACCAAATCCGACCATCAAATGCGGTTTACATAGCGTTTGACGGCGTGGCACCTTTGGAGAAAATGGAGCAGCAGAGGTCGCGGCGATATATGAATAACTTCTTGGAAAAAAATGGGTGTGTTGAAAAGTCGAGCGGCATTGATACTTGTTTGATTACTCCAGGAACGCGATTTATGAACTATTTGTCTAAATATGTGTATGACTATCCGTTCAAAACCTTGGATAACGTGAAAGTCATCGTCTCTGGTTCTGACCAATGGGGAGAGGGTGAACACAAATTGTTTCAGCATATTCGTGATTTTAAAGCCGAACATTTGGGGAAAAATACGGTGATATATGGTCTTGACGCCGACCTGTTGATGCTGTCTATCTTTCACAAAAATATGACTACATTTTATGTATTTCGCGAAACCCCCGAATATGCTAAAAGCTTGAATATGGATTTGAAAGGGGGCGACGGACATTTGCTTGATATCAATGAACTGTGTGTCTCTATTTTTAAAGAGATGAAAATGCCACTAGATGAGGCAGCTGGGATAACACTTGATACGCGGATCCATGATTATGCGTTTTTGTGTTTTCTTTTGGGGAATGATTTTATGCCGCACAGACCGGCAATAGACATTCGTATTGATGGCATTCAAGTATTGATGAATGCTTATCGGGATACTATGCAGCATGGGAAACTGATAGATAATGATAGTGCTGAAATCATATGGGAACAGTATAACAAGGTTTTGGAGTGGATAGATGAACGCGAAGAGGAAATTATGTTGCGACATATGCATATTCGGGAAAAGCAAGATAGACGGTTGAAGCCATGGGAGCATCGGATGGGGTCTGAAGAAGAGAAATATGTAGGGATGGTGGAGACGGGATGGAGAGTACGTAAGGGGTCAGGAGTATTAGGAAAAGAGTCATGGATATTGAAATATTACAAGGGAGTAGTAGAGAAGGAAGTAGTGAGTGAAAGACAACAAAAGAATTACATAATGCCAATGGAATATGTAGAGGATAAGGTAAAGGAAAAGTACAGTGAATACTACGAATGGAATGGAGAAGTGAGTATGGGTTATAGAAAATATCTGTGGGAAGGAAAACCGAAAATGAAAAAAATGCCTTATGAAGTATTCGTGGAAATGGGCGAATTCCTGAAAACACTCCCCGAACCGGAAATACATTATTAATTCACAAGACTTGGTTAAGATTCGTGTTCCGATACTCTCTAACAATATTTGGTTAAGATATTGTCACGAAGATTGGTTAAGATATTGTCACGAAGATTGGTTAAGATATTGTCACGAAGATTGGTTAAGATATTGTCACGAAGATTG
>Ga0209107_10001203_pt1 | contig 14424 bp, 14 predicted proteins | sample LakErihyJuly2011_2_FD_187460 | JGI IMG/M metagenome (GOLD analysis project Ga0209107, IMG submission 187460) | Freshwater microbial communities from dead zone in Lake Erie, Canada - CCB hypolimnion July 2011 (SPAdes) (version 2) | ecosystem: Environmental > Aquatic > Freshwater > Lentic >... | reverse complement strand
TACACTGATGTACTCAGAACGCAATTCAGTTAATTCGTTTTTTAATTCTTCTTTCTCTCTTAAACTCTTTACATGAAAATGAGAAAGTGCTATATAAACCACAATAATTCCAACCGCCATAAATATGGGTGGCATCAATTTACTCAAATTATCTTTGTCGATAAAAAAGGTAAAATCACTGGCTTTTTTAAGCATTTCATCAGCCTGCTCGTTCGCAGGACTGGCATGGCCTTTTTCAGGATTGATGGTATTGGGCTTAAACTGGTTCAAATCTTTTCTGCTATTCTTAATTTTGCACTTCTCGACCTTCTATTTCTATCTATTTCTTCACCGCTAGGAATGATTGGCTTTTTAGTAAGAGATTTGAATACTTCTGTTTTATTTCCGAAAAAATCCTTCTCAACCTCCCCTGCTACATTTCCAGAATTGATAAAGTTTTTTACCATTCTGTCTTCCAATGAATGGTAACTCATTACCACCAAACGCCCACCTTTTTCTAAGACAGCAGCTGAATTTTCTAATAAGCTTTCTAAAGCTTTCATCTCTTCATTAACTTCTATGCGCAATGCCTGAAAAACCTGCGATAAGTATTTGCTTTCTTCCTTTGCGGGGATACAATTGCGTATTGCATCTTTAAATTCATCGATGGTGGTGACTGGGTTAATTTTGCGCTTTGCGATGATCAACAAAACCAATTTATACGCATTCCTTACCTCGCCATAGGTATTAAAAACCCTTAGCAATTCTTTTTCAGTATAAGTATTCACTACATCGCTGGCTTTAAGTCCAGATTTACGGTCCATACGCATATCCAAGTCACCCCCTAAACGGTGTGCAAAACCTTTATCTGCCTCGTTTATCTGATGAGATGAAATACCCAAATCAGCCAATATGCCATCAACTGGAACCGCTTTTAAATACTGTAAAAATTGTTTGATGTATTTAAAGTTGTGGTTTATAAACACCAAGCGTTCGTCTTCGGGCAAATTCCCAAGTGCATCCAAATCCTGATCAAATGCATACAACTTTCCTTTGGGGCCAAGATGCTTTAAAATTTCTTTTGAATGACCACCACCACCAAAGGTTACATCCACGTAAAGACCGTCTTCTTTTATTTTAAGACCCTGAATGCACTCATTCAACATCACTGGCAAATGGTAGACTTCAGTTGTCATTGTTGTTGTTTTTTAAAGGGTTTTGCACAGGTGGATTATCACCCATTAACTCTTCAGCCATCCTTGAAAATTCTTGGTCGTCGAACTTCAATTCTTCTTCGTAATGTTTCTTATCCCAAATTTCTATTTTGTGGTTGTAACACGATACAATCACATCGCCTTTCAAAGAAGCATATTCAATCAAACTATTTGGAATGTTAATCCTGCTACTGGTATCTATGGGAACGATGTTGGCACCGTTGTTAAATTGACGAATAAACTTTCTGGCGGTTCGGTTAAAATCATTTAGAACCTGCAACTTTTCTGTTTCCATCGACCAATCGGCAGACGTGTATAAAACCAAACACTTTTCAAAACCTCGGTTGATTACCATTGCTTTGGCTTCTTTGTCTGGAATTTGCAAACGCAGCTTCGCCGGCAAGATAATTCTACCCTTGCTGTCAATTTTGCATTCAAACTCTCCGATAAACCGTGCCATTTAGATTCTGTAAATAATTTTGTAAAATAAAATCAAAAAATCCACTTTTCTCCACTTTTCTCCACTTTGTTGATAATTATTTTTTAATTGATATGCAAATGCTTGTAATTCATTTGATTAAACCCAGTTTTTTTGGGCCTCATTTTTGGCTCCTTTTATTTCAATAGGGCTAAAAACCCTCCCTTTATGACCGTATTTTTGTGGAATGAAAAAAATTCTGTTTATTCTCCTATTACTAACGGTTATTGAAAAATTACCAGCGCAAGGTTGCATCGATGCAGGAAACCTGAACTAAAGTATAGATTACCCTCTAATAAGATAATTAAAAGCCATTTGTGACAAAAATATGACTTGACAGTATGAAGAATATTTGATTAAATTTGTTGGCCTTTAGCCACAACCATGAAACCAATATATGATTACTACGGACTAATCATCAGTTTTAAAAAAGAAGCCAGCTTACCTATTCTGCTCATGGCTAATAGAGGCACCTTCTGTAGCACTTTCAGCATTGGGTTTTCAGATGGTTTAATGGATGCGCCAAAACACATAAAAGGCGAAAATGAACTTGATACCGCAGACTTCAAGACGTTTACAACATTAATCGAAAACAACAGCAGCGAAATCATCAAACTGTGGCTCGATATCTTCCTTTACGGCAAAGACCATGAAGTGGAGCTGATTAAGACAAAATTGGTTTAATATTTGAATTAAATAGCCTAAATTTGAATTTAAATTGAGCTTAAAAAGACCTCTAAAATAAAATCTAACAATGAAAGTAATTATTGATATCCCAGATAACGAAGCAGGCTTCGGATTGAAAGTATTAAAAAGCCTTTCTTTTGTTAAAAAAGCCAAACCAATGAGCCTTTCAGGGGAAGAACTGTTAAAGGACCTAAAAGATGCAGCGAAAGATGTGCGCGTGCATAAACAAGGCAAGTTAAAATTAAAAACCGCGCAAGAATTACTGAATGAGTTATAGGATAATTCCAACTCATAGGTTTGAGAAAGAAATCAAAAGGTTAAACATGTTGTTGGAGTACTCGCAAGTTCTAGAGAACACTATACTTCGTTTCGCTTAGCTCTTACTCCTCCTGTTTACGATTTCTTTGAAACGAAAAGAAACTCCCCACTACGACGATGCATGTTGTTGGTATTCCTGCCAACAACGCCATATACAAAACGACCTGGCACATCTTTACGATTTCTTTGAAACTCTTTAATTTTCATGATTAATTTGTATCAAGTAATAACCGTTTAATTCTCTACTACACGAAACGGCCCCAAGCAGAAACGGCAGCCCAGATGCGTTTATGGGATAAAGTTTAAAATATGAATGCATGGCGAGCGGCAGTAAGCCCATGTATAATTTAAAAAGAATTAATATGCTAAGACGCAACTGGCTATAGTGGATGCTTGGTCAAGGCAGACTTTTTATTATCGTAAACGTATACCAGATTATCGCACTGAAGGCGTTGTTGGCGGGGACTCCAACAACATGTATATCGAAGCGGTTTCACAAACTTTTCTCAAGAGCTTGCGAGTAACTTGCGAGTACTCCAACAACATGGTTCCTGTTTTATTCAACAAAAAAAAGCCTCCCTTTCGAGAAGCTTTTTTGAATAAAATCTATATTGAGTAGAGTTTTAAAAAGGATACGCAATGTAATGAGTAAGCTACATCGATGCCCCGCCCTTGCTAAAGCCCGTTGCGTGAATGCAGCGAAGCGGAATTCTCTGCAACGGGGCTCTTGCTCTTATTTTAAGATATCCCTCGCAATATGGAGGAAAATTTCAAGTTCTACTTAAAATAGCCAAAGCCCTATTTTAAGATATCTCTTGCAATCTATGGGGAAATTTCAAGTGCTACTTAAAATAGTCAGAGCCCTATTTCAAGATATCTCTTGCAATAACAACACGTTGTATTTCACTGGTGCCTTCGTAGATTTGGGTAATCTTCGCATCGCGCATTAAACGCTCTACGTGGTACTCTTTTACGTAACCATATCCACCGTGAACTTGAACCGCTTCGATGGTTGTTTTCATTGCCACTTCACTGGCAAACAACTTAGCCATACTACCAGCTCTGTTGTAATCCATATGTTGGTCTTTTAACCAAGCAGCTTTTAAACACAACATTCTTGCAGCTTCGATTTCTGTAGCCATGTCAGCCAATTTGAATTGAATGGCTTGGTGGTTCATAATTTCTGTACCAAATGCTTTTCTTTCTTTAGAATATTTAAGCGACAATTCGCAGGCACCGCTTGCAATGCCTAATGCTTGAGCAGCAATACCAATACGTCCACCGGTTAAGGTTTTCATGGCAAACTTAAATCCAAATCCATCTTCACCTATTCTGTTTTCTTTCGGAACTTTTACATCCGTAAACATTAATGAATGTGTATCACTTCCGCGAATACCCATTTTATCTTCTTTTTTTCCAACTACAAAACCTTCCAGGCCACCCTCAACAATAAATGCATTGATGCCTTTATGACCAGCCTCAACATTCGTTTGTGCAATTACCAAGTAAATAGAAGCAGTTTTACCATTGGTAATCCAATTCTTAGTACCGTTTAATAAGTAGTAATCGCCCATGTCGATAGCAGTGGTTCTTTGTGAAGTTGCATCGCTACCGGCTTCTGGCTCGCTTAAACAAAATGCACCATGCACTTCGCCTTTCGCCAATGGAACCAAGTATTTCATTTTTTGTTCTTCTGAACCAAAGGCTTCCAAGCCCCAACAAACCAATGAATTGTTTACAGACACTACCACAGAGGCAGACGCATCTATCTTGCTCAGCTCTTCCATAGCCAATACATAACTTACCGTATCCATACCGCTTCCACCGTATTTAGGATCTACCATCATACCCATAAAGCCCAATTCGCCTAACTTTTTAATTTGTTCAGCTGGAAATTCTTGGTTGTTGTCGCGCTCAATTACACCCGGTAATAACTCGGTTTGCGCAAAGTCCCTAGCAGCTTGTTGTACCGCTAATTGTTCTTCTGTTAGTTCAAAATTCATTACGGGCGCAAAAATACATTGTTTCTAATTACTATAAAAATTGTAAGCGCCTGATTTTAATAAAAAACACATATTTACTTCAGTTTGACTTAAGGTTTCCACCCAAACGTGTATTTTTGCAGCGATGCTCATCATTCAAAACCCAAACAACGACCCATACTTTAACCTTGCTGCCGAAGAGTATTTACTTAAAGAATTTAACGAAAATATTTTTACCCTTTGGCGCAACGAAAACGCCATCATTGTTGGTAAGCACCAAAATACTTTGGCGGAAATTAACACCGATTATGTTCAAGCCAACAGTGTTAAAGTTGTTCGTCGCCTTTCGGGTGGTGGAGCGGTGTTCCACGATATGGGAAACCTTAATTTTACCTTTATCACCAATGCCCAAACCGCAGAAGATATCAAAATTGATTTTAAACAGTACTGCATTCCTATTATTGAAGTACTAAAAACCTTGGGCGTGAATGCTGAATTCTCTGGGCGCAACGACCTATTAATTGATGGAATGAAATTCAGTGGAAATGCTGAACACATTTACCACCAAAAGAAAAGAATCTTGCACCACGGAACACTTTTATTTACCAGCCAAATTGCCGACTTGTCTGCTGCCCTAAAGGTTAATCCGCTAAAGTTTCAAGACAAGGCCGTTAAATCGGTGCGCAGCCGCGTTACCAATATCAGCAGCCACTTAAAATCTGAATTGAGTGTCGAAGCGTTTTACAAATTGATTATCGACCACATGGCCGCTCAGTATTCTGATGTGCAGTTTTACACCTATACAGAAAAAGACATTGCAGCCATCGAACAATTGGCCAACGATAAATACCGCAGCTGGGCATGGAATTTTGGATACTCACCAAAATACACCTTTGAAAAAATGTTAAAATCTGAAGGTGGCAATATTGAGGTGTATTTATATGTAGAAAAAGGCATCATTGAAGAAGCCCGCTTCCATGGCGATTTCTTTAACATCAACGACAAAGAAGAAATTGAACAAGCGCTTAAAGGATGCAAACATTTTAAAGCCGACATTGAAACTGTGTTTTCTAATTTTGATATCCCTAAATACTTCAACAAAACCAGCGCCGAAGAACTTTTGGCCGGCATGTTCTAAACTATTTTTTTCTTAACCTACCCTGCGAACGCGGATGGTACATCGCTATGGTTTCTTTTAAGAAACTCTTATCCAAATGCGTGTATATTTCAGTGGTGGTAATGCTCTCGTGACCCAACATCTGCTGCACCGCACGCAAGTCGGCTCCACCTTCTACCAAACAAGTGGCAAACGAATGCCTGAAGGTATGCGGACTGATGCTTTTGCGTATGCCAGCCCTTTGCGCCAATACCTTGGTCAATTTAAAAATAGACACCCTGCTTAGGGAAGATCCCAAATGGTTTAAAAACAAAGTATCGCTGTTTTTCTTTTGCATTTTCATGTGCACACGTACTTCTTCTAAATAAATACGTATAGCCTTCAAGGCGGCATCACCTATAGGCACCAAGCGTTCTTTATTGCCCTTGCCTGTCACTTTAATAAATTCGTCGTTGAAATAAATTTCAGAAATATTTAAACCCACCAATTCACTTACCCTTAACCCGCAACTAAACAAGGTTTCTAGTATGGCCTTGTCTCTATGCCCCATGGATTTGCTCATATCAATGCAAGAAATCATTTCATTAATTTCTTCTAAGCTCAATACTTCGGGTAATTTGCGGGCCAATTTTGGCAGTTCTAAAAATTGGGTTGGGTCTTTTTGTAAAAGCTCCTCCATCAATAAATATTTGTAGAATGCACGCAAACCGCTGATCATGCGCGCTTGACTGATGGCCGCCACACCAGCATGACTTAGCGAAGAAACAAAACTCAATAAATGCTCATATTCCACCTGCAAAGGTGTTACACCTAAGTTCTCGTATTTTAAGAAATTTTCGAAGTATTTTACATCGTGCAAATACGCCGAAATGCTGTTCTTAGAAAGTGATTTTTCCAACAACAAATACTGCTTAAAGCCTTTACCGGCACTATGCCAGTCCATAAAAAATTATAAATCTATTTGTCTAACGTTTAACACCTCTTCTGTATTGGCATCGCTCACCACACAAACAACATGGCATTTGGCCAAATTAAAACCAGAAGGCACTTCAAAATCCAACAGTTTTTCGAAGGTTCTACCAGCTACCAAAGTTGAATTTAATGCATTACCAACAGCGTTTCCAAAAGCATAACGCAGCACATGGTTGTGCACATAATTGTCGTCGTATGAAGTTAAAGTGGTTTGCTTACTCACTATTCCAGATTCGGTAATAAATAAACTGTATTTGTGGTTGTCACTAACGGCAGTGTTGTATACCAATTTCATTTTAACCGTTAAGTTTCTGCCACTTAAAGTTTTTTCTAAGTTAATATTTACTGGGGTTGTTGAACGCAAACGCTGGTTTACCAAATTTGGCCAATTAGAATACGCATTGAAACGGATGGTTTGAACGCCAAATTTAGATCGGTCTACATAACCGCTCGGCAAGGAATTTGGAATACCCAATTGGTTAATTACTTGACTACTGTATACCGAATTAACATCGGTAAATCCTGGCCATGGAGCAGTGAAGAATACATTATAGTCAGCCGAATACAACGCCATAACCACCACACTGTCTTCCGATTTTTGAGCAAGGATATCCAAGGCCTTTTGAGCCGCATTAGGACAATTGTTACAACGCACACCTGTTATATCTTCAATTAATACCGCCTTGTGTTGCGCAGCAGGAATAACACTGGCGACATAAGTGGTGTCTTTACTTACTGTTGGTTTGGTAAAATCTATATATGGTGGAATTTCTTCACAAGCGCTAAAGGCTAAGGCTAAAAAACTGCCAATAAAAACAAGATGTTTCATCACACAAAAATAATAAATTTTGTTTAGAATTAGCGAAACAATATTAATTTTGAAGCTCAAGATGTCCAAAAACCCAATTCTACAGTCCTTTAAATTTGCCTTCCAAGGCCTTGCCTTCGCTTGGAAAGAACGCAATTTTAAATTGCATATTCTTTCTACAATAGCGGTTTTAAGCCTGGGGGTTTATTACCAAGTTGCCAGCTTGGAATGGATTATTTTATTGCTTTGTATTGCTGGGGTTTTAAGTCTTGAGTTGCTCAATACAGCCCTAGAGAAATTCGTCGACCTAGTTTCGCCCAATAAACACCCCTTGGCTGGCATGGCCAAAGATCTCAGCGCCGCTGCCGTTTTGGCCTTCTCCATTGCAAGCGCCATCGTCGGTCTGATCATTTTCTACCCTTACTTTTTTAATTAAATAGAAGGCTGTATTTTTGCCTCTCTGTTTTCAGGCCCACGTGGTGAAATTGGTAGACATGCCACCTTGAGGGGGTGGTGACCGCAAGGTTGTGCAAGTTCGAATCTTGTCGTGGGCACCCTGTATTAGTTAATTGTTATTAGTTATTAGTTATTAGTTATTAGTTATTAGTTATTAGTTATTAGTTATTAAAAACAAGAAACCATGTTGTTGGAGTACTCCTTTCAGTACTATTTGTCACCGAAATCTTGAAGCAATTCCTATTGCCTCGCTCCGCCCTCTTGCTCTTGCTTCACCCCCAATATTTCCTCCAAAATCTCCCTATTATTGCTCAACCTTGGCACCTTGTTTTGACCACCCAATTTGCCTTTAAACTTCAACCAATTGTAAAAAGTATTGCTTGGCATTGATTGAATTCGTGGCATTTTTAAGGCAATATCTTTGTGGCGCTTGGCCTCATAGTCGCTGTTAATTTCTTTTAATTTGCTGTCTAAGGCCGAGGCAAAATCATGTAAATTATTAGGTTCGGTTTCAAATTCTATCAACCATTCATGACCGGCATGGTCTTCCTTATCTAAGTATATAGGCCCAGCAGTGTACTCGCGTACCTTACTGTCTGTTACCTGACAAGCATGTGCTATGGCCTTTTCTGCGTTTTCTATCACCACCTCTTCGCCAAAGGCATTGATGAACAATTTGGTGCGCCCGGTGATGTGAAATTTATATGGATTAACATTTGCGAATGTAATGGTATCGCCCAATTGGTAGCGCCACAATCCACTGTTGCTGCTTATTACAACGGCATAATTAACGCCTGCCTCTACCTCACCCAATAAATAAGTTTCAGGGTGCTCTTGGGTCAAATCACTTGCCTTTATAAATTCATAAAAAATGCCATAATCTGGCATCAATTGCATAGCCGTATCATTTAAGTCGCTTTGTATTCCAAAAAATCCCTCGCTGGCATTGTAGGTCTCCAAATACTTCATATTCGAATTGGAAATCATGCGCTTAAATAAGTCTCTATAGGGCGTAAAACTTACTCCTCCATGAATGTACAATTGCAAGTTAGGCCAGACATCAGAAATATTATTGGTGCCTTTCATGGCCATAAGTTTTTCCATTAATACAATGGTCCAAGTAGGCACACCAGAAATACTGGTTACATTTTCTTGAATCACTTGTGTGGCCATTTTTTCAAGCTTCAATTCCCAATCGTCCATCAAAGCTATCGATTTATCCGGGGTCTTTAGCAAGTTGGCCCAAGTGGGCATATTGTTCATTAAGACCGCACTCAAATCACCGTAAAATGAATTTTCATTAAAGGAATTGATTTTGTGTGATCCCCCAATAAGCAAACTCTTGCCATCAAACACCTCGGTATCTGGGGCATTCAAACAGTAGTATGTCAAAACATCTTTACCGCCTTGAAAATGGCATTCCTCAAGGGTTTCGTAACTAACGGGAATAAACTTGCTTTTGTCGTTGGTGGTTCCGCTGCTTTTGGCAAACCAAACAATTTCACCTGGCCATAAAACATTGGCCGCACCTTCCATTACACGTTCTATAAAAGGCTTAAGTGTTTCATAATCTTGAATGGGAAACCTATTCTTAAAATCTTGGTAATTATCTATAGATTTAAAATCGTAGGTCTTACCCCACTCGGTGTCCCTGGCATCATTCACCAAACGTTTTAAAACATTCAATTGCACTTCGGCAGCGTTTTTTACGGCAGCATCTAAAAACGCTACGCGCTTCCTAAAATACCATCCCATCATTGTGCTCAAAACCGCCATAGCTTCTGTGTTTTAACGTTTAGAATTCTCAGCAAAAATATAAATAAAATTTCAACTTTTTTGACCTTATTCAAGATAAGTTTTGAATCTTCATATCTGCTTTTTTTGCTTTTGCAAAACTTTTCTAACCAGCATTTGAGCAGAAGCCATCGCTTATCGATAAGGCTTTGAAAACGAAAGCATTAAAAATAATTTGTTTTATTCAATTCCTTTTGATACCTTTGCAGCCCTGAATTTAAAGGGGTTTAGTCGCTTTAAATAATGCGGATGTGGCGTAATTGGTAGCCGTGCCAGACTTAGGATCTGGTGCCGAAAGGCGTGGGGGTTCGAGTCCCTTCATCCGCACTTATTTTGGTTGAACAGTTTTCATTAACTGCTTTAACTGTTCCCTAAAGACAATTGAGCCTTTTTAGGTTCTTAAGTACCCATAATTATATAAACACTTCATTTGGATGGAATTAAATTTCAATAAAATCGACAATCTAAACGCTACCTTAGTTGTAACTTTAGAACAAGCGGATTACGCACCCTTAGTAGAAAAAGAACTCAAAAAACAGCAAAAACAAGCCGTTATAAAAGGTTTCAGACCAGGTGCTGCGCCCATGGGCATGATTAAAAGCATGTATGCCAAAAGTATTTTAGCCGAGGAAATTAACCGTTTGGCAAGTAATGGCCTTTACGATTATTTGAAAGAACAAAGCATCGACATCATCGCCCAACCACTTCCTAGCGAAACCATTGAATCAGATATAGACATCGAAAAAGGTGAAACTTTTGTTTTCGCCTTTGATCTAGGCCTAGCTCCAATATTCGATTTTAACATCAGCAATAAAGATTCTTTAGATAAATACATCATTGCAGTTGACGATGCTGAAGTTGATAAAGAAATTGAAAACTTAGGCAAACGTTATGGCAAATTAGAAACAGTTGAAGTTTCTGAAGAAAAAGACGTTATTTATGCTACCGCTTCTGAACTAAACGAAAGCAACACGTCTTTCGAAGGTGGTGTGAACGATAAAGAAATTTCTTTTACTGCCGATTTAATTACCGACGAAGCGGTCAAAAAACAATTAAGCGGTGTTCAAGCTGCTACGGTTTTAAATTTAAACATCTACAGTTTATTCAACGAAAACCATACAGTAATTGCTAGCACTTTAGGCATCGCAAAAGAAGCGGTTGCAGATTTGAATCCAACGTTCAAAATCAGCATCACTGAAATTAAAAGACAAATCCCTGCTGAATTAAACCAAGAGTTATTCGACCAAGTAATGGGTGAAGGTGTCGTTACAGAAATCGAAGCATTCAGAGCTAAAATCAAAGAAAATCTAGAAACTTACTATAAAAACGAAAGCGACCAACAAGTAGAGCATATGATATCTCACCTTTTAGAGGAGAAACACGAAGTGCCGCTTCCTAACGAATTCTTGAAAAGATGGTTGTTGAATACCAAAGAAGAGCAATATTCTGCTGAGAATATCGACGAGCGCTACGAAAACGAATCGAAAGTTTTGAAAGAAATTTTAATCCGTGAAAAAGCAGCTACACAATATGAATTAAAAGTTGAACAAAAAGACATTGAAGATGCTTCTTTAGGTTACACCCTGTCGTTGTTCCGCAACTATGGCATGCAAAATCCTGATTTCGAATTTGTGAAAAAATTCAGTGATGACAGTTTGAAAAAACGCGATTACATTGAACAAATGAACGACATCGCCATCAGACGTAAAGTGTACAACCAGGTTAAAGAAATTATTTCTTACAACGAAAAACCTGTGAGCATTGAGGAATTCTATAAACTTATAGAAACCCATAACCACCAGCACCAGCACTAAGTAAACGCATTTTGCTTGTAACAAACTATTATTTGAACCGTTTGTTATATTAGACGAGCTTGTTTAAAATAATATCGAAAAGGCCAAAACTAAATTTGCGCCTTTTTGTCATTAAAGCTAAATTTGTACTATTATTGTTTATCATCAAATACCATGAACCAAGGAAACGAATTTAAAAAATATGCTACCAAACATTTAGGATTAAATAGTTTGATGGTAGACCGCTACATAAATAGCACCACGCCTTCTGGAATTACCAATCTTACCCCAAATATCATTGAAGAGCGTCCATTAAACATCGCTGCTATGGACATTTTCTCAAGATTGATGATGGACAGAATTATTTTCTTAGGTGTGCCAATTAACGATGAGGTTGCCAATATTGTAATGGGTCAACTTCTATTTTTAGAAAGCTCTAATCCAAACAGAGACATCCAAATATACATCAACAGCCCAGGTGGAAGCGTTTATGCAGGTTTAGGCATATACGACACGATGCAGTTTATTCCAAGTGATGTAAGCACCATTTGCACCGGTATGGCTGCAAGTATGGCTGCAGTATTAATGTGCGCTGGAGAGAAAGGTAAACGAACCGCTTTAAAACATAGCCGTGTAATGATACACCAGCCGCTGGGTGGTGTGCAAGGTCAAGCAACCGAAATTGAAATTACCTACAAAGAAATTTCAAAACTAAAAAAAGAACTATACGATATCATTTCTATACACTCTGGTCAACCTTTCGAAAAAGTTGAACACGACAGCGATAGAGACTTTTGGATGACCTCTGAAGAAGCCAAAGCCTATGGCATGGTTGATGAAGTGTTAACCAGAAGCAATGACAAAAAATAATGGCAAGTAAAAAAACAGGGTCTTTCTGCTCCTTTTGTGGCAAACCAAAAGATGAAGCTACTATGCTGATTTCTGGCATAGAGGCTAATATCTGCGATGCATGTGTAGAACAAGCATCTAAAATTGTTGAGGTTGAATTTGGAAATACCGCTAAAAGCAAAAAACAGTCTGGTGATTTACGCCTTAATTTGCTTAAACCACAAGAAATTAAAAAGCATCTGGATGAATATGTCATTGGACAAGACCAAGCTAAAAAAGTTTTAGCTGTTTCGATATATAACCACTACAAGCGCATCCTAAATGCAGGCGATAAAGATGAGGTTGAGATCGAAAAATCAAACGTGCTTTTAGTTGGTGAAACCGGAACCGGTAAAACACTTTTAGTGCGCACCCTTGCGAAAATTTTAAAAGTGCCTTTTTGCATTGCAGATGCCACTGTTCTAACAGAAGCTGGTTATGTTGGTGAAGACGTTGAAAGCGTTATATCGCGTTTATACCAAGCAAGCGACTACGACGCAGATGCTACCCAAAAAGGCATTGTGTACATAGATGAAATTGACAAAATTGCCCGCAAAGGCGACAACCCTTCCATCAGCCGTGATGTTAGTGGTGAAGGTGTTCAACAAGGTTTGTTAAAACTACTTGAAGGTACAATCGCGAACATTGCACCAGAAGGTGGCAGAAAACACCCTGATCAAAAGTTTGTCAAAATTGATACCCGCAATATTTTATTCATATGCGGAGGTGCTTTCAATGGCATAGAAAAACTAATTGCAAAACGACTCAATAATTCCTCTATCGGATTTAACTCCACCAAAAAAGACCGCATTAAAGATTCAGATTTAATTGAGCAGATAGCCCCCTCAGATTTGAAGTCATTCGGACTTATACCCGAAATTATTGGTAGAATGCCAATGATTACATATTTGCAACCATTGGACCGCGAAGCACTTCAAAACATTTTGGTTAAACCAAAAAATGCCCTGCTTAAACAATACGTCAAACTGATGGATTTGGAAGGCATTAAATTAAGTTTTGACAAAAAAGCCATAGACCTAATTGTCAGCAAAGCTGTTGAATTTAAGCTTGGTGCCCGCGGACTTAGAACCATTTGCGAAAAGCTAATGCTCGATGTCATGTACGATGCACCTTCTATGAAGGAAATAGAAATTACCATTACTTCCGATATGGTGGTGAGCAAATTGGCCGATTTGGACGCCACTAAAGCTGCTTAAACCATGGACGCCCTTAAAGCTGCATTTCCAAATTTTGAAGCAGGTTTAGTTGAAGGCATTGAAACACATGCTGTACATAAACATTTAAAAGCCGGCGAAGTTATTATACGCACGGGGCAATACATTCAAAGCACCTTGCTGGTTTTAAGTGGAAAAATTAAAATATTCCGCGAAGACCAAGAGGGCAATGAGTTTTTAATGTATTACCTCTTGCCTGGTCAAGCCTGCGCTGTATCAATGATATGCGCCACCAAAATGGAAACCAGCCAAATAATGGCAAAGGTTCTTGAAGATGCAGAAGTCCTTATGATTCCCCTGCAACAAATGGAATCATGGATGGCCAATTACAAATCGTGGTATGAATTTGTAATTAATACCTACCGCAACCGTTTTGACGAACTTCTAACAGTAATAGACCAAGTGGCCTTTAGAGGAATGGATGAGCGCTTAGAATTTTACCTTAAGCGCCAAGCTGAAAACCTAGGTCAAAAAAACATCAACATCTCCCACCAAGAAGTGGCCAACGAGCTTAACTCCAGCCGCGAAGTCATATCCCGCTTACTCAAAAAAATGGAGCAAAGGGGCTTGGTCAAATTGCACCGCAACCACATTGAGTTGTTGGATTAATAGGCCCTGAAAATTGCTAAAATTTTGTGCAAATGAACTCTACAAATTGTAGTAATTTGCCCTTCGGTTATGATGTCTCCTGAATCCATATTAG
>Ga0209107_10001201_pt1 | contig 14441 bp, 16 predicted proteins | sample LakErihyJuly2011_2_FD_187460 | JGI IMG/M metagenome (GOLD analysis project Ga0209107, IMG submission 187460) | Freshwater microbial communities from dead zone in Lake Erie, Canada - CCB hypolimnion July 2011 (SPAdes) (version 2) | ecosystem: Environmental > Aquatic > Freshwater > Lentic >... | reverse complement strand
CATCTTGAACAGAGTTTAAAGCACCAAATCCTTCCATGAAAAATCCTGTACATGGTTTTGCACCAAAATAATACCTGTAATAGGTTGTTAGCATAAAATTGACGTTGGAATCATTTGAAAACGGTAATAATAATGAAGCTCCTATGGCAGATTCTTCATTTAATACTCTTTCATAACCAACTTCCAATGAACCTGCAAGTAAAAAAATGGCGTTAATTTTTAATTCATCTGTACCAATAATTGGATTGGATTTATCTTGTCCAAATCCAAAAGTTGAAAAAATTAAGGCGGCAATAAGTAAGAAATTTTTCATAAAATAGGTGTTTAATTTCTTGCAAATCTAATTCCTTTTTAAAAAATAAACTGTTAAATTGAATGTAAACTTTCAATAAACGCTTTTGAATAGTCTTTAATTTCATTGCGTACTCTTCGGAACTCACCAATTAATTCTTTGGCTGTTCCCGTTGCTTTTGAAGGATCTTCAAAACTATGGTGAATGGTTTTAGTTTGCGTTGGGAAAAACGGACAGGATTCTTTGGCATTGTCGCAAACGGTGATTACATAGTCAAATGTAATTTCGGAATATTCATCGACGTGGTTGGAGGTGTTTTTGGAGATGTCTATTCCATCTTCGGACATTATTCCAACGGCAAAAGGATTGAGTCCGTGAATTTCTACGCCAGCGCTATAGATTGCCACATTGTTTTTTCCGAAGTGTTGTAAATAGCCGTGTGCCATTTGACTTCTACAGGAATTTCCTGTGCATAAAACTAAGATTTTTTTCATACTAACAACCATAATAAATTGATTAATGTAAATCGTGCATCAAACCCAAAAAGGATGTTTAAAATGGTTATCCCAATGGTAATAATGATTGGTTTTTTATACTTAATGATTATTTTTTTCATATTTTACTATCCTTGTTTTAAATTTTTTCTTTTCAAAATCGCTCGTCTTTTAACAGCATTCTGAACTATTAACATCGGTTTGTATGATATTGATAAAGCTTTGAAGTTTTTTAATGGTGCTTTCATTCAAGCAATAGCATATGGAATTGCCTGAAATAGTTCCTTTTATAACTCCTGCTTTTTTCAATTCTGACAAATGTTTTGAAACTGTAGATTGCGACAAAGGCAAGAATTCTACAATGTCTCCGCATATGCAAGTTGGTGAATTGATTAGAAATTTTACGATTTCCAAACGTGCGGGATGCCCAAATGCTTTTAATATTTCAGACAGTTCTATTGTTTCTTCGGAGAAACCTATTTTTTTTGTTATTCCCATATCGCAATATTACGATATAGTTTTGAATAGCGAAAACTTTAAATGAGATTTAACTTTAATTTAATTTTGAATAAAAAAAATCCTGACGGTTTAAAGTCAGGATTTGTATAGATTTTTATTCTTCAGCAATTGCATCCCAACCACGCGCTTTCAATGGAATTTTAGTATTTGCCCGAGTTACTAAATGAATTCCTTCACTTTCTTGCGTCATATGACCAATAATGGTAAAGTTTGGGTTTCCTTTGATTTTTTCGAAATCTTCCATTGCAATAGTAAACAGTAATTCATAGTCTTCGCCACCATTTATTGCTACAGTTGTGGCATCGATATTGAATTCTTCGCATACATTTATCAATTGTGGGTCGAGTGGTAATTTGTCTTCATATAAATTACAACCTACTTTTGATTGTTTGCAAATGTGCATAATTTCCGATGACAATCCGTCCGAAATATCAATCATTGCCGTTGGTTTTATTTCTAAAGCGTGCAGTAAAGTACGCACATCTTTTCGGGCTTCTGGTCGCAATTGACGCTCTATTAAATAGGTATAAGCTTCTAAATCAGGTTGCGAATTTGGATTGACTTGAAACACTTGTTTTTCGCGTTCCAATACTTGCAATCCCATATATGCCGCACCAATATCGCCTGAAACTACCAAAAGATTGGTTTCTTTAGCGCCATTTCTATAAACCAATTCGGCTTCATCGGCTTGACCAATTGCAGTTATGCTAATAATCAATCCTTTTTGGGACGAAGTCGTGTCGCCACCAATGACATCTACATTATATTCTTGACAGGCAACGGTAATTCCATCAAATAAATCTTCTAATGCTTCAAGAGGAAATCGGTTTGAAACTGCAATGGAAACTGTAATTTGAGTTGCTTTTGCATTCATCGCACAAATATCTGAAATGTTTGCCACGACTGCTTTGTACCCTAAATGTTTCAGTGGCATATAGGCCAAATCAAAATGTACGCCTTCGATTAATAAATCGGTGGAAACTACAATTTTTTTATCGGCAAAGTCCAAAACTGCAGCATCATCGCCAATTCCTTTTAAGGTAGAAGGTTGGTTGATGGAGAAATTTTTGGTTAAATGGGCTATCAAACCAAATTCGCCTAATTGTGCAATACTTGTTCTTTGTGGGTTTTTATCTTCAATCATTTTTGTCGTTGCAAAGGTTTTAGAATTGCAAAGGTACAAAGTTGTGAAGGTTTATACTTAAATAAAAACAGAGAATTGTTTGCGTTATGATTTTCATTCTAGTTATAGAATAGCTTTTACCACCGCTTTTGGAGCTTCTTTTCGAGTTCCGTCAAAGCCGTCAACGCCAGAAACAGTGGTGTATTTCATCACATATTTTTTCCCGGGATTGATAATTTGATACGCTGCTTGACACATCATCGTAGCCTCGTGGAAACCACAAAGAATTAATTTTAGTTTTCCGGGATAGGTATTTACGTCACCAATGGCAAAAATTCCTGGGATATTCGTTTGATAATCCAAAGCATTATTAACTTTAATAGCATTTTTTTCAATTTCTAATCCCCAATCTCCAATAGGGCCTAATTTGGGGGTTAATCCAAAAAGCGGAATGAAATAATCGGTTGGAATGGTTCTTTGCGCTCCATTTTCGTCAATAACAATTGATTCTAAATGTTCCGCTCCGTTTAAACCAACAACTTCGGCGGGTGTAATCATTTTTATTTTTCCTAAATTTTTCAATTCCTGCACTTTTTCTACAGAATCTAATGCGCCTCTAAATTCATTTCTACGGTGAATCAACGTTACTTCAGAAGCAACATTCGACAAGAAAATACTCCAATCTAATGCAGAATCTCCACCACCAGCAATGACTACTTTTTTATCTCGAAATTTTTCTGGGTTTTTAATAAAGTATTTAATTCCTTTATCTTCATAAAATTCGATGTCTTCGATAAGTGGTTTTCTTGGTTCGAAACTTCCTAATCCACCTGCAATCGCAACAACTGGAGCGTGGAATTTTTTCCCTTTATTAGAAGTTACAATAAAACTTCCGTCTTCTTGCTTTTCAATCGTTTCTGCGCGTTCGCCTAGAGTAAATCCAGGTTCAAATTGTTTGATTTGTTCCATTAAATTAGAAACTAAATCACCCGCTAAAACTTCAGGGAATCCAGGAATATCGTAGATAGGTTTTTTCGGATACAATTCAGATAATTGTCCGCCAGCTTGTGGCAATGCATCCAGAATATGACATTTTAATTTTAATAATCCTGCTTCAAATACGGTAAATAAACCTGTTGGTCCCGCTCCTATAATAAGTATGTCTGTTTTAACCATTTTTATTCTTTATTTTTTAATGTTTCTGTAATTTCATTCATTTTTTGGACTTTTTCCTCGAAATTTCCTTTTAGAGTTTTTCGATATTCATTTAGGTTTTCAACCATTTTATTAATGTCGTCCGGTATTATTTCTTCAAAAAACTCCCGTAGCCTTTTAGCTGTTGTTGGCGATTTTCCATTGGTAGAAATGGCGATTTTTACATTTCCTTTCGTTACAATTCCACCCAAATAATAATCGCATAATGGCGGCGTATCGGCAATATTACAAATCAAATATCTTTTTCTTGACAAATCATAAACGCGTTTGTTTACCGCTAAATCATCGGTACAAGCAATAACTAGGTGTCTTTTGCGAAGCATCCACCGATTGAATTTTTTATAAGTCAATTGTACTGAAGGATGTTTTTGCGACAAAGCTTCTAATTCAGGTAGAAATCTTGGCGCAACCACCTCAACATTGGCATTTGGACTCGATTTTAATAAGAACGATAATTTTTCTAACCCTACGTTTCCTCCACCTACAATTAGAACATTGAGGTTGTGAAGTTTTAAAAATATGGGATATAATTCATTCCTCTCCATTATTCCCTTGCACAAATTTTATTAGATACAAATTCTTCGTAAAACCCTTTTAACGTATTACTTTCTCTCACCACTTCACCAATTACAATGATGGCTGGCGAACTTAATTGATTGTCTTTTGCTACTTTCGAAATAGTATTTATTGTTCCAATACCAATTTTTTCATTTGGCATCGTTCCATTTTGAATAATTGCTACCGCTGTTTCTCCTTTGGATTCATTTTGAAATAAAGATACGATTTGCGCTAATTTGCTCATCCCCATTAAAATCACAACCGTTGCCGATGATTGCGCTGCAAGAGCTACATCTTTTGATAATTTCCTGTCGGAAGTTGTACCAGTTATTACCCAAAAACTTTCAGAAACTCCTCGTTTTGTCAAAGAAATCCCTTGATTTGCTGGCACCGCAATCGAGGATGAAATTCCTGGCACAACAAATGTTGGAATACCAAAACTTTCAATGTATTCGATTTCTTCGCTTCCGCGTCCAAAAATAAAAGAATCTCCTCCTTTTAAACGTATCACATTTCCGTAAGTAAGCGCATTGTCAACAATCAATTGATTGATTTGATCTTGCGTATATTCGTGACACCCCTTTCTTTTACCCACAAATATTTTTATGGATTTTTTTGGGGCATACGTCAGAATTTCTTCGTTTGCCAAGGCATCATACAAAACTACATTTGCCTCAGCAAGTGCTTTTGCTCCTTTAATAGTTAGTAAATCTGGATCGCCAGGACCTGCTCCAACTAAGGTTACTTTTGGATTTATCGTTTTATGCATTAGCTAAATCTTTGTCTCTATAGGTTTCAATTGTTTGAAAAAACGAAGCTGCTTTTTGAATATATTGTTTTGCAAAAGCTTCAGAAGGTTCGTTTTTATTAATTTGATATACCAAGTCTTTTAGGCTTGAATTCAATTCTATTTTTTTAGTTTCGATAAAAATTGTGTCAAATAAGTCAATTATTCCAGCGTGGTGATTTGTTTTTTGGTTTTCAGCGAGTAAAATTGCTTTAGCTCCATTGACAAAACCTGCGTAAGCAAGATAAATAGCATCCGACCATTTTTGATCATCAAAAGCTTCTTGTGCAAAAGTTAATTTATCTTTGGCTTCCAATAATAATGTCGCAACTAAATCAATAACCACACCTGCACATTCGCCTACACCAACTGCTTTTACATAATTATCGGCATTTCCCCAATCTACAAAATCAGCTTGGGTAAGATTTGTTAAATCGGCTAATGGTTTTAGAAATTCATAGAAATATTTCTCTCCTTTGGCATCATAATAATCCAAAAACGAAAGTCCATTTGCGTTGGATTCGAAATCATTTAATATAAAACGCAACGCATCTGGTCCTCTACGACTTGGAATTTTGATTACTTTGTCAGAAAAACGCCCTGTTCCATTTCCTAAATTTCCACCACCTAATAACACTTGAAGTGCCGGCGCAACTAATTTTCCTGAATTGATTGACATGCCTTGAAAACCAATTTCTGCCATATTGTGTTGCCCACAAGCATTCATACAACCACTAATTTTGATTGTAATTTGTTGATTATTGGCATATTGTGGATATTCTGCATTTAAAACGCGTTCTAATTCTACTGCAATTCCCGTACTACTTGCAATTCCTAAATTACAAGTGTCTGTTCCTGGACAAGCTGTAATGTCTGAAATCGTGTTATATCCTAAAGTTATAAAATCCAATTTGGCCAATTCTTGGTAGAAAAAAGCTAAATTTTCTTCCTTAACATTACGAACTAAAATATCTTGTCTTAAAGTAAAACGCAATTCATTGGCAGCATAATTCTTGATTAAATCTGCTAATAATCTGGCTTTGTCCGTATAAAAATCGCCTAAAGCCACTTTGATTCCAATAGCTACATATCCAGCTTGTTTTTGTTGAATAACGTTCGATTTTTTCCAAGCTTCAAAAGCTACAGCATCTTCAATTACTACTTTTGGCGCTGCCAATAAAGGCTCAGGAATTGGGCTTTCAAAAGCAGTAGTGTCTATTTCAACCGTTGGATGCGATAGCGCTTTTTTCTCTTCTTCGACCAATCGCAAGAACTCGTCTCTACCAATATCTTTGATTAAAAATTTCATTCGTGCTTTCAAACGTTTGGCCCTTTCGCCAAAGCGGTCAAAAATTCTCAACACTCCTTCGGTTGTTGGGATAATTTGATTTACCGGAACAAATTCAGAAAGCAATTCGGCGTGGTGCGGCTGCGAACCTAATCCGCCACCCAACATTACTTTGAATCCTCTTTGACCATTTACAATTTTTGGAATAAACCCTAAATCGTGCAAATAACTCAAGGCCGTATCTTTGTCTGAAGAGGAAAATGAAATTTTCACTTTACGTCCCATTTCTTGATTCACAGGGTTTCTCAAAAGAAATCTAAACAATGCATCAGCATAAGGAGATACATCAAAAGGCTCATCGATATCAATTCCTGCATTTTCACTGGCAGTTATATTTCGAACTGTATTGCCGCAGGCCTCACGAAGGGTCACATCATCTTTTTCTAATTCAGCCCAAAGTTGCGGCGTTCTGTCTAAACTTACATAGTGAATTTGGATATCCTGACGCGTTGTTATGTGCAAACGACCCGTTGAATATTCATCGGAAACTTTTGATATTCTCAATAATTGTTCGCTTGTCACTTTTCCAAATGGCAATTTAATACGAATCATTTGAACCCCTTCTTGGCGCTGACCGTAAACTCCACGAGCCAAACGAAGACTTCGAAAGCGTTCGTCGTCAATTTTTCCTTCTTTGAATAAGGCAATTTTTCTTTCTAAATCGATAATGTCTTTTTGGACAATCGGATTTTCTATTTCTGTTCTAAAACTTTCCATCTTTATTGGTTGTTGGTTGTTGGTTGTCGGTTGTTAGCAGCATTACTATCAACTAAAAACCAATAACTATTTTATAAATCCTACTCCTGCTGTTGTATTCGTTGCGGTATCAATTAAAATAAAAGCACCATTTGATTTGTTCTCGTTATAAGCGTCAAAATACAAGGCTTTGCTTAATTTAATATTCACTTCTCCTATTTCATTAATTGCCAATTGACTTGCTTCTTTCGTTCCAGAATAATCAGTTGAAATCGTGTTTTTTATATTCTCGATTTTAGCCAAAACTCGGTTCGTATTGTGCTGAATTAAATATTTTGATCCTGCAACCAATTTTTTGCTATCCATCCAACAAATCGTTGTATTAATGTCTTTTTCAACCCTTGGAAGTTCGTCTGATTTTACAATCATATCACCTCTTGTCACATTAATGTCATTTTCCAATTCGATAGTGATGGACGAACCTGCAGTCGCTTCATCAAATTGTTGGTCAAAAAAGTGGATGTTGGTCACAATAGATTCTGTCAAAGAAGGAAACACGGTAACCGCATCGCCCACTTTAATATTGTCTCCATATAATTTCCCAGCATATCCTCTAAAATCATGGTATTGCTCTGTTTTCGGTCGAATTACCGTTTGAACTGGAAAACGTGCTTTGCTTTTTTCATATACATCTGTGGGTTCCAATTCCTCCAAATGTTGTAGAATTGTTTGTCCTGAATACCAAGGCATTCCACCTAATGATTTCGCCACATTATCACCTGTTAAAGCACTTAATGGAATGTAACTTACATTTTGTTCTTTGAAAGTGCTTTTAGCATTCAATGCTTGAAAATCAGCTTTGATTTTGTTATAAACTTCTTCCGAATAATCCACTAAATCCATTTTGTTTACGGCAACAATCACTTCTTTGACACGCAATAAATTATTGATAAAAAAGTGACGATACGTTTGCTCAATAACTCCTTTTCGGGCATCAATTAAAATAATCGAAACTTGCGAAGTCGAAGCTCCCGTAACCATATTTCGGGTATATTCTACGTGTCCTGGTGTATCGGCAATAATGTAACTTTTCTTGGCAGTCGAAAAATAAATGTGGGCTACGTCAATCGTAATTCCTTGTTCTCTTTCGGCAACTAAACCGTCTGTAGCCAAAGAAAAATCAAGATAATCATATCCTTTTTGTTTGCTGCTTTTTTCGATTGCCTCTAATTTATCGATAGTTAACGATTGGGTATCGTATAATAATCTTCCGATTAATGTGCTTTTTCCGTCATCAACACTTCCTGCCGTTGCTATTTTTAAAACTTCCATTTAATTTTTGTTTAAGGTTTAAAGTTCAAAACTTTCAATTCCCTATTATATACTTGTTATATTTTAAACTTTTGAAAAATGCTTATTCTAATAATGTCTCTGTCATAAAAATCAACTCCAGAAAACCTTCTTTGATAATTTTTTATGTATCCCAACTCTACAGTTATTTTTTTATTGAAACCATATTGAATAGCTCCATAAATTCTATTTTGGTCAAATACATTATTAACTACATTTGTCCCTCCATTGAACATCACTTCGTCGGATAGAATTGCTTTTATATAATGTTCATCGACTTGCCAAAAATTATAATCGGCTTGAACTCTAAATCGGCATCTTAAAAAAAAATCATTTCCTAGATAATCATCCTTTGTATTATATGTATTCCTGAATCGCTGTTCGAATTGATATCTTTGATTAAATTCAAATTTCCCAGCTTTTTGCCTCATTGTCAAATCTTGTTGTACTCTATATTCTGGTGTTTGAAAACCAAGAACAATTTCAGGATTTTGGGTAGTTACTGAAAAATAAGCAAAACCACTTCCCACTTCGACTTTATTATTTAATTTATACCGACCCTGAATTCTAAACAACCAAACATTTTGTTGCGTTGGGTTAGAAAAAAATCGTTCATCGACCTCTGCAACTGCAAGCCATTTTTTAGAAAATTCTAGCTGAGCTACATATCTTGTCCAGAGCAAACTCTGTTGGTCTACATTTTTTGCTGTTTGTGCATTTATAACATAAAAACCAACAAATGCTATAAGTAAGAACAGCTTATTGTAATTCATTTTCTAAAAATATCCTTGTTGTTTTCTTTTTTCCATAGCCGCTTCTGAACGTTTATCGTCTATCCTTGCGCCTCTTTCTGATATTGTAGAAGTTCTGATTTCGCCAACTACTTCAGCAATAGTTGCAGCATAAGATTCAACTGCGGCAGTACAACTCATATCGCCAACCGTTCTAAAACGCACGATTCTTTCTTCGATTTCTTCATCTTCTTCTTGGTAAACAAAAGGAGAATGCGACCAAATCATTCCGTCTCTTAAAAATACTTTACGCTTATGCGAAAAATAAATCGATGGAATTTCAATTTGCTCTTGTTCGATATAACTCCAAACGTCTAATTCTGTCCAGTTTGAAATAGGAAAAACACGAACATTTTGACCATTTTCGATTTTTCCGTTCAAAATATCGAACAATTCTGGTCGTTGGTTTTTTTCATCCCATTGACCAAAATCATCACGAACAGAGAAAATACGTTCTTTGGCTCTTGCTTTTTCTTCGTCGCGACGAGCGCCACCAATGCAAGCGTCAAATTTAAATTCTTCTATTGCATCCAAAAGTGTGGTTGTTTGCAAACTATTTCGGCTGGAATATCGTCCAGATTCTTCAATCACTTTTCCTTCATCAATAGCGTCTTGTACATTTCTAACGATTAATTCCAATCCTAATTCGGCAACCAATTTATCTCTAAATACGATTGTTTCTGGGAAATTATGACCTGTATCAACGTGTAATAATGGGAAAGGAATTTTTGAAGGAAAGAACGCTTTTTGCGCCAAACGCACCAATGTTATTGAATCTTTTCCTCCAGAGAAAAGCAAAACAGGTTTGTCAAATTGAGATATTACTTCTCTGAAAATGTAAATCGCTTCGCTTTCGAGAGCATTTGTTTTTAATAGTGTACTCATAATATAAGCCCCCTAACCCCCGAAGGGGGAACTGTTGGGGTGGTTATTTGTTAATTATTTAATTTTCATCTTCACTAATTCCCCCTTTGGGGGCTATGCAAACCGCATTCTTTATGACTCGATTCCCACCACCATCGTCCAGCTCTAATATCTTCGTCAGGCAAAATAGCTCGGGTACAAGGCGCGCAACCAATGCTTACAAACCCTTGTTTGTGCAATGCGTTTTGCGGCACATTATTGTCGTCAATGTATTTTTGAACTTCCGATATTGTCCATTTTAGCAATGGATTGAATTTGATAATATCAAAATGCGCATCATATTCAAAAAGTGCTAAATCATTTCTGTTTTCAGATTGTTCGGCTCTTAAACCCGTAATCCAAATCGCATTTCCTTTCAAAGCTTTGGTCAACGGTGCTACTTTTCGAATAAAACAACATTGTTTTCTGTTCTCCACCGATTCGTAAAAGCTGTTTGGCCCTTTTTCTTCGAGCAATTTTTCTACAACCAAAGCTTCTGGAAAATAAACTTTTATTTCTTTTTTATATTTTTTCAAGGTTTTATGAAAAACATCATAGGTTTCTTGAAATAATCTTCCTGTGTCCAAAGTAAAAATGGTAATTGGCAAATCGTTTGTAGCGATTAAAGCTGTAATTACCTGATCTTCTTGACCGAAAGAAGTCGAAAAAACCACTTTGCCATTATATTCATCAGCCAAAAAAGCCAAAGTTTCCTCGATGGAGAAGTTGGCAGTTTTTTCTAATAAAAAATTTATTTTTGATGTATTCATTATAACAATTTTGACAAGGTTCTTAAACTCAAAATGATAATCAGTATTCCAACGGCAATCATCATTGGCCTTCTTTGGATTTTATTTACCAATTTAGCAGCAATTGGAGCAGCAATTACACCTCCTAAAATCAATCCAATTATTACCTGCCATCCATCAATCCCCCCAAAAATAATAAATGTAACGCCGCTTGCAAATGAAACTGCAAATTCTGCTGCATTCACTGAACCGATGGTATATCTTGGATTTCTGCCTCGTCCAAGTAATGTAGAAGTCACTATTGGACCCCATCCACCACCACCAACAGCATCCATAAAACCTCCGAAAGCAGCCAAAATCCCAAGTCGTTTAGTTCTTTTTTTTATAATATTGTTTTGCAATGCTTTCCTAATAATAATAAGTGCTAAAACAATCATATATCCTGCTATGAATGGTTTAATTACATCGCCATCAATTATATCAGAAAGTAAATACGCTCCAGTAATTGAACCTAAAACTCCAGGAATTAAGAGATGTCTTACCAGTTTTTTGTTAATGTTTCCAAATTTATGATGAGAGATTGCAGACGCACCCGTTGTAAACATTTCAGAAACGTGGACTCCAGTGCTGCTGATTGCAGGTGGAACTCCATAAGCCAATAAAAATGAAGTAGATGTGGCTCCATAACCCATTCCCAATGTACCATCAACCATTTGGGCAATAATTCCTATTCCGAAAAAGATTAAAAATTCTTTGTTAAAACCCGCAAAAAAACCATTCCACGTAAAATCAGCATAATAATTGTATATCAAAACTGTCAATAATACAACTAGTAAAAATACTGGAACAACAATCCAAAGCTGTTTGGCAAAAGTACTATTTTGCGTTACCCCAACGGAATCATTGAAATTTTTAGTAAATTTTTTAATCATAATTGAATTATCTATATTTTAAATCTATTAACCTATAGGTTTTGTAGGATAAACGGCAAAAGTAATTTATTATTTAATAAAATCATATAAAAAGTGGGAAAATTTTCTTAGAAAGCGATGTCCGCAAGTGAATTGTTTTCCAAAATAATAAGTGTATTATCCCTAATTTCCATCATTAGTCTTCTAACAGAACACGTGATTTCATCGATACAATCATCACATTTTTCATAAAAATTATGACTAGCGCACGGCAATAATGCAATTGGACCTTCTAAAATTCTATACACCGTTGCCATATTTATATCTTTTGGGTCTTTAATTAAATAGTAACCACCGCCTTTTCCTTTTTTAGAACCCAAAAAACCAGAATGTCTTAATACCAATAAAATACTCTCTAAAAACTTCACAGAAATATGCTCTGCTTTTGCAATTTCGGCAATTTGAACAGGGTTTTGATTTTCTTGACGAGCCAAAAAAGTCAGTGCTTTAATTCCGTATTTTGTTTTTTTAGATAGCATATTAATGATTTTAATCTCGCAAAAGAGAATCAAATATCGTGAAATTTTTAAGACAATGCTTGATCTAAATCGGCAATTATATCTTTTACAGTTTCTAAACCTACAGAAACACGAACCAATCCGTCTGTTATACTCACCTCCAAACGTTCTTCAACAGACAATTTACTGTGCGTAGTAGATGCGGGATGGGTTACAATTGTTCGGGTATCTCCCAAATTTGCTGATAAAGTGCAAAGTTTTATTTTGTCTAAAAATTTTTGTCCACTTTCTAAGCCACCTTTAATTTCAAAGGCTACGACATTTCCTCCCAAACGCATTTGTTTTTTGGCAATTTCATACTGTGGATGCGATTTCAAGAACGGGTATTTTACCAGATTTACATTGGGATGCTTTTCAAGAAATTCGGCAACAGCCATTGCATTTTCGCAATGTTTTTCAAGACGAACCGCTAAAGTTTCAAGACTTTTGGATAAAACCCAAGCATTAAATGGAGACAAAGCAGGGCCTGTATTTCTTGAAAACAAGTAAATTTCACGGATTAAATCTTCACGTCCAACAGTTACTCCACCTAAAACTCGGCCTTGACCATCAATTAATTTTGTTGCAGAATGGATTACCAAATGAGCACCGAATTGAATCGGATTTTGAATATAAGGCGTTGCAAAACAATTATCAATTATCAAAATCAGGTTGTGCTTTATAGCAATTTGTCCTAAATATTCTAAATCTAAAATATCAACTGCAGGATTTGTTGGCGATTCAGCATAAATAATTTTAGTATTTTTGGTAATATAATTTTCAATAGTTTCTGGTTTATTAATATCGAAATACGAAGTCTGGATATTCCATTTCGGGAAATACTTTGTGAAAAGGGCATGGGTAGAACCAAAAATACTACTAGCAGAAACAATATGATCGCCCGAATTCAACAAAGCAGCAAAAGTAGAATAAACAGCCGCCATTCCGGTTGCAAAGGCATAACCCGCTTCGGCACCTTCCATTTTGCATATTTTTTCAACAAATTCGGTTGTGTTTGGATTACTAAATCGGCTATAAATATTCCTGTCTTTTTCCTCTGAAAAGGAGGCGCGCATGTCCTCAGCGTCTTCAAATACAAAACTAGAAGTTAAGTATAAAGGAACGGAATGTTCTTGAAATTGAGTTCGTTCTAATTGAGTTCGGATGGCTTGGGTTTCAAAACCAAATTCAGATTCTTTCATTATTTTTTATTTTCCTCACCCCAGCCCTCTCCAAAATAGTGGAAGCCGAAAGTGGATTGTTATTAATTATTTATCTTGACTTCCTTCCCTTTGTGATGGGTCTGAGACGGGATTTCCATTCAAAACCACTTTATAATTTACTGTAGCTGTTGGTTCCAATGTTTTAGAAACCGAACAATACTTTTCAAATGAAAGTTGGGCTGCCCGAGCTGCCTTTTCTTCATTGATTGGCCCTTCCAAAAAGAATACAACGGAAATTTCTTTAAAAGGTTTGGCGTCTTCAATTTGAACTCGAAGCCCTTCAACCTCTGCTTTGAAGGAATTGATTTGCTGCCGTTGTTTTTTTAAAATAGAAATCATGTCAATGGCACTGCAACCAGCAACTCCCATTAACACTAATTCCATTGGGCTTGCGCCTAAATCATCACCACCAAATTCAGCTCTATTGTCAACGTTAACAATATGTCCACGTTCGTTTTTTAACTCAAAATGATAATTGTCGTTTACTCTGTCTAAGGTAATTTTCATACTAATTGTTTTATTTCTATTTCTGAAAGCCGCAATATATCCGATAATACGCCACGTGCCGTAACCTCTTTACCAGCTCCAGCTCCTTGAATTACAATTGGATTTTCACCATACGATTTTGAATAAATTTCAATCAAGCTATCCGCACCTTTCAATTGTCCTAAAGGCGAATTGCTTGGAACAGAAACTAATTTTACTTCTAATTTATTGTTTTCAACGTCTAATTCTCCAATATATCGCAAAACATGTCCTTCAATTTGAGTTATTTTTGCAATGCGATACGGTTCATCAAATAAATTTTTACTTATTGCATATTCTGGTTTGGAATGGGTTTCATTTAAATTTGGAAGCAACAAAGAAGTGATATTAATATCTGAAAATTCTGTGTCCAATTCAATTTCTCTCGCCAAAACCCACG
>Ga0209107_10001200_pt1 | contig 14449 bp, 26 predicted proteins | sample LakErihyJuly2011_2_FD_187460 | JGI IMG/M metagenome (GOLD analysis project Ga0209107, IMG submission 187460) | Freshwater microbial communities from dead zone in Lake Erie, Canada - CCB hypolimnion July 2011 (SPAdes) (version 2) | ecosystem: Environmental > Aquatic > Freshwater > Lentic >... | reverse complement strand
ATTATTAATACCACATGGAAGTCTCTCTTCGTCCATCAATTGAACAAAATTTTATAAATCAAAATTTTGTAATTTTTTTTCAATAATATTAGTCAATTGTTCACGATTTTTCACTCTATCTTTATTAGTCTTGAATTTCTCATCAATCAAACTTTGTTCAATATCTAATATTTTACAAAGTTTGTAGAATTGGTTATCCGTAATTGTGCCGATTACTACCTTTTTGTCACATTTTGCATTAAAAACTCCATAGGGAGCTATACTCTGGTGATGGTTTCCCATTCTTCTAGCAACATTATTCCCATTTAGATATTAACTCCAAATATTAATAAGACTTGCCACAGAGCTTTCAAGTAAACTAGTTTCTAGAAATAAACCTTATTAAGTCTTGCCTCTTTATATTAGTGCTGCTAGAATGCCCTAGGCAGCGTACAAAGATGTCAAAATATCAGTTATAGCGAATCCAAATTTTGTGGGGTCGGTTTCTTATCCTCCAGTAATGTCCATATAACCACTCGTAGCTTACATAATAAGATCAAATGCAACTTTATTATGGCTCGGCCCTTTACTTCCGTAGCCGGTAATTGAAGCGTAAATGATCATTCTATTAATTTCTTGTATTGTTTTGTAATCTAATTATAATTTTTATGTGACTCCGGGAGAAAAATTTTCGAGAAAAATGTCGCTTTTTTTCGTAAGATCGTAAATTAATTATTAACCTTTTTTTTGTTTCAAATCTACACAAATAGATTTTTTATTTCGATTTATTGATAAGAAATATGTACTGTCTTAATTTTTAGAGAATGGAGGTCCCCATTTCCTAGATTCGTCCCCGTCAAAGGATTCAATTTTAATAACTTCCGCTCCTAAATCTGAGAGTTACTGGGAACAAAGGGGACCGGATATGATTCTAGAAAGATCTAAAACTCTTATTCCACTTAAAATTTAATTTTTTGTGAAATTTTTTATCATTTAAATAAAATAAAATGTTAAATATTAATTTAAATTATAACGAATAATTGGCGACTCAATCATTTAATTAACACAGTAGTGCTGTTCCTCTAAGAGTCCAGCTTTCAGGTTTATCATATTTAGTAGGTAAACCCTATATAATTAAATTTAAATATTTACAATCGAAAGAATATAATTTGTTGACTGACCAGTAGTTGATAATTAACCCACTCTATTTGATGTTTTATAAACCGGGCACCTATAAACATTATAATATAATTAATACTGATATAAATCGTCAGGAGAAACATAATTCTCAATAGGTAGGAAGTGTATTAATGGCATTATGTAATATAAAGAACCCAATTCCTAATTGTTTAGAGTGTCGTAGTGGGAGTCCCACCTTCCGCCATCGCAATAGAGCCCGTGTATGTAAACTCCATCCTTTGGACTTGCTATTAATTTATCTTTATCTAGATCTAGCACCTTGAATTTAAAGCTCAAAGTATCTATAGGAATCTTGTACTTTCTTGCGTGTGTTTGTAAAACTCCTGTTAAGAATCCTTAAGGGAAATATAATCCTGACATCCAGAAAGAGTAAGGATGTTATATTTCGAGTTACCTTTTAATGACCTCCACCCTTTTGATGAGATCTTAGAACCAAGACATTAGAGGTTTCAAAGAGGCATAAGAAACCTTATGCCAAATAGGAGGAAGTTGGTTGTTCATGAATGCTAAGTACATATCATCTAGCTCTCCAGACATCGAGACGAATCCTTTTATGGCTTTTTACAAAGTCGCTAAGCTCTCTTTGATGACTCTAAGGAGGACATTGAATTTCCCTATCTCTTACAACATAACTGTAGTTAAACTTGAGTAAGCGCCTGTCTCGCTGAGCTCGAAATGGGCGGGATTTCCCTTTGAAATATTTAATATTTCCGGTAGTTTCTCTTCGAATTCTCTAGCCATTTCTGTGACGATCTGGTCACTGCTTTTACCTGAGCCGCTGGTTGAAACTCTGGGCTGAATTGAGAGGATAGTATCAACCATTTTTTAAGACTCCTAGAACTCGAACACGATGTTAGCATTTTGACTCATTCCAAATATTTCAGGATCATCAAAGGTAGGTAATTAACTAATATATTGCTTATAATCCTCCAAACGTCCACTTTTAGGTGCGTAGTAGATTCCGCTTGGACTGAATTTATTCTTATCATCCAAGATATCATTAGAATAATATTTTTTGAGGATACTCAGAAGACATATTCTGTCCCAGTCATCAGTTACCCTCCCCCCATAGTTGATATGTCCTGTCATGTATAGCATAGCGTCCCATGGAATATCTTCCTCTGTTGTATTTAGGAACATCTTGAGAGTTGCATTAGAGATCTCTAGGTCACTTTCATTAAATTCATATTTTATATTGAAACCTAATGGGCCGAATTTCCTTCTTTCCTATATAATTGCATGGAAGAAGGTGAGACCAAATAATAGCTTAAGCCAGTTCCCGTTCTTATGTTAGCAACTGTCTAACTATTCTTAAGTAAACTCTGCCCAAGACTTCTTGAGATTCGCTTAAAGCCCACTCGGAGCCTCCATAGTCAACTTCAATCCATTTTATAGGATTGAAACCGGGAAATAATTAACCGGTGTGGAGGTTAAAAATAATCTAAACTCTTTATTCTCAATGAAATCCGGTATCGGGAATTACTCAAGCAATTTGTCCATATTCGGCATCCAACTTTTCGCCAAATGACAATTTTATAAGAGAACCCATGATCCATTTTTAGAGGCTTTGTCTATGAGAATTTCAGCTTTTTTTCCTTATCCTTATCCTAAGGAAATTACGTTTATGTCTTTATTTTTTTCTCTTGCAAATTTTAATAGGGTGGCTGTTGGATCAGCTCCAACACTCAGTATGAATATAATGGTAGTGGAACAAGTACTATCCCCATAGAGCTATCCCATAGACGTTGTATGGGCAGTGTCAAAGAATGTGCCCATATTTTATTAAACATATAGACTAAAAGAGTGCATAATTTTTTCTGGTTTAAAAGCTTTAACCATTATTAACCTATTAATGCTACTTAGATCTTCAAAACCTAAGGGTAAATTGCATGTAAAAGGATTTTCATTTTTCATAAAGGATTGCCACATCTTAAGATTACTTTTGATGTGATTAGGAATCTCCCGCAATTCAGGAATTACTTGACTAGCGGCTAAAATAGTGTTCCATAATAAATCACTAAATATATTTGCTTCGGGGTTAGGGGTAAGTGCGTCTATAGCTTTCTTTCCGAGTTGTGACCCTCTTATCAGTAGATTCCATGCCTGAGGTGATATCTCTCCATTTTATCTCTTTATACTTGTACAAATTAAGAAACTAAAGAGTTTTTTGTGAGACTCGAATAAACCGCGGCAAACCTATATAAATACTTTTTAGGTAATGTTTTCTTCTAGAGATTTTAGTCTCTAATCAAGCATATGGGAATCCTCACAAGTTGCCATGCCAATTTTGAATAATTATTTGAAGTATGTTAGAGAGTACTAGTACATAGGATCTATGGCAGCTAGGTCTGTGATAACGAAGTACAAGATTGTTCCACGAATGGCCACTGAGGTATATAGATTCCTGCTCTCGTTGATCTCAGCCTCAATCTCCGTAGTCTCCTCCAAATTTTGAGTGATCTCACCTGACTTTTTTTTAGAATCCTCAAGGGTCGAAATTAACTCCACATCATCAAGAATCATCCCCTTAGCTTCAGCCAGTAGACTGAGAATTTTGTCCTAAGACATCTTTAAGGATTTTTTGGCGCTAGCTATTGATACTATGATCTCATCTCTTTACTTCTCTTTCTCAGGCTTCTCGTTTTTCATGACGTCGCCCAGTAATTAATCAGAGAGACCTTCAAATGTAATACTAAAGTTAATAATAGTTGTCTTTATAAATATTTCTGGAAGATAGTGTGGGTTTGCCATTTTAGTTGTAATATACAACCTAAATGATGGGTTGAAGTCTACCTTCTTGTCTCCCACTTTAATTAGTTTTCTACCATCTATATCGAAAATCCGTTTATTGAGAACAGAGTCTATAGCTGGTTCTAGATACTCCGACACATCTTCAATTAATACGGGGTAACCGTTTGATACAGCGTTTTAAAGATCTTTGAGATAGTGAGGTTCAGAGAACTTGATGACTCTCACATCGTTAACTTTCTCTCTCTCTTTCAGCCATTTTTTGGCCTCTCCCTACGGGTCTATGAAAAGGGGATATCTATCTGATTAGGTAGCAATAACAGCGTTTTCTACTGAGAAACTATCATTCGGAAGACCTTACATCTTCCACTCTCTTATATTAATAGGTGTCTCTAGAGTATCCTCTAAGCTATATTTCGCCGAAAAAGGTACGTTAGCACTTTCCAAACTTACTAACCATTTACTAATCAGACTCTCTCTATAAACTTTAGTAAACGCGCCACAATAGGATATAGTAGTTGCTGAGATAAAGACATTGCCAATTAATTACTCGATCTGCTTATCAATTGTTTGAATCTCTTCGCCCCAACGCACTCCTTCATCTGACAATAAATCTGTCAGTTTTTCAGCCGCAATAAGTCGTTTATTAGTTGTAGCTATGTCTTTCTCAAGTTTCTTCTTGAAAGCAACAGTTTCGTTGCATTCTTTCTCAAGTTTTGTCACTTTTTGCTTTACTTTATCTAGTTCTTCCTCTTTTATTCTCAACTCTTTTAACTTAACGTCTAATTTAGCCTACATTTCTGCCACTTTTTTCTTTTTTGGCTCAACTACCCTAGAGATTTTACTGTAATTATCAATAGCCCTGGCCCATAAGCAAAGACTTTTACATGCCATTGACACCTTACCAATATTGAAAGGATCGAATTCTGGTTTATTGATTGATAATCTGAGTTTTCTTAAGACTGTATCAGGAACATTATTTTTATCAAAGTTTTTCAATTTGTCGATGAAACCCATGTCCACCATCATTGCTTTGCAACTAGCCCAGTCAGTATTTTATTGCATTAAAATAGCAACTGCCTCCATAACTAACACGACACCTGAAGGAGGGTTCTGATAGCCTTTTATCTGAGCGATATCAGCTTTATTAATTGTGTTTAAGGCATCCACAGCCTCCTTAAGAATCGGAATAGCCACATCTAACTCCGCTTGAGCGTCATCGGCTATCTCTTTAATTTCACTAGCTTGTTCATTCACTTTAGAGGCTTCAAGAGCAACTGTCATCTCAATCTAATTAGCCTCAGCGGAATCAATTGCCAATTACTTCAAAAAAACTTCTGTTTTAATGCTTTATTCCTCCAATTTTGGCTACATCTCCTGCATTTCTATCTTGAGTGAGGCAACAACTTCGTTAGTTATATAGAGTTTGTCTAAACCTTCCGTGAGTTTCTTCTTAGTGAAACCGATTTAGGTTCTTTTGACTTCAAGTAATTTGAAATAGAGTTGTATGAGATCTAGGTAAGATTTGGGGGTGGTATAGACTCTGCGTTTAAGTTCTTTGTAGAACTTCTCACAACATTCTTGAACGTCTAGGTCTACCTCCATACACATCATAGTTAATTTATCTCGAATTTCTTGAGATGGAAGTTTTATTTCTTTGAGGAATTTGTCCGCCACTTCTATAAGAGCGGGTTTAGACCAACTACTGAACCAATCAAGAGTACAACAATTGATCATAGATGTGAATTTTCTGGTTCTTATTCTTAACGCATCACCAACTGGACTCATGCATAAAATTGTATGTAGTTTTTCTCTTACTCTTTCTACGAAAAAGTTCCATAAATCTACAACCCCATCAGCTCTCTTCTGTTTGATTGCTATCTACCTTATATCGTTTATAACTTGATCAAAATCCTCTTTTTTTCCAAATAAGTTTGGAATTTCACCTGTGTTCAACATATTGTTAATATCTTCTAAGAAAGACTCATGGGATATTTGAATATCAGTGAACACGAAGGAGACAGGCACACCCTCTATGCCTGAACGCTTCATAATTTTGACCATATCATCTCTGAATGATTGAGAATTGTAGTTCTTTATCAATTCTATCTGGAATACCTCACACTTCATTATTAGAGAGGCTAATTTCGATAAACTTTACTTACCAGATCCACCTACTCCAATCAACATTGCGTTACCTCTTGGGGATCTTAACACACGTGCGATTCTTAAAATATGCTATATGGCTTGTTCAAAAAACACTAGATCTAATTTATCATCGGAAAAATGGTTATAATCCTCTTATTTCTCTTCCAAATGTTTCTTCAACTTAACTTTATCAACTATCTCTTCATAAACATTGAGACCAAGGTCAAGTTTCATCACATCACTGTATATTATAGTGTTTTCAAATATTTCTTCTTGGGTCCAGGTTTGACCTAACCACCTGTTTACAACTGTTACTATTAGGGTTTCAAACCAATTTATGTCTTAATTATTCACTAACCTATCTGCAAAAACTCTTTAGACTTCATGGATCCAAAGCCTAGTTATCGCTTCTGGAGAGTTGCACTACTGAGGTTTAATCATCAGAATCCCTTAAAATATTTTAGATATATCTCTAAGGTTAAATGAATAGTGGAATTTGGAAGGAATTGGCAATAATTCTTTCAGAATTGTTCTGTATACGTCTATAGTTCCGTTGATAATACCTTCAGAACTTCTTCTAGTTGCTTCACTGAAGTTTTGGGAGTGGAGGAACTCGCGGCAGATTGAGCCGAATATCTTATTGAGTGTATTGTCATTTGGCTAAGGTATATTGAAAACATGGAAATGTCTGATGAACCTCTATGTGATCTAATTTCTTCCTCCACCTGGGGGAGCGCCAGCGCATATGAGTGTGGTATCATTAATATTTTTCCAAAACAATTTTTGTCTATCGTATAAACCTCCCTTATCCTATAACTGTCTGAGAAGCTCTATGCAAGGTTGGGCCCCATATTTTTCTAATGCTGGCATATTGATGTCATCAATGAAGATTATGATTTTCTCATTGGGACGGGCTCCAAATAAGGTTTTGGTCTTTTTTTATAGTTTAGATTCGATTGCAAGCTAAGTTTAGCTACTTTAAGTTTGGGCTGAAAAGTTTAGGAAAATTGAACTATAGCCCTTCTCCTTTAAGTTGTATAATAAATTCTGAATGATAACTGATTTACCTACTCCAGTGCCTCCTGTAAAAATGGAGGGTTTTTGTATTCTAAGTAATTCCTGGAGTATAAATGAGTATTTAGTTGTATCAATTGATGGGACTAACATATTGAAATAAGGGATCTCTTTATCATATTTAAACTCTTCGAGTCGTGATTCCCAATCCAAGAAGCAACGTTAAGTCTCTTAGTCAATGAAGAAGTCAAAGATAGTCTCCGTTTTGGGAAATTTTAGGTTGGGCATAGCATCCTTAATGATTGTCTCTAGTTTATCATAGTGCTGGGCATCAATGGAGGCGGCAAATCCCCATATGAAGCAGAAACCGTAAAAGTAATTCATTTTCTTGATAGTATCCTCAGGGTTCTGCTCGTACACGAAACCCGCAAGCAATGCCTCCAAGAAGTTGCAGACATTGCAGGCTCTTTGTATCATTAGGGTCGGGAAAGGTTCATAGAACTTCTTAGTTGCATTATTAACTGTTTCAAAGGTATTAATGAACATAGTCTTGAGAGCGTCTGTCACTTGTACAGGAAGGTATAGCTTCTTCACTTCGTTCTCCTTATATTCCTGATTAGGATTGTTGGTCAACTTTTATAATATCCAGGATTCAACATAAGCCATCCATCCCAAATCGTCATGGCTTAGGTAGACCATTCCACATCGTGAGACGGTGGCAGGAGAGGCAACTGCAAGATCTGAGACTTCAAATAACATTCTCAATACTGATCTTAACTTAATTCTCTCTGAATTCGCCAGGCAAAGTGTCATGTTATCATCAAGTACTGTATTCATATTTTCTATCCATAGAGCGTCGACTGGGCCATCGAAGATTATCCATTCATTTTTTTTATCATCGAAATCGGATTCTAAACTTATACCATTCTGAGTTCTTATTATCGAACTTGCAAGACCGTCTTTCCACTCCTGAGTGAAGACATCTACTTCCCCGTATAGCTCGCCCATTGAGATTGACTTTGGATTCAGACAGTTTTGGTTGACGTACTAGTATCTTTAGTCAGGATCTTTGTTTTTTTTGAGAGCGTTCATTGTCTTTGCGAGTGTCCTATAACATTCAGTCTTTCCGCTACCGCTTGGACCTACAAGCATGACACCGAATCGTACATTGAGAGTATCGAATAATTGAATTATTTTTAGAACAAAAGCTTCTACTACGATTAAATTACTATTTTCTAGTTATTCTCTGATCATCGATTCAAGATTTCCGTAAGATACTTTTGGGAGTGATGCTTATGGGAAAAGATCCTATATTAATGCGAAAAATAGAGGAAGATCGTCTTTCAAGAATTTAGGGACATTTGCATCCCTCATTGCCCTAATTAGAACAACTTCTTCGCTTAGTTTGACTTCTTGCCTTTTGAGTGAACCAGCCATCACTAACAATGACTTTACAGCTCTCATACCGAAATCATAATGATCTTACTAAGATAATTGTTCTGATGAGAGCTTGTATAGTTGGACCATTTTTTTTGATAAAACTGAGGCATTTTCAAAACCTTCAGCAAATAGCATGATTTCTGCAATCATGGCATAGTCGGGAATCATCATTGCCACTGGGCGAAATAAACTTTTAAGATTATCTGGAAGCTCTGCTCTCCCAGCATAACCAGGATTCATTGTGATGAAGACACCGGCAGTGGATTTTATAGGCATTTCCTGACCTTCCAATTCAAATTTATCGACATTTTTGAGCTAAGCTATCCTGATTATCAATAACTATTGGGCAATGACTGATAAAACCTCTATATCTATTCTATTGAATTCATCTAGACAACTCCATGCACCTTATTGGCAAAGCCCGGAGAATAATTTGTTCATCATCATTGCAGTTATCTATTCTGAACAATTGAATACTATACAAAGTCTTCCCAATCCTTTAGCTAAGTCTTTTGTAGATTCTGTTTTACCTGTACCTGCTGGTCCAGCAGGGTTAGCTCCTAGCTTATTGGCTATTGCTGATGTTATTGTTATCCAACATCTGTCTGTAAGAGGAGTTATAACTAATCTTGATGTAGCTCCTAAGTACTCATACCCGTATTACATCTTGGACATAACTTAACGGATCCAACAATCCTCATTTCCTCCTCCTCCGTCATCCTCGAAATAGTACCTTAATTATTGCTGCCACAAAAAATCTTAAGTATTCTCGACTTCAGTAACCGCAAGTTTCTCTGTAATATCCCTGTTGTGTACATCAGTTGTTATTAAAGCAACAATTATCTTTCTCTCTATAGAGGAAAGTTCTCCCCGGACCATAGCCGTTAATTATTGGAGCAGGCCAACTGATATATCGTATGAATTATTTAATGCCATAGGGTCAGTTTGAGATTAATTTATGAAGTCTTCAGTGGTCATGCACCATAGTACTTAAGAGACAGTGGAAACTACATAACTCTTGTGTTTGCGGATCCACTCTTACCTTGAACTTTAAACTGAGTTAATATAGTCCTAAAACCCAGTTTTGATAAGCTTTCTAATAGTATCAAACATTTCCTTTTGCAGGATATCCAACCAAACCTCTACGTTTCCTTTGGCGAGTACTGATTTATTGAATTGTACGACTTCTCCCTCTGGACTTATCATTCCATATATGTTAATACTATCCCTGGTTGTCTTATCCTTCATATAGAGTTTAGATAACGCTTCAAAGCATTTACTGATGGAGGGTTCCACTTCATCGAGTTTAGAGGCTTTTGCAAGAATCTCCAGCAATTCATCATTAGACAAAAAATAAAATCTTGGAAAATTTTTTCTTTTTTTTTCCAAAAAATCTTCTAATTATCTTTCTATTACATCTAAATTATCACTAGTTTTTGTCAAAGTATCGATTAAATTCGGCCACTTTGAGAGTTTCATTATTTTAGGGGTTATCCAAGTTTTTTTCATTAAGTTCTTGAGGAATTTATCGCACACCTCAAACTGACGAGTCTCTTCGGGGAGGTCTCTCTTGATATCAGCTGAATTAAATATATTTTCCAGATACATCCATTTCTTCTAACACTCCACCCATTTATCAATTATATCTTAAAGAAGACAGATATCTCCTTGTAACTTTTCTGCCCATGGTCGCATTGGCGCGACATACCTCGAGGCAAGAAGATTGTTCATAGTGGCTAGGCCTTCATCGAATAGTTGGATTAATTCATCAACTTCAGAAAGCACAAATAAATCATTTTTGTCTTTATATGCCTTCATAATCAGATTTATGTCAGCCCACTGCTCTTCCAATTGAACTAATTATTGCATTATGGAGTCTTCTTGTGCGGCCCTAACGCTTATGTCTATCAACTCTTCCTAATAGTGCCCGACCCTCAATTCAAGTAGTTTTTTAAGAGAAAATTCTTTGTCGTTTATATCGAATTCAGCCTTCATAATATTTTTAATCTCTTTCCAATGCTCTTCTGTTAGGTATTTAGACCTTAATGCTGTCACAACAGGCATAGTGTTTTTGAACTCGTATACGGGATCTGCTAAGAGATTAATGACTAGATTTTCCGCAAGATTCTTCTTGACTCGCATAACAATTCTAACATATTTATTCGTGATTTCTGAGATACCTTTAGCATCTACGTCTTTGAAAGCTAAGGCTGACCATTTCATAGAGAGTAAATCAAATTCTTTAATTCCCTTCCACATATCATTTCTCATGTCAAGTTGTTGTCTAGCTTCTAACAAAGTGTCAAAGTTAGAGGGTTCAGTTACTTATAAAATATCTTCATAACTTGTGTATTTTCCCATATTTTCTTCCGCAATTTTCATTTTTTCGTCCAGTACTGCAAGCTCCGTCACCACATCGTCTAACCTGGTGGTAAGCTGGAGATATTTGTCCTAAGTTGACAGCTCTATAAGATTAAGACTTTCTTCTTTTAATTTCTCAACGTAATCACAAAGTTACTTCTTGAATCTGTCAACATTCTTGGTCCCGTTATTCTCGGCCTCATTTATAGACACATTTAAAGTGCTCTCGAGAGATATTATATTTTAAGAGAGATCTTTATGTACTTTAGTGATTGTTAGCACCTGCTTGTTATTCAGCAACTAAAACAAGCTATCGCACACCGTAAGCTCATTTCTCTTAGTTGGGAACTCACGATAAATAGCCTCAAGGTTGTATTTTTGTCCAACAAATTCTTCAATTTTTATGACCATTCCTGCTATGCCCTTTAAACTATTTTTTAGCCAATTTTAGCCTTCTAAAGCTCTTTCTTGGAAGATCTCTAGGAGTATTCCTTCAAGATTTTTGACCAAATTTTCTTGGTTGGGAATTAGTTTTTATTGGATATCTGTGCAGTTTATCTTGAATAGCCCCAGTTAGACAGTTGATATTAATTTCTCTTACATATATTTAATATTGTCTAGGAAAGAAGCCAGACTCCAATCGAAAACCTTCTCTTGTCTTCTTAATTGTTTATTTTTGAGGATTTCTAGGTTGCTGTTTTTTTATCTCCAGTAAAGGTTGAAAATTTCTTTGAATTCAGCTTAGAATAATTGTAATCGGTCGAATTGTTTATCTAAAATCTCTGAGACTTCTTTAAGAAAGCTGTTAGCAACTGGGTTTTCTTTTATCCAGTGAGAGGGGTTAAGGTAATTACTCTCAGGTTTTGTCCATTTGTCTCCGATAATGTTATCCCATTCTTCCAAGCCATTCACATAAGGTAAAAAAGATTAATTTTTGCTCCATCTTTCCACAACTTGGATAGAGTCAAGTCCTTCAGAGAAAATATTCTAAATAACGTTGTAAAATTCTTTCCTATTTGGTTTCATTTTAATCCAGCATTGGTCGATGTTAGTAACATTCCTTTTCTTTACCATCTAACCTTCAGCAAAATCGTTTTCAAAGATGCTGATAACCTTTTTGTCATCTCCAACCTCCTCCACGTTATTAGGGTCTAAAATCTCCATGTTCATCTCAAGATCGAAATTGGCTAGATTATTCTTGAGAGTGTCGCAAGCCACCTATTCCGTCTCTATTAATAGTTTTTACTATAGCTCATCTTCGCAGAACTTAAAATCTAAGTGAAAGATTGGATCAAAATCTTGAAAAAATGAATCTATATTTGGGAAAACATTCATATTCATTGTGCAGTTCGCAACCTTCATGATACGTTTCAAAAAATCGTCAGCTGAATTTATATATATATTCCCTAGGGATTATATGCAGATAAAGTCTAGTAAATAGGCTAATCTGAGGAATCTAACAAATTCTGCTCTCATCATACTCCTGTGTCCATAGCTCATATTAGAGGGGAATCCAAGACTCTCTAAAGCCACTTTTTTTACATCAACCGCTTGGTTTCCGATTTCTAATCCCTCGTCTTGTTAGACATTAACTTGATCGTCATCGTTAGACATCTCATTAAGTATTTACAATCTCATTTGATCGATAACAGATTTTATTCCTAATATAGTATTCTCATGTAACTTAGAAGAATACTCTGTGAGTTATTCAACCACCATACTTCTTAGATTCTACTACATCTGATTGAATTCATCCAACTACATAGTTTCCTGATTTTCATAAGAGTCAACAAATCTTAACCTTTCAAAATCATAGCATAGACCTTTATGTTTGATGATAAGTTTTTGATAGATTGGATTCAAAATAAAGAGATTTTCGTTAAGAACTGTCTACAGGTATTTATATTTCTATTAAAAAAGAATTTTTTACCACTTTTTCAAGGTTTTCCATTTTCTGAATTTTCTGAAAAATGATAAATTCTTAATAGCGTTGAATTAATCCCTCTCCTTGAGCCAGTCACCTAGGTAAAGGAACTCAATAGGTTATGAGCCTTCGTAACGGGTGACACCTTTGGAACTAAGTGTGTAGTAGTTTGTAACATTATTCTCGCTTAGGTAGTTATAGTTGACTACTTTCATGTTATAAGCATCGTTGCTGTTAGGTTTTTTTTTCATCAAGTATATAAACTCCATTGGGCTGAGTTTATGTTCCCTGACCATCTTAATGAAGTTATCGATGTCTCTTATCTTGAAAATCGTTCCTTCGGCATCTGGCAGGCTCTGTTCGCTTCCTTGGGTCTTAAGATTTTTGTCCTGGGCTGGGGATTATTGGGACTCAGGGGTTCTGGCTCTTAGATCTATTGATTTATCTTAAATTGAGTTATTGTCTTATTCATTTATAGTTATTGACCCTCTATTGATATTGGCTCTTTTTTTGGTTTTTTGGGATTTTGGAATATATCTTTAATCTTTTGGTCCAATCATTTTATCCATTAAATATTGGACAGATTGGGTGGGAAGTTAAGAGGGTATTCCTAGATTATTGTTAAATACGCTAGATTGGAAACCCAGAGATAGGTTATTTTTGCTTTTAGAATCACGATTTTATTAATCGATCTAAAAATTTATTAAAATAATGTACATTTATTTTGAAGCTGACCTCTTGTGTTTGATCCATTATTTATATAGATTTTTCTCTTTTTCTTTCCTCCATGCCTCGACTCAAGAGATTTCTGGATGGTTCTAAAAAAATGTAAATAATTATGTTTACTTAACATTAATTAATAGCTTAAATCTAAATTAACAGAGTTATTTTTTTTATGACCAATTGCTTGTCTTTAGAAGGTTTTGGTGATTGGTTTACAAGTAACTTCTTAAATTTCATTCATAGCTTCAAAAGTCATATTTTAAGCCTTATATATCAGAGACTAATCTAAAGGTGGCAACTATTGAGTTTCATTGACTTTGGTTTTTTCGTTTTGTTACTTTTGTCTATTTTGAAGAGCTATTTTTGAAGTTAATGGTCTGAATTTAATTAAATAAAATAAATTACCTCCCATATAAATCATCATTGGGTCTCTTAACGGAGAGCATTGGATTTTATATTCCCTTATCAAATAATCTGCTTACTAATTTTTATTTGGCTAGAGCGTAAATTTATTATTCAGATAGTTAGTTATCAGTTTTTTTATCAACTGTTTACACCCTTTTTCGTGTGTATTACTTATTTTCCATAATGATTTTAAATGATATTTATTATTTAAATAAAATAAAATTGTAATATAAAAAAAATATAACCGAGAATATTTAGTATAACTGAGTTTTTAATTATTATAAAATAATTTAATAAAAAAAAAGTTTTAAATCTTATTTTAAATTAATTTAACGAATATTTTTTAATTTTATATTATTTATTTTAAATTTTGATTATTTCAATATTTTTTATAACCATATACGTACAAAAAAATAAGATATTTTATATTATTTAATATCTGCTGCGTTTAATACAAATCTAATTTTATTTATTAAATTCAGAACGTTTAAATGAAATTTCTAAATA
>Ga0209107_10001198_pt1 | contig 14465 bp, 18 predicted proteins | sample LakErihyJuly2011_2_FD_187460 | JGI IMG/M metagenome (GOLD analysis project Ga0209107, IMG submission 187460) | Freshwater microbial communities from dead zone in Lake Erie, Canada - CCB hypolimnion July 2011 (SPAdes) (version 2) | ecosystem: Environmental > Aquatic > Freshwater > Lentic >... | reverse complement strand
AGTTATATATGTATATGAAAGAATTTAGTACTGGTGTACCTTTAAAAAAAATGCCCGAATGGGTATTTGAATTAAGTAAAGAACAAACTCGTTTACTACTTGAATCAATGATTTTAGGTGATGGTAGTATATCTAAAAAAACTGGTTGTAAATTTTATTATACTAGCTCATCTTCTTTAGCTGATCAATTTCAACAATTATGTTTGCATGCAGGATGGGCATGTATATCATCTATTCATTTAAAAAAAGGAAATACTACAACTATTAATGATAGAATTATCAAGACTAATTATGATGTTATTAGATTAAGTATTATTACTACTAGACTTAATCCATGTGTTAATCAAACTGTACAAGAAGAAAAATTAGTTGAAAATGAAAAGTGTCATGTTGTATGCATTGAAGTACCAAATCAAGTTTTCTATGTTCGAAGAAATGGTAAAGCAGTATGGACAGGTAATTCGAGAGCCACAGGGAATGTAACGATGATGCATCATCAACCAAGTGAAGGAAGATCAAGAGAAGGTGGTTTACGTGTAGGTGAAATGGAACGAGATGCATTGATTAGCCATGGAGGTGCTGCATTTATTCAAGAAACATTATTTGATATGAGTGACCAATATCAAGTTAATGTTTGTGAAGGATGTGGCAATATTTTATCATCTACAACAGCTTGTCGTATATGTAAAAATGGGCAAGTTAATCGCACAAATATTCCTTACTGCGCAAAATTACTCTTTCAAGAATTAGAAGCCTTAAATATTAAAGTACAGATTGATACAAAGTAAAATTTCTTAATTTAATTTATTGAATTAATTCAATAAATTAATAAAATTACAATAGACTATCACTCGTCATTGTATAAAAAATCTGTTAATCGTTTCACAAGTGTTTCATTCTCAATAAACTTTTCAGGCATTTTTACATTAACCGTTTCCAGAAAATAGTTTTTGTATTGACTCAAACTGCCGTATGAGAGTCCTTCAATATGACGAATGGTCTTGTCATATAAAGGGTAAGGTTGATCACGGGTACATAAAACTTCTACACGTCTATTGTCTGTTTCATCTTCTTTGCTATCACTTTCACTCTCACTATCGGTCGAATCAAATTCTCGCAACTTGGCTTCAATAATAAGCAGGTCTTGGGAGTACTTTTGTAAACAATAATTATCAGCATTTTCCAACAAGTCCATCACATCCTTAAAATTGTTCTTTAACACTTTCATATATTCTCGTGCATCAATAAGATTAGTTGAGTCGTCAATACGTATAAGACAGTCAATACGTTTTTGTAAGACATCTGTCTCTTTTTTATATACCTTTTTGATATGATGATTGAATTGGAAAAAGAATTACGTGTGATTGGCGATTATACTGTAAATGAACTAAAAAAATAATAATTGAAACAGGACCATTCACAATTCCTGTTTCAATTATAAAAAATTCAAAATATTTGGAAGAATATATGAAATTTGTAAGAGAATAAACCTATAACTCTCTTACAAATACACAATGTCCTCTATTTGCCCAATGCATATAATCACAATTATGAATATCTTCACCACATAATAAAATAACATTTTTTGGGTCATAACAACTCATAACTAAATCATAATAAGGTATACCACGATGATAGCTTCCATAAATAATAATATCATACTTTTTGTTTTTAATATCACTTTCAATAGTTTTATCAAATTCATTAGAGTGCAAGTCTATATCTAATATATTTGAATATGACATGCCTTTTCCATAAAGTGATCCATAATTCATATTTTTTATTTGATATAAATGTGATATCATTGGATAATCATGACAATCTTTGCCAAATATTTTTTTAAATCCGTGTAGTGTTACACATCTTAAATAATCAGGAGCTGTATCTCCTGAAAGATACAAAATTGTTGAAACAGATGCATGGTTTGTTTTAGTTAAAATATATTTTGCCATTTTTTCTGTTGTTAAATGATTCTTAGTATAATCTAACAATTGATTTGATAATGAAATATATTCTTCTGAATCAGATGTTAGTATCGGATTATTTTTATATAAAGAATTTGCTTTTATTAATAATTCTTTTGGCAATAATGCCATTGTATTAGATGGACAATTTTCAATATCTGGAAAATATGGGATACAACCATTTGCTAAAATTTCATAATGTCTCATACAATCCCATCCAGCTTTTTTTGTAGTAATGGCAAACATAGAGTCTTTGTATTGATCATAATAATCTTTCTCATTTTGATAGATATAGGTATCTATTTGTCCAGGTATTAAACTAGATTGATATTTTGTTTTTATGGGTATAACATCTACTATTTTTTCTTCTGGGATAGAAAAGGTAATTGGAAAAACACTCATTTCACTTATTTTATTTTCTTCATTTTTCCAATACCATAAATTATTAATATTTTTAAAATTTGGTAAGAATTCTCTGACAGCTCTTTCTACACCACCATGTAAATCTAAACGTTCTATATTTGCAGAAAGAAAATCATCACCACAAATAATTCCACCTTTCACTAAATTTGGTAATGTTAACTTTATTGTTTCTGCAACACTCTCATATTCATGAGATGCATCTATATGAATAAATTTAATAGGTTCATTATAGTCTTTCAACCATTCAATACAATCCTTTTTTACAATAGAATAATTACCTTTTGTTAATGTATTCATATTATTAATAAAACATTCATACACATCTCTCTCTTTTAAAATTAATTCTGTAATATGAGTTTGACCTATAACTTTGCTTTCTTCTACATTACCAAGCCATGTATCATTACAAATAATATTTTCAGGATAACATATATTAGCAATAAAAGAAGTTGATTTTCCTTCCCAGCAACCAATTTCAATAATATTACCGTCTATATTTTTTGTGTCTTTTACAAGATTTACAAGATTTTGACATTGATTATCGTCATACCAATTTTCATGAAACATATTTTTATAATTAAATTATTGTTTAAAACTTATTTAAATTAAATAAGTTAGTTTAAACGTAACTTTTTCAGTAACTGTGAGAAATCTCAGCAACAAATCCCAAACACACATCGGCTAATAAAAAAATCCATGCTTGCTCATAACCCATTAATGCCGTTAAAGAAAACAATATATACAGCGATCCGTGTACAGGACGTAATGAATTCCACCAGATTTTTTCACCAAATGTCTCAGTTCCTGTTTTGCGCCAACCTTTCAAGTAAATTGTCCAGAAACCGATACCGATAGCAAGTGTTATTATCACAAATGTGTACAGAAGGGTTTTGTTTTCACTTTTATCATTTTTTTTCAACAAGGTATAGGCAATATAAGCGATAAGAAGTCTTGTAGGAATACAACCAAGAAAAAAAAGAAGTTTGCTTTTATTGGTTGGGTTCATTTATAATTAAGTGAATTATAAATCATATAGCGTAAATATTGTTCAATCTTATAAATTAGAATATTTTATTCTAATTTATTTTTTAGTTAAAAAACGACGACAATGAGGATACATTTTATTTATTTGAGAATATGCAACAGCAATAGCTTGTTCACGTGATTTATAATTTTCTGTCATATTAATGGCAATTTTTTGCGATAAACGTTCTTTACACGTTTTATAAGGAGATTTACGTACCGACTTATGTGACGATTTACGTACCGACTTATGTGACGATTTATGTACCGACTTATGTGACGATTTACGTACCGACTTATGTGACGATTTACGTACCGACTTATGTGACGATTTACGTACCGACTTATGTGGTGATTTACGTACCGACTTATGTGACGATTTACGTACCGACTTATGTGGTGATTTATGTGGTGATTTACGTGGTGATTTACTTGGTGATTTACGTGGTGATTTACGTACCGACTTACTTGGTGATTTACGTACCGACTTACTTGGTGATTTGTTTAACATCTTTTATATAATATTTTTTATAAATTAGTTTCGAATATATCAGATAAATTATCTATTTCAACAAAAAGTTCCATTTTTTTAACGGCATCTTTTAGTAAAGCACATTCAATATTATTTTGTATACAATATTCAAGTGTCCCATAAAATAGACTATTGATATTTTCAAAGCAAAGTCTTTGTTTTGCTATATAAATAATGAAATGTACGTTATTATTTACATAGAAAATAAAGTCATTAAATATTTTAGTTTTACTAAGATCTTTATATTCCATAATATGTATGGTATGAATAAATTCGAAAAAAATAGGTGTAATATCGACCATTTCTTTTCTTTCTTTTTTTTCTTTTTATTTTTTATTTTCTTATTCATTTTTATAATCAAAATGATGACATAAGTCCAAGTATATCTTTATTGTATTCATTTTCTAGAATATTTAATAGTCTTTCTTCATTCTTTTTTTGGTAAGTTTTAATTAATTTTTCTATTTTTTTTGAGTGTGTGTATTCACGCATAACACCTAACATATTCATAATATATTCTATTTTTTTATCATCATTCATTTTGCTCTCTTCTTCTATAAAATAAATAAAGTCTTCTAATGCATTAAATTCATCAAATTCTATATCATCATTTATATAAGTTTGTTCATTCAATAAAACTCTTACAAATCTTGTGATATGTACACGATTAAAAATATCGGATGTTTTATTTTTTTCTATATTAACAAACTTACATGGGTAATTAGTGTAAAGATTTGATATAAAATTAAAATTTTTTACAAGTTTATTCGTACACATATACATATCACAAAAAATAATAGTTTTAATAGGGTATGTAATAGTTTCTGTAAATAAATATCCTACTGTTAATTTATCTAATTTAAGGTTATTAATAGAAGGATAATAAAATGTTGAAACTTCAAATGACAAGTCTCTTAAATTATCTAATAATTCTAAACCAATAATATCATGATTATAAAAAGGTTTTGTTAGTTTAATTTTATTGATATTTACATCTTTTTCAAGAACTTTAATGTGACAGCAATTTTTTTTACAGTTCAATATATTTGTATAAAAATGAATAGGTTTATCAAATAAGTGTGTAAACCATAATGAATATATTTTTTTAGTTTTAGTTAAATCAAAAAATTCAGACTCAAAATCTGAAAATTCAATTATTTCTTCAATTTTTTGGTCATCTTTTTCTTCATATAAAAAAGGAGGTAAAAATGTTATATCTCTATCACGCACTTTAAAAATAGGAGATTGTTTTTCTAACAATGAACATTCTGTTTCATTTGCTACCATATCTATGTCGAAATAAATATTACCAAATTCTGATATCAAATTAATATTTAGGATAGCACCAAATTCTTTTAAATATTGTTGTAATTTTTCAACAATATCAACTTGGTTTCTTTGGACAAATTCAGATTGTATATCTTCTCCTGTTTTTTCATCTTTTAAATAAATTAAAAAATTAATCACCATTCTTTTATAAAATATTAATTAAATTATATTTTATTAAAAAAATAAGACACATTTGTGTTAGATTCTTTAATTAATTAAAGAATCTAAATAAAGACTTAATTGTTGCAAGTTTGTTTTTACATGTGATGTACCTTGTACTTTTTTTGGACCACCATAATTAATCCAATTTTCCCATGTGATATTTAATAGTTCTTTTTCAAGATAAAGGACTTTTCGGTCACCTTGACCAACATTATTGGACCAAGATGGAAGACGATCAGATATGGGATGAATACTTTTAACTTTTCTAAAATAAACATTTTTTCCATTTTCAACAAATCCAAACCAATCTCCAATTGAAGCTTTATTAAATTTAGTATCATCCCACATAACTTGTTTACCTTCCTGTTCGCGTTTTATTTGTTCATTATAATCGATCCTTGATTTACTGTTAAGTTTTTTATTAATCGGTGAAAGGATCATCCTTAACTTTACTTTCATTTAAAACATTTCATTTAAATCAATTTTAAATGAAAGTGATTAATTTTATACTGGAGATGTTATAGGGGTGACAGTAGCATCAAATATTCCACCTGGACGACTTAAAACACGGTGTCCACATATACATATACAACATGATAGACATGTTGAAAAAAGTACAATACCAATAATTGAGAGTATATCGTTCATTTTTTAACTATGATTATTTTTATAGCTTAAAATCAATTTTAAGATAAATATTTTTTTATATTGATAAATGGCATTAACATTAATTTATGAAGCAATTATTGTAGGCATTATTAATGTTATACTTGGGTTTTGTATTTCATACGTATTTATGGGTAAAGAAGCTGAACAATTTAAACATTGGAAAAGTGTCTTACTTAGCTTTTTTATTACAGGTGTAGTTTTTCATTTAACTTGTGAATTTACAGGACTTAATGCATATTATTGCAGTACAAAAAAATAATAATTAGAAGGTTTAAAAAATTTATTTAATAAATGATTACTCTACACGAATTACTTAATTATAGAAAGATTATTATGGATGAAGAAAAGGTTTTTCATTATTTTAATCAGTTAATTAATATTATTAAATATTATAGTTTATTTAAGGTTCATATATTTTTTGCTATAAATAATATTTTTTTTAAAGATGATAAATACGATAAACTTTTTATTAATGAAAAAAATTTTTTTCAAATTGATAATATAAGTATATATTCACTTGGAAAAATTTTAGAAAAAATGTCAAGTTCATTTATAATATCTGAAAAACATCAAGAATTAATTGATGGTATGATTAATAAAAATTATTCTATGAATAAAATTAATGATAATGAATGGTATAAAAAATTTTACTATCATTATACTTCAATTTATCCTATTGTTCCATATAAAAACTATAGAAGATTTATAATGAATGGTATCTCAGAACATTCAATGATCTCTTTTTTTATAGAAAATAAATTTAAACTTGATTATGCTGGAATATTTAACGATGATCTTTTTCAAGACATTGATATTTTACCTATCTATAATTACGTCACAAGAAATATTCTTGATATTAGTAGTCTTGATATAGATCAATCTTTAAATGAATTTCAAAAAAGTCTTAAAATAAAGATTAAATCAATCTAAAAAAATAAATATTAATCAAAATGGATTCTTTTTTAGATTTATCAGATAAAAGCAAGTTTGGAGAATTATTGGATGAATATCATTTAAAAAAAATGCGACAAAAAATATACATACATATCATTAATAATAACCAAAATGATTTTTTTGATCTTGAATTATTCAATCGTAATTATGTAAAAAATATGGATAAAAGTGAATCATTCAGTGAAATTCTAATTAAAGAATTAGAGTCACAAGGTTGGAAAACATTTATTGGATATGGCGGAACAGCTTTATTTTTTTATGATAAAGAAAAACCTTCTAATGCTTGGTAATTAAATTTTATTTAAATTTAATTTATAAACGATCTTTTTTTAAATTTAATCACATTTTAATTTTAATTGTAAATAAATATGACATGTTAAGTAAATGTTATTTAGATAAACATAAGAATTATAAAAAAAAATATGGAAAAAATGAAATTTACTGGGGAATTGGAATTGAAAATGAAATGTATTTAGAGTTTAATAATAAAGCGAGAGTTTCTCAGAAATTCTTTTTAAATAATCATAAGAGTGAAAGATATAGTGTAGATTATTACAAGTCATATAAAGATGATATTTTAAAAAATGTTTTTAAACAGTATTCTAGTGAATATAATGAGTTTGATTTACCTATATTAGTAAACAGTCATTCATTTATGTACTGCGATACACAAAATGAATTTAAAACAACCTATGAAAAGAATCCAATTCAAAATAAAAATTTTAATGGTAAAACATTACATGAATATTTAATTGAAAATAATACATTTTACAAAGAACATTACAATCTAGATATTGTATATGATGGTGATACAGTTGAATTTATTACACAGAACTTTTATAATACAAATATCAAAAATGTTATAGGAGAATTAGACAAACTAAAAACAGATTTTATAAACGAAATTCAACCTATTTTTCCGTTTAAAGAATTTGGGTCAATAAATATTATGGAAAAAAATCATCCTTTTGCAATCTATCTGACAAATATGAAAAATGTAAGCATGTTTAATAATGGTACATATCATTTTAATTTTACTCTTCCAACTAAATTAAATGATAAAGGTGATATAGAAAATAAATATTTATTTATCCAACAACATAAAAATGCAATCAGATTACTTCAATTATTTGAACCTATTTTTATAACAATGTATGGATCAATCGACCCATTTCATAAATATTCATATAAATTCTCATATGCATCACAACGTTGTGCTGTATCAAGATATATAGGACTTGGTACTTATAATACATCAACTATGAAAAACGGTAAAATATTACATATAAATGTTAATGAATTAGATGCATCATTTTGGTTTAATATTTATCATATAAATTCAGCTTATAAAAAACTTGATAAAATAGGACTTGATATAAACTTTAATAAACATTACTATCATGGAATTGAATTACGTTTTTTTGATTTTTTTAAAAATTCAAATAATTCTCTTTATGATCTATTGGAATTTATAGTTTATTTATTAGACCATTCATTAGAGAATGAATCAATAATTGATTTTACAAAAAATGAACAATGGAATGAAATGACTGTTAACTGTATGATGAACGGTAAAAAATCTTATTTACCTTCTTCTCAAATTCAATTATTTAATAATATTTTTAAAACTTCTTATAATCCTATGAATATTGAAACTTTTTATAATAATATAACATTTCATCTAAAAGAAAAATATTATGGAAAAGGGAAATGTTCAAAATATATGTTAGAAAATAACAGTCCAACTATTCCTATATCTGATTCTTCATGTTGTTGTATTATTATTTAAAGACAAGACATATATACATATATCTTAGTATAGCTCAATTGGTAGAGCGGAGGATTGTAGGTCCTTAGGTTCCTGGTTCGATTCCGGGTACTGAGATATTTTTATACGAAAGTATAAAAATATCTAAATTCTTATATAATAAATGAAAAGTAAACGTAGCACTAAACGTAGCACTAAACGTATATAATAAATGAAAAGTAAACGTAGCACTAAACGTAGCACTAAACGTAGCACTAAACGTAGCACTAAACGTAGCACTAAACGTAGCACCTATAATGTTCCTAATAAAATAAAATATTTTTATGATATTACGTTAAAGTGTCTTTCACCAGAAAATAAACAGTTTTTAAAAATAAATAAAGATGATCAAATGATAAATGGAAAAGCTTCTATGAAAGAATTAAAAAAAATGCCTTGGATGTTTAAAGTTAATCCTATATGGACATCTGCACCTGATCCATATACTTTTAATTTAACTTTTATAAAGTCTGATAAAGAAAAAGAAATACAAAAACACTTAACCATAAATAATGGAAGTGTTTTTCTTGTTAAAAATTTAAATTTAAATTCATTGGTAAACTAGTTATCAGTTTCCATATTAGTATAATCTGCATCATGATAATATACCAAGTCCGCCATTTCTTTTAATTTTTCTAAGATGTCATTTTTTAGGAGTTGATTGTTAACATTATCAATATATTCATAATAAGCATCAAATGCCATCTTATATTCAGAAAATTCGAAAATATATGATAAAGCATCTTTAGCTAATTGAATTGAATCACTTGAATCTACAATCCATTTATTTTTAAAGTCAATGTCTTCTTCATAAATCATATCTTTCTTATATGTGCTCTGGGTAGTATGATAAATATCTAACAATGAGTCAAATATAATACTTCCATGTAATTTTAAATAGATAGTTTTATAAACAACATCAATTAAAGCATTGATGCTAGTATAAACTACTTCTTTAAAAACAATAGCCATCTTTTAATAATAATAATAGTATAATTATTATTATTCAATTTTATAGGTAAGTCCAGCTTACCATTTTACTCCACTAAACCAGTCTTCTTTTGTTGGTTTAAAACTACCAGTGATTTGTCCATGAGACATTTTTGATACAAAAGAAATTTTTGAATGAATGGTCATGCCATATTTTTTTTTAATATTCCCAACTCTTTCACATTTTGTAGTATCATATACTTCTAAGATATCTTGTGTAATAATATTTATATTAGGATATAGTCCAAATATCATCAAAGATAAAATTCTTTCTTTAATTTTTTCAAAGCAATCATTTTTTGGAATAACTTCTCCATAATCAGAAGAATTTCTAACAAAAGATCTTTTAATAATTTTTGCTAATATAGTATTTGTACCATCTTTTACATTATTAAATTCATAATCTGTAACACCTGGAATAGCAATATCAAATCCCCTATTAGAATATTTGTAACAACGATAAGCCATAGTTTCACTTTGTCGCCATCCAATTGCTAGAATTGTCTTTCTTTTTAAAGATAATATACCACGTGGCGTGCTTATTATATCTTCTCCATTAAATCCAATACAACAAGCATCAATATCAAATCCGTATAATACTTGTTCAATTGAATGATATAGACGAAGAATGATTTGAAAATCGCCACGTTCTGTTACGAATGTAATAGCATTATTTGTTGAAATGATAAAATATTTATAACATGTTTTTTTAACCCATTCGTATAAGTTTGTAATCATTTCTATTGCTACTTTTTCATCTCTTGTAATAATAAATATGTCATAATCACTATCAATAAAATTTTTTTGTTTTTGCATAAGACTTTTAAGAACACATCCACCTGCAACAAATAAATGTCCATTTTCATGAGTCCATGGGAAATCAAAAAATGTAGTTTTAAGTTGTTTTATAGCATAATTAATACTATTATAACTGTTAGTTTGTAAAGTTTTAATTATCTTATAATTATTTATATCTTTTTCTTCTTTAATATCATCTTTAATTTTCTTAGTAAGAATAGGATCGATAACCAGCTCATTTAATGAATTAAATAGTTCTCCTCGTGTCTTTTCGTTTAATTTATTGTTAAATTTATCATTCTTATAATGGGTTACGTAAAAATCAATATTTTTATGTTCATCATTATCCATATCAATATACATTTTTAAAATGAGTAGTTCTATTTCTGAAATGATAAGATCTTTAGATGTCATGTACCAGCGCTGAATTAAATTACTATCTTTTGTAACAAGCATAGGTAATTCAATCTCTCCAATATACTGACAATAATCAAAGAATTTATCAAAATCTTCGACTTCTCCTCTGACTGGTTTTTTTGATTTTGAGATATGATGAAATATCGGAATAAAATCATTTAAACTCAAGTCTACTTTGATTTTATAGTCCTTCTCTATTAAATGTGAGAAAAGAACATTCTTTTCAAAGTAATAGCCTTTTGTGATAAGCTCAGTATCATTAAGCTCAAAATGGATCGTAGACTCATCAAGTGATAAGGACATTGTAATAACTTTTTATTTTTTAGTTAACTAAAAAATATATCAATTTTATGGTTTATTTTACTCATCGGTTACACTCTCATCGGTTACAGACTCATCGGTTACAGACTCCCAATCAATTTCTGTAGTATAGAATTCATCTTCAACTGATTGAATTTCTTCAAAATTGTCAGCTGGGATAATTATTCTCAATTTGAAAATGTCATTTTCCCATGCAGATCCAGTCATTGAAAAACTCATTCACTTTAACTTTTAACTTTTATTTCAATTTAAAACATTTTTATTTAAATCAATTTTAAATGAATAGTGGCATTTTATTAATTGAAAAAATACATTACTATTTATGTTATCAAAAACACTCACATATAAATCTTAAATATATAGACTCCTTCAGAAAACAAAGAAATGTACTGTACCATACTTCACTTATATCAAGAATGTTAAGTAAAGATATAAAAGAATGGTCTATTAATTTAAAAAATCTTGTTTATTTTATAGCATATATACTATGTATAAAATATTTATTAGACATTGAGCTTTTTTATATAAAATCTATATCTGAAATTTTTTATATAAAAATGCCTAAACGTTTAGATTATTATGAATTTTTTTGTTTGACTAGATTAAAATTCGATTTTTCTTTTTTAGAATGTAAGATAGATTCTTGGAATATATATTAAAAAGTATATTTAATTCGTTGATCTGTAGTTAATTCTTTCCACATTTTTCCAATTTTTTTCATGATATATGAATATTTTTTAATTCTACTTTCACTTTTCACTTTTTTATAACAAGAATTTGCAAAATTATTGAAATGTGCTATATGAAAAATATATGTTTGTTCAATCTTAACAAGACGTGTAACTATAGTTTCATTATATTTTTTTTCTTTTTCAAGAAGAATTTCAGATAGACGTTCAATATTTTCTAGCTGTGTATATATATCCAATTTATTTTGTAAAGATTTCTCAGTATAATCAAGTCTTTCTTTCATAGACAGTTTTTTTTTATATTCTTCATCCTCTTCTTCATCATCTTCTTCATCCTCTTCTTCATCCTCTTCTTCATCCTCTTCTTCATCCTCTTCTTCATTCTCTTCTTCATTCTCTTCTTCATCCTCTTCTTCATCCTCTTCTTCATCCTCTTCTTCATCCTCTTCTTCATCATCTTCTTCATCATCTTCTTCATCATCTTCTTCATCCTCTTCTTCATCCTCTTCTTTATCCTCTTCTTCATCCTCTTCTTCTTCTTCATCCTTGTTAACGTCAACGACGTCATCAACGTCATCTTCGTCCTTTTGACATTCAAAATATGTTAAAGTGCATATCATAGAAAATACTACAATGTATAATCCTACAACAATCTCAGTAACATTGATTGAATAAAAAGGTTGGTCGAACTGCAAAAAATTCATTTTCATTTAATTTAATTGTTTAAATGAAATTAAGATATTTATTCAATTTTATCCTTATTTCATTTATAATAATCAGACGGATCAACATAAGAATAAACGAACTATCTCAACAAGGTAGAATAAGACATTAAATTAATAGGGTTAAACCCTTTAATTTATAATTTTTCAACTAGACATTACACTTACAGGTACTTCCTTTACATCACATAAGGAAGATCTTTTACAATATCAAGATCATTTGATATGCTTAAATATAGACCAGAAAATCCAGCATGGTTATACTTATCGTCAAGATTTTTTATCGAAACAACTGTAATTTTTACTAGATTAAGAATTTCTTCTGAGATAGTTTTTGAGACATATGCGTCATGTTTAATTCTACGTAAGAATTCCTCGCTGATATTTGTATATAGCTCCATGATTTGTTGTTCTTCTCTTTTCCGTAGATTAGTCTGATGTCTGACATACAATTTCTGTTTAAATTTTTTATCGTCATATTTTCCTATCAAGTATTTGATACGATCTTCGTCTTCATTAGCACGAAGCAATAGAGCAGGCATAATAACATTTCTGTTATGGACAACTCTTTGATAAAATGACGAAATGACGTTATATAAAAAATCATTATACCTGTTTCTTCTTAACACATGGTGAATATCTACAAATGAAGGAATAGGACCACATTCTCCTTGATATTGTCTATGACGAGTGTCAGTGATTTTACCGTTACGAAGTGCTTCAAAATAATGAGGATTATGAACAACGCCTGATTCAACTAAGCCAGTTTTCCATGAAAATGCTGTATGACATTGAATACAAAACATCTGATCACACCCGTCTGTTTTAAAAATTCGAACTTGGCATTTAGGACAAGGCTTCGTCGTCTTATTTAATTCAATGACAGTTGCGACATCATCTTTGTTGCATTCATGTTCATCTGTTTTAACGCAATGACAGTCTTTACAAATATCGGTTTTACATAAACCGCATTTGTACTTGTCTGATAAAAATCCGCGACAATTCTCGACTGTACATTTCATTGTGAAGATTTTATGTTCTTTACTGATGACTTTTCTGATCAATTGCATGTATTTTATTTGAAGTTCATTCTCTTTGTCAGTTATTTCTTTATCAATCCGTCGTTGTTCTCGGACAAATTGATCTTCGTTTTCATTATTTTTTTTCTTTTCTTCAATATAATATGAAAACCAACCTTTTATTTTTTCTATTTTAACACGTCTATCAGCTTCTTCTTGCAAAGCAGGCAGGTGTGTTTTTTCTTCTTCAAATATAACCTTCTCACACATTTCACGGTATTCTCCATTTAAAAAATACTTGCTGAAATTTTTGTTAAGAAAGTCTTTTGACCATGCAACTTTACATTGCATACAATGAGGTTCGATATTACTCTTGTCAAGAATATACGTCTTCACGCATAATAAGCAGACAGAGAATTTGCAATTACATAAGACTATGGTACGAGTTGTCTTATTAAAAGCTTCGCAACAAACAGAGCAATCTGACATCTTAAGATCTGTATCTCCCTACATATTTCTATGCAATAAAATCAATTTTATGCAATTCGTCTTACCTTGTCTTACCTTGTCTTACCTTGTCTTACCTTGTCTTACCTTGTCTTACCTTGTCTTACCTTGTCTTACCTTGTCTTACCTTGTCTTACCT
>Ga0209107_10001197_pt1 | contig 14468 bp, 7 predicted proteins | sample LakErihyJuly2011_2_FD_187460 | JGI IMG/M metagenome (GOLD analysis project Ga0209107, IMG submission 187460) | Freshwater microbial communities from dead zone in Lake Erie, Canada - CCB hypolimnion July 2011 (SPAdes) (version 2) | ecosystem: Environmental > Aquatic > Freshwater > Lentic >... | reverse complement strand
TCGCAATAAATTATTTTAATATATTATTGTAATAAAATTATTTATATTTTTTTTAAACAATTTTTATTTTATTATATAAAAGGTAAAAATAAATTTTATTTTATTTATGAATTTTTTAATTTGAAAAAATCTTTAACAAAAAAAACAACATATTAATTAAAATTTTATTTAGAAAAACAGGAGACGTTAGAAAAAAATGGATACAAAGTAATTTATAATTTTAATCATAATACCAAAGTTACTTAAAAAATTTGTAAGGATGCCTGAACTTGATGCTTACCAGAAATAATACGGAACAACAAGTAAATAACTAATAATTTATAACTTTAGAACCAAAAAGGCAGACAAATCCTCGATTAAATAGTATCTGAGCACGACCTATTTAAAGTTTAAAATGATGTTTAGTAAATTCTATTCATTAAATTATTAGGAAAATGATTGAAGACAATTTAGAAAAATATTCAGAAGAAAAGGCTATTGGGCTAATCGAAGCTTTGGATAGTTCCGAATAATATTCTTTACTTTAGTAAATATTTTTTAATTTTATATTTCTAGATAATCTTTTAGTAACATCGATAGAGAACCCACTGAACAGGAATTCCTCTAGTCTTAAATTAACAATACCAATAAAGATGATATTGTTAAAATTCTTCTTGATCTTCAAAAATCCTTTATAGAAGAAAGCTTCACTAGAAAAAAAGCTGGACAACATCTTAAAACTGCAAGTCAGCTTAAATAGGAAAGATTACGATATCATGTCCAACATTTAGCTAATACCTTATAATTTCTGATAAAAAAGCAGGATACAAAATTTAAAAAAAGTACCTTGAACAAGTTAATTTAAATGTTCAGTAATTAAAAGATACACCACCTTCTTTTGAGATTATATAGATCTCGACAGTAGAACTTCATGGAAAAACTCAAATAGTTTAACCAAAAATCTTAAAATAAACAATAAGAGTTTGGACTATTATTGTCTAGTATTAAAATTTAACTAGCAATATAGAATAAATAGTGGGCTTTCAATTTACTAAAAAAACGAGTAAGAAAATTACACAAATTGAAAAAAACATTCCTCTTAATGGATTAAAAAAACGCCCATATTTAACATAAATCAATGAAAGTACTGAAAAACTATTGCCTTAAATATCGTAAGCAGGTTTTACCAAAACTAATAATATAATTTTTAACCCTAAAATCCAATAAAATCATGAAAAATCGTTTCAATTTATGGGCTAAAAATCATTCCAAGCTTGTAACCAGAAAGTTTGGGTTTCTAGAAGTACTTATGGTTGCAAAGAGGAATGATAGATTGAGAGACTCTTATTAAAAAATCGTGGTAAAAAGTTTATAAAAATCAATTACAAAAAAATTAAATGTCAGTAAACGATTAAAAGGATAAATTCTTCTTTATTCTCATAAAATCGAAAATAGAATAAATAAAAAGTAAGGTTACCTACGATGGAAGGTCAGATCAAATGATAAATTAATAAAAACATTTGTTGATCACATAGTACTACACACTAGGGCAAATACCTTTTCCTTTCTTTGGAGATTTAGAAACTAAGTGACTGAGAAAACGAAAGCAAAATAAAGAAAGTATCGATCCAGGATTATGTCAATTTTGAAAATTAATCATATCTACAATGCTCTAAGAAAATAGAGAGTTAGATAAGCTTACTGTAAAATTTCATAACTTTTCGCACTTACTGCAAGCAAAAATAGAATTTTGTTTGGTTTTGTTTTTAATATAATGAATATGACCAGTAATAGGAAGAGAACAGGAATATAAAATCTTATACTTTGGAAGATAATGAGAAATAGAATGATCGAGAAAGCCGGGTTCGCTGATAATATCCTTGATAAACTTTTGATCACATCGAAGAAGAGAATTCTGTTGAATAGATTGAACAGATGGAGACTTTCAGCAAGAGATAAATACCTGCGAACAAAACTTTTTTAATATTTTTTAAGTAGTTCAACTGGTAATGCTGTCAATTTTTTGCTTAAATGGTAAAAATTGCCCGATGTTAGACTAATTTTACAATACAGAAATGGAAAATATTTTTTTGACAAGATGGAAAGCCTCATAAACAAAAGATATAGTTTGGTGGAAAAAATTTTTGTGTAAGATACCGAAGAGGCACTAAACCTCAAAGTTCAGTCAATTTAGAACATGTTCGAGGCCTGCACATCCAAGCACATCAAAAGTTTTATATTGTGGAATAATAACACTTATAACTTTAAATAAATCCTTAAATGCAAATTTACAACAAAACTTTTGGAAAACATTTAACGCCAAGCACACGTTAATCTGACTTTACTTCTAGAAAATAGTAAAGATGCTTAACAAAAATGTGCAGTGATTGAAAGAATCATTAAGTAATCTAATGCTGGATTAAGACATCAAATACTGTAATGGAGAAGAAAGGCTCAGCTAAAAAGTGGCGACCAGGAAGTAATTAGAGGATTTGTTCGTAGATTAAAAACCTTCATTCTAGGTAATTAGAAGCAAAAACTTCATGTAGTATTACTCAAGTTTAGTGCTAATAATAGGATAGTAGAGACAATGAAAAATTTTTACAATAATCTTTTAAATACCACTTTTGGAAAGGTTTTGAAACCATTCGAGAAGATCAAAGGTCTACCCCCTCGGTAACAGAAATCCAGAGGAAATATTTTCGAGAGCAGAATAGTTTAGTTTATAAAAAAATCAATAAGAAATAAATCATTTATAACAATAAAAGAGACTTAAGTTAGAGGGATCAATTTTAAAAAGCAACAAATCCGATAAATTGTCTACGCCACATCTTCAAAACAATAAAAAATGTTCAATAATTGGAATAAAAATATAAAGTAGCTCTTAATCATTTTGAAATGCAGAAAAACACAGGATTTTATGTAAAGCGTTGAGAAGTCTATGTAAGAGGGTTATAGACTTATATTTTAATCATAAAGAACCAGTGGGATACTATCAAAAGCTATCTTAAAAATAATCAGCAACTACAACTCAAACATCAATTCAAGCTTCAAGCATTGGCTTAGCCAGGCAAAAATAATTACATCTTAAAATAAGTTCAATAACGAAATAGATTTAAAAGAAAAATAAAAGATGATTACTCGACTCAAGCATTCATTCAATGATTCCGATGTTGCCAATTTAAGGAGAATTATGAATAAATTTTAAATTAACTCAACTCTTACAAAAACTTGTATTAAGTTTTACAGTGGGCTTATTGGGTCTGGCTCAGGCAGGACAATGAGAGGTCTAAATGCTTGGAAAAGTCTCCCTGTACGAATAGAAAATGAAAAACTGACTAAATGCAATAAATTTTAACGAACTCTTATGGATTTTGGGTAGAAAAAAATACGTTTGAGTTTCAATCCTATCAAAGAGTAATCTATAATTGGCAAAACATAAAAAATAAGATAAATCCAGTATTTAATAAGTCTAACCTCCGGCAACTAATCACGTTTCTTCTAAAACTGGTCTAAATCCACAAGTACTAGAATATCAGTTAATAAATGCAGAATGACATCAGATTTTGTCATTCATATTGACAATCTATGTTAAAATAACATAATTAAATTTTTCTACTAATAAAAAGATTAAGAAGTAAAAGTTAAAGCTATTTAACGAATGATTAACTGTGCTCTAGGTAGGTAGAGGATGTATCTCGAGAGGTACCTAGAGAACGTAAAATTATTGAGATTTAATGAATCAATGGATAATTAATCTAAAAGAATGATGACAAAAATGCTTCTCACATTTTTACACAATTCATAAGTCGAAAATTTGAGAAAATCATTACATAAATTCAAAGAGAACAAAATGGTCTAAAAACTAATGCTGATTATCTATAAAAAATTAGGTTAAGCAAGTATCTATAAAGTTGATCGAGCTTATGCAAAAATCAAGTCACTCCCCGATAAAAGAAATGATTCCAACATGGTCCGATGCAATAAATTTTAAAAATAACTTCTGGATATTTATGTGACCAAAATGAGAAAATATTCATTCTCAAATATATTATACGAATATGAAGTAGGTGAAAATTCGAAACGATAAATTGCTAAAGCTATCATAAGCACAACTATAGGGAAGAATGCCAGTATGTTTAACAAATGGGTAAAAACCGTCAATGTTTATTAAAGTATAATCAAATGCAAGTTGACCATATCTTTCATTGGTAAATTGAACGCTTTTATTGTTTAAAATTAAGAAATGATTTTTTCTAATTCTAAAGAATTTAAATTAAAAGAAAAATGTATTTTAAGACTGGTCAAGAACTCTTGCCATAATATCTCTCATATGTTAAAAAAATGGAGTGATTAGGTCCGAATCGATAAAATTAATAGCATGATGTCTCAAGCCTAGAAATAATAGTATGTTTAATCACTAGTTCATTTCGAGAAAAACTCAAGGAGATTGCTTTGTTAAAATATTTTGAAAAAATTTGAAAGTAATTTAAAAAAAGACAAAATTTTTGAAAATTATGCCATGAGATTATTAGGTGCTAAGACAGGAGGTATCGTGAGATTTATTCTCGTCTGGAAACATCTTCCACTTTAAAAAGATTAGTAAATGATAAGAAAAATGAATAAGTACGAAAGAGCTTTATCAAATACTTACTTTAGGAGAATCAAATTTACTATGGATTGTTTCAAAAAAATATCACACAGTTGCAAAGAACTTAAGATCAGAATGTTCCTTTTTATGAACAATTCTATGTTGTCAGTCAACGATCGAAATTTAAACATCGTGATGCTCAAATTCTACAACAATCAGAAGAACATAAACGATGATAAAAATAACAAAAACAAACAAAAACTTAGTATTAATGTCTTTTAATAAAAACTAACACATTTATCCCACTTTTACCTGAATAAAAGTTTTCAGAGTATCAATATAGCCAATAGTTAATCGATAGAAGCCAAGAAATAAATCTTGGAATTATTGATTAGATGTACTCTTGATAAGAGACTTCTGGCCATGCGAAGCTGGAATAAATAAACATTTGAGTATAAAACATTACTAAAATGTCATAAAACTATGAATCTTATATCAGATTTAAATAATACTTTGCTTAAAAACCTGGGTTTCGTATATAAAAATGATTAAGATGTACATCATAAATAAAGATATATACTTACTATGGTGAATAATATCAAAAATATGTAAAAGACATGGCTCAAGACCTGGAGGGAAAATACCTAAATCCTTATCATGTAAGGAAGAATTAGTGATTAGGAGAAAAAGTTTATTATCAAGTAACTAAGTCACTTTGAAATGGTTCAAAGATTAAAAAATGTGAACAGAGTTCTAATGTGTTTCAAAATAAACAGTTCTGTCAAAAATGTTCTAATTAAAGTCTATAATACTTTGAACAATACCTCAGAGGGATAAGCCTATAAGATGGTTTAGTTATTGAAATCTATCCCCGATAGATCAGACTGGGATGCCATCCATAAATAGAACTAATTCTATACTAGATTGTTAAGAATAGCTTCTAAAAAAATCAATCTAGCTTAGAAATAATTTGAAGAAGACAGCTAGAATGCAATTAACACTAAATTTAGACAAACTGAATGGTTGGTTTAAAAGACACTATCTCAACAAAAATCCTTTTTCTTATTTTGGAAACATGAGTGTGACTAATATAAATAAGTTCTCACTATCCGTAAATTACTAGCTCTTTTTGAGCACGTCAATAGCTCTATGCATAACTCAATAAACTTTATCAAAGAAGATAAAAAATAGGAGATTTAGTTGAAAGCTCTCGAAAGACTATTATCAGTTTAACACAAAAATATCTCATAAGATCTAAAAATATGGTCAACAAAGGCTAAACTTTTAACACTATCCAAAAATAGTCTTTTCGATGCCTAAAAATTAAAAATGATGAGTCTTAACATGGCAGTCACACACAAGCATCTTAACAGAATAGTGTTTATAATGGATCAATTTAAACAGAATTACAAAATCCGAATGTACTAGAATAAATTCTTCAAAGCCATATTCGGTTCATCGTTCAAAAAAACAAAAAAAGGTTTTGCGTTTTGGAAAAGCATACCTGATGATAGTAAAAAAAGACAAGGAGTACTCTTTGAAAGAAAATTGAACCATTTCTTAAATAAGCCCATGAAAAATTCTCTACATGAGTTGAAGTAAAAACTATTCGAAGGAGTGATAGCTAAAGACAGTGTATGCTCTGCTATTTTAGAGGTTTGTATGGACAAGAGCAGGAAAATGTTCACCACTCTACACAAAACCGCCAAAAATGATAGACTTATTAGAACGTGCCGTTAAACTACCAACTTCTATCATTTCATAAACAAAACGCTTTTAAACACATGCATCAATAGTGTTTAGAAAGATGATCATAAGACTAAGGTGATCATGAGCGCTCTAAACAGAATCTTTGTTAATACCAGTTAAAATATCCGAAAAAAACTAAAACATTGGTCAAAAATCTCTAAATTGATAGCTTTAGAGGGTTAAATTAACAACGAAACTAAACGATTCATGCTAAAATAATTCGAGTAGTTCACTCATCTGAATAACCACAGACTTTTGCACATGACTGTCTTATAATTCAAAAAAAATAATATATTATAGAAATAAATGTTTAGATTCTTCAAAAATTTAACTAATAGCTCTTAGGGAGGAACTTTAAGGTTTTTTAATAAATGGAATCAACTTCCTAAAATAAGAGATGATCCTCTTATGTAAAAATGTAATAAATTCGAACATGGATTAGTAAGATTAATTACCAAGAACCTTAAAGTAGTTACCAGTAGACTTAATCTTTAATATGTCTAGGGGATTAATGAAAAGAAAAGAGCCTGCAATGTAATGGTTTACATCTGCGGTGACAAACAAAAGAAAGATTTTTCTGCTTGGAAAAATATGACTAGACTTTTCAAAACTATGACTATGGTTCGTTCTTTGACCCATTTTATGTAAGTAGTGAACGATAGATTTACCACAGAGTTAAAAGACGCAATTATGGATGACAAAGACTTGCAAATAAAAATCAAAGCAATCAATAGAATGATACATAAATTTAATCAGGGTATCGTTCAACAGTTTATTGCTTGGAATAAAAAAGCCAAGGTTCTAAAAATTTAGAGCCAACTAGGCGATAAACAAAAAAAGAAAATGATTGAGATGCTTGTCAATTTTGAAGGTTAAAATATCAACAGATCCCTTAAAAAAATACTATCCTCATTCAGGTCTTACAAAAATATCCGTAATGTTCAAAAGAGATTCTTCAACGTTTTACTAAACGGTTCATAAGGTGTTGTTATGAAAGGTTTTAGTAAATGGAAGGAACTACCTACACTCAAAGATGAAGAAAAAGTTCGAAAATGCAACAGATTTTAATCATCTTTGGCTAAAATAGGCAATAAAATGGTGATTTTTAGTTTCCGTTTGTTTAGAAAATACGAGACAGATGGTGTTGACACGAAGCGATCTTGCATCTAGAATTTGGTTTACAAAACACAGTCAGACAACTAACGAATGTTTGATTTCTGGGCTGCTTTCACCATTAACTAAAAGCAAAATATGAAATGTTATGCCAGTCTGCATTTATTTGAAATCACAAATAGTTTAATTCTACATAATTTATCAACTATCATGAAACCCTAAGAATATGATCTCAAGAAAAAATGCATTGATAAATTTGTATTGAAATTTACCAAGAATCTAGTAAGTTAATTAAAGCATTGGAGCGATTAGTCTAAAATTAAAAAAATGCAAAAAGCTTTTTAGGCTTCATAACTAGGAACAAAGTTACAAGAACTCAACCATCAAATAAAAAATGTCCTTCATAATAGCAATCATGAGTAGATACGTGATATTGTCCATAAATTCATGTTTAATAGAAATATCTAGAATATAAAAATAAGAATTTTCAAATATCTACTGGATTCAAAGGGAGGCAATAGTTATAAATTGCTGGCTGCTATCAAAACCTTACCTGCACGTGCATAACCAGGCCCAGCTTAATTATTTGAAGCAAGATTAAGCAAATATATAAAAACTGGTCTCAAAAAATTCATGAATAGGGTATTAGAAGATGATTTATAGGCAAATGCAAACCGTAAAAGAATTTTGGGAGGATTAGTTATAAATATTAATGGAATGTAAGCAAAAATGTTGAAATTCTGGAAAGATTAAACCCATTAATTTTTGGTGCTAAGATAATGCGCTGAAGTGATCAAACTATATGATCACATTACTACCAAGATGAAATCTAATATTAATATGCTATGTGACGATGAAAAATCTTTTATATTGAAGGAGAAAGCATTGATTAGGTTGGTTCATAATACAAATAACACTATGTCCTAGGCCCTAAATGATTGGATGTAGGCATCAAGAGCCATGGCTATTTAGGATCGACTAGGTGATGAAAAAAAGAAATAATGTATTAAAATGTTGACAGAATTCACTGGAAAGTCCATGATTCATAAGTTGAGAAAAACATTGAGACAATTTAAATCCAATAAAGCCATTATAAAATACCAATTTGCATTCTTCAATAAATTAATGCATAAATCTTATGGAGTATAAGTTAAAGCATACAATACTATTAAAAATTTACCTTTACCACTTAACATGGAAGCAAACACTAGAACAAGCAAATTTTAACGTGATTTGTAACGTTTTGCATAGAAAAATCTAAAAAAAACATATGAATAATTCAAAGAAAATTTTGTTAGAGGGGATGTCAACAAAACTAATATAATGAAAAATATAGTTTATGCCACTATGTCAGGCACTAAAAAAGATTTCTTCAAATGGTCCTGTCGAGTCAGGAATTTATAAGCTTTGACCAAAGTAAGGAAAACTATCGATCTTTTTTAAAATATTACGCAAATTTTTGTCCAATAACAGCTTTATTTCATATTTAGCAATGATAAAGATAACAAATTAAAGGAAAATGCAATTAAAAGATTGATATAAAATTCTTATAATACGATTGGAATAGTTCTTAAAAAATGGTAGAATAATGCCCACATTATTATAATCAATATGGCCATGAATTAAGGCTAGAAATAGCTTTGTGGATAATTAATAAGATCGTTTTTATAAAAAAGTTCAGTTGAAGTAACACGAAAATGCTTGAGAAGATTCAGACATAATGCTAAAATTGAAAAAACTAAACTCGCATTTTTTTACTATTTAATGAATAATAAATCTGGTACATCAATTAAGCTTTTCTAAAAGTGGCAAGCTGTTCCTATCAGAAAAGACGACGAAAAAACTAGAAAATGTTACCATTTTTAATCGCAACTCTAAAAATATGCCACTTGGAAAATTAAAAAATCCTTCAATTGCTTTACATAGAATTATAATGATGGAATATCTGTTAAAACCAGAACAGCTTCCATTCTTATTTCACAAACAGTTGGCAAAGGAGCCACTCTCGTCAAGAAATGGTAAAATGATACAAGAAACCACAAACAATTGCTAAAATGCAAACACTTGATGGATTTTTGTGGAGTAGTAGAGAAATCTCTTTTAACAACAGTAATTGTCCCGTTAAGATTCAATTAATAGTCTGCTGTTATGAATAAATGTCTTGATTAAATTTTCAATAATCATATATGTAATATGGCAAAATGCATTAGTTTATGGAAGTAAGCTGTAATTGCCGCTAAAATGAGCGATTAATAGAAAAAAGATTTTATAAAACAACTAGATTCACACATGGGATCCTCTATGGTTAAAAAACTTAAAATTGTCAATAAAAAATTCTTCATTAATCTTAGAATGAGAGAAATATAGACAAATTTCTATTAAAAGCTTCTTACAATGGGTATAGGAAAAAATTATAAAGTTTTAGAAAAACTTAAAACTCTTCCAGTGAGAAAAGATGATTATTCTATTAACAGGGCTAATATATTTGAAAGGAATATGGTCCATTTCTTTAAAAAATATATTATAATTGCCTAAGCCAAATTAAGAATTAACCTAGCCCAAGGAGTAAATGCTAAATCTTCAATTTGTAAAGATTTAGTAGTAAAAAGTATGAAAAAAGATAAACAATTCTTCATCAAATGGTCCAATATGACTAAAAGATTGAAATAGATTCAAATGTGTCGAAAAACTCAAGAGTTTATGGAAATTGTACTAACATAATGTAAACTAAATACCGAGGTAATCTATCAAAACCAAAAGGAAATCGCACTTAAATACAAAATGCTAGATATTCTTATCAGAAATTAATATTCTAAAATAAATAATTACTTAGTGAGATGGAATAGAATCTAGAAATTAATATTCTTAGCCAGCAAAATTGATCTCTAAAAAAAGAAGCTTATGATTAATCATCTATAGAAATTCCTACACAAAAACGGGATTACTTAGTAACGAATTGTCATGAGAAAGTTCTTGAAAAATTCCAATATTACAAAATATTAACTCCATTTCTTCGGTAAATTAATGGAAGGTGGCTCAGGAAAAGTTAATAAATAATTCCAAACTTGGAAAGGACTTCCAGTATTAAGGGACGGAGATAAAATTAGGAAATGCAATAAATTCTAACATTTATTAAGCGCTTTTGCTACCAAATAATTGAGACTGGCCTTTGCTTAGAAAGAAGCAATCAGACTTGAAGGAAAATTGAGGAAGGAAAGGAATACGAGTACAATCGTCTACGTAACTATGGGTGGTTAAAAAAAATATTTCACAAATTGGCACCATATAACACTAAATTTAAACCAATTAGTAAAGGTCAGAAGCACTATTAATTGGATGGAAGTTTTAAACACTAAATGTATCGAAAACCTACATTTTATTGGTAAAAATGAGCATCAAAAGGTCTTGACCAAAGCTTTCAAAACTCTGATAGTAAATTAAACATCAAAATTTAGATTTTATTTCAAAATATACTATGATAAAATTAAGCAGAAAATACTTCAATCCCGATTAAGTGATGATAAGACAAGAACTATGATCCAAAAACTTTCATATTGTTACAAGAATAATAAATTTATTATTATCAAATCCCTGTTGGCCAAGTTTTCTTTATTGAGAAAAGTGTAAATAATCCACACCAATTTCTTTAGAACACTTCTAGAAAAAGGTGCTGGAAAGATCTCATTAGGTTTTACTGCTTGGAAAAATATGCCACTATAAAAGGATGATACAAAAATTAGAAGAGCCAATAAAATGGAAAGAATATTGAGCCATTTAGTTACAAAATGTCTAAAAGTGAATGCAGGAATGTTACAAAAACAATATGAAGAAGGAATTTCAACAAAATAAAAACTTGTTTCTGAATTAGTTTGGATAACAAAGGGCAAGAATGTAAAGTTCATTAAGACCTGGTTCATGTCCACACTATAAACAATATAATCAAGATAATGCAAGGCCACTATGGATTTATTCGAAAATATTAATAAATTGTTAAGTATAAATGTATTTTAGAATTTGAATATTGACCTTAACGGCGAAAAAAAATTAAATGTCCTATAAACTTTAGCCAAAAAAACCGGAAATAAACTATCATAGTATATTTAAAAATGGAATGCAACAGTAAAGGTCATTGACATTTAAGATAATCTAAATTTACATTTATAAAATAGTGAAAAGTAAAATATGATCAGAATGCTTAAATTTTTCCTAAATAATTGCGTAAATGGCAAACTGCAAGAGATCTTACAAAAGTTCAAAAAAAATGAAATTATAAGGAGAAATTAAAATAAGTTTTGGAACAATGTCCTAGCTTGCTCTTATGGAAAAAGTTTAAATTTGCATAAAAAATGGCAGTTTTTGCCATAACTAAAAGATCTTGCTAAAATTAAAAAAACTCAAGGTTTCTAAAAGAGATTGTAAGATTACATGCAAAAGAAACTAGACAAGTCATCTTTTGGAAGCCTCAAAGAACTTTTCATGAATGGCTACGGTTAAAAGGTTGCGATGACCAAATACATAGTTTCACAGACTCTCAGTTATTAAAATAAAATTTTTATTAAATGGTATCGATTCACTGATGATTGGAAGAATACTATAAAGACAAAAATGGTTGTCGATCTTTACAAACACCTGGAGAAGTCTTTAGAAATAAATATAAGATCTGTAATATTTGACTCTTAGGATTAAATAATTAACAATAAAAAGATTGCTGTTATTAAAAAACTGTAAAGTAAATTCACTAATGCCCTCCTTTATTCCTATTACGAATGGAAAAGAGTCAACATTAACTATAATGTGGTCTATCACAAAACTAAAATTACAAATTTTATTAAAATGTTAGAGAATAAGAGCAAAGATCATCATGAATAAGCTTTACATTTAATTAAATTGAGATCAGAAAGCGAAATGGCAAGAGCCTACAGTGAACTTCTATGGGGTTGTAGACTTTCTGACACGGAGCTTGAACATTAAGCCAGACTAATTAACCTCAACGAGAAGTTTAAACACATCCATTAATTAGCCACACTCTTTGATAACAAATTAAGGATCAATACCTCTTTGGCATTTAGAAAAATAGAAGGAAATCAACATGCCATCAGAATATTCAAATAATCTCTATAAAATCTCAAAATTTATTCAGAGTAAAGATTACAACGAAATTTCAGAAAATGGTAGAGAAAATGCTTAGAAATCAAATATTAAAATTCCTTAGGTGATAATAAAAATTTAACTAAGGGAGGTTTAGTTGTATTCTTGCTTAAAAAAACAGTATACAAGAATCTCAAATTAGCAATAAATTAGATTAAATAAAATAGAAGCTTAAAGGCCTAGGCTTTGATTTTTAGATTCACTCATATTTTATCAAAAATTAATAAAGTAAGAATTTAAAACACCCTACATGTACTAAAAAGGAACCATAGATGGTTAAATAACGCTAAGAAAGGAGAATATACTATAAGAAAAGTATTTTTGAATAGATAAAGGGATGTCTTTTATTCAATTTTATTCCCATAAAAGAAAGCTTTCAAAATAGATGGAATTATAATTACTTTAGTGAAAATTTTGAAAAAATATCAGAATAAACAAAAAAGAGCCTTTTTCACTGGAGTTACTCACCGGGATTCTAGAGTTAATTAATTAGTAAAAGTCTTATAAAAATTCCATAAACATTTATAAAAATATTTCTTTGAGGGAAATCAGGTTCTGAAAGCCAAATTAAAAATGAAGAACAAATATAAATCTTTATAGGTCATCGAAAAAATAAATAATATCTAGGAAAATAAATTGTAATTATATTATTTTAAATTATTAGAAAAAAATAATCTATGAATTTATGGGTCAGCTTCAGAAACGAACCTAGTAATACCTGGCTCAAAAAAGTTATTGACGGAATCACCAAAAATCCTATAATCAGTATATAAGTCGCTCTCTTCAGGATGAAAGACTTCGCAATTAGAAAGGAAAAACAAAAAACTCTTCTTTCCTCAGCAAAAAAGACTCCAGTTAAGGGTAAAGCCCCATTAGCTCCTTAAGCCCAGCCAATTCTTACAGTACAATCGTCATTTTCATCATCTCCAACTAAAATAGTATCCGCAAAAGATAAGCTAAGAGAAAAATAAATTAGAATTAAACTTTTTGCTAATATTTTCAAGAAGATGATCAATAAGAGACTAAAGTGTCCTTTACAATTATTATACTAATTATAATAAAGTAATGATTTGGGAAGACGCCTTAGTATGATTTCACATAAATAGTCTCCAAATGATAAAAATCAATCAATTAGAAATGACCTTATAGCACTTAATTAATCCCCTAAGAAATAAATGACGTCACTTGCCCTAAACAAGATACTCGCCGCTACTAGGCTACTTAGTCTGATCTAATCGAAGATCACTAAGACTAAGCTACAAAGTTTAACTAAAATAAAAGTATATATTATTTAATTATTTATTAGATTTTAGCTGTAAATAATAAGAAAGAGAAGGATAATAAAAAGCCAGCCAACATCAAAAGTTCCCCTTAAGAAGACTAGGAATTGATCAAATAGGCTGAAAAAATGAGAAATGAAAATAATATAATAAAAAGAGATTTATCACAGAAAGATAAGGAGCTTGATGAAGCACTTGATAGTATCACAGTACTAAATACCAGAATTAATTTAATGATTACAATTAAATTTATGAATATTGTCGAAAGATATTAAGAATCGTTAACGTATACTGGGTTTAGAAAATTGGCTGATAATGCGTTCGAACCTAAAATTTATGAGGAATTATCATCGATATTATTAAAAGGTTCTCATAGCTAAAGTGAAAGAGAATGATAAATTTATCTTATTTGTTATATTATTTTCTTTAAAATTTTATTTTTTTTAATAAAATAAATAAAATTTTATTTTCAAATAAATTTTTAATTTTATTTTATATAATTATTTTAAAATAATTTTTTTATTTAATAGTTTTTAATTTTAGATAAATTATTACATAATTTATATAAAAATTTCTTAAATTATAATATGTGATATTTTAAATTTTTT
>Ga0209107_10001196_pt1 | contig 14471 bp, 10 predicted proteins | sample LakErihyJuly2011_2_FD_187460 | JGI IMG/M metagenome (GOLD analysis project Ga0209107, IMG submission 187460) | Freshwater microbial communities from dead zone in Lake Erie, Canada - CCB hypolimnion July 2011 (SPAdes) (version 2) | ecosystem: Environmental > Aquatic > Freshwater > Lentic >... | reverse complement strand
ATATGGATAAATTATACTAAAGGTAGTATTTTGTCTAGCACTCGAAAAAGTGTAAAAACTATTTGAAAACTCAAGAGAAGTAACCTCTACAGAATACACATTTTTGTACTGGCGGGATGTTCTATACAAAAAACTATTTCCCAATTGTACATTTGCTTTAGATAATTCAACATACTGCGTAGAATTACCAGCACAATTTGTTCCTAAGTTAATTACAGGGGCAATTTTTTCACGAAATCCGCCATCAATGCTAAGAACATTCATTCGAAAAATACTATCCTTTTTCACACTCGCAAGCGCGTCACCACTTGCAGCTTTTTGGGGTTTAATAACATGCTCGGGCTTTCCACGGTCACCATGAAACTTATTAAATGCTTCTTTATCATCTAATTCATTATCCGAATAGTCAAACTCTTCATAACCAAGCTGAGTTTCATCATCATATTCTGTCTGATGAACTAATACATTCTTTACATTTTCGTCATATACTTCAGCCAAGAGTTGCTGATATGTCTGCTCCATTTAATATGTTAATTTCAATTTATGTAAGTAAATAGAACATGGCATTGGCTGCTAGCGCATATTTAATTCAGAGAAGACTTGGCAATGATTTGTGCGGAAAAACAGGTCCACAGGGTCCACAGGGTCCACAAGGACCTCAGGGTATTTCAACCGGTGCAATTTATTACAATATACTTGGTGGTCCAGGAGGACCTTTAGTTCCCAGCAATACTTACACACTATCGAAAGTTCCTGGTCTTAATCCTCCTACGATATCTCCTAATCCCGCATATGGAGGATTATATTCGGGATACTTTACAGAAATAGTTGGACCATCTCCCGCAGGAGATACCCTGATTGCCGAGTTTACAACAATTCCGGGCGATCCTAATATCGGGTTTATTCCTCCCGGAGCTTGGAATTTTTCTATAGATGTTTATAATTTTGTTCAATCAGGAGCAACAACAAATACGACATCAATTCCTACAGTTGGAATTAATGGACAAATTTATGCAATTATATCAAGACTACTTGCAGATAATAGTCTTATTCAAATATCTTCAAATATAAATAGAGCATTCGGATTTGACGGAATATCTGATAATGTAGTTAATTTTTCAGTTCCAATTCCCGATAGTGTTGTTCTATCTGTTACAGATAGAATACGCGTAAGTTTTTATATTATTGGACCAATTGCTGCCGGAAATGTTGCACAGTTTTGGACTGAGGGAAATTCCGTTAGTCAAATAGTTACAACACTTTCTCCGCAACAGGGACCTACTGGACCTACTGGAGATAGTGGACCTACTGGACCTACTGGAGCTAGTGGACCTACTGGCGCTCAAGGAATACCCGGAAATCAGGGACCACAAGGACCACAAGGACCACAAGGTCCATATCCTGCAGGTATTCAATCATCTGGCGATGTAGCTATCAATGGAGTATATTCAAATGTGCCATCCGCTAATCAAGGTGTTTCATTGTATGTTTTTGGTGACACAGTAATATCAAATTCTCTTGGAGTTGGCACAGATATTGAAGCAGGTGCAACTGTATATGCAACAGGGTTTGCAACACAGTCTGATGAAAAAATTAAAGAAAACATAGTGAGCGCGAGAAAAACATATATAGATGATTTAACAGCCCTTAGAGTTGTTAACTACAACTATATTAGCGACTCCACTAAATCAAAAAAATTGGGATTCATTGCTCAGGAAGTTGAAAAGGTATTTCCAACTGTTGTTGCTAAAAACAAAGGTATCAAAAGCATTTCTTATTCGGCATTAATTCCTATGTTAGTTTCCGCAGTTCAATCTTTAAAACAAGAAGTAGATACACTTAAAACTTTAGTAAGTTCAACTCGCTCAACCACATCCTCTTAGGAGTCTGGGCCTCTAAGTCAACAATCTTCTGCTTTAGGTCAACCAAGTCCTTCTCATGCTTCTGCGCATGCTTGAGAGTGAGTGATACAATAGGAAGGTTCATTAGATAGTCAAACGAGTCTTTAATTTTTACAAACTTCTGCTGCGTAAGTAGCTCATCGCACTTCTCAGAAGTCTGACGACGTAGGTCAGGAACAGGTGTATTCTCACACTGTTGCTTAATAAATCGCACTACATTCTCATGGTACGGCAACTTGTCTCGAAGCTCTTTGAGTAGAAACTCACGGCGCTTTGCATACAACTCAAGGCGTACACATACAAACTCATTTAATATTGCATTCGGAGAATCATACTTCTTGATAATACACCGACTATCAAACGCATGCATATTAGTAAGCTTAATCTTCTCAGTCATCAGCTTCTCAATCGCGGGAACACCACCAGTTCCAATCTTTACCTTAACGAGAACATCTGTATCTGTAGAAGTATCCGTGTAATCTCGAATCGTGCCATCGGTGCACAACTTGTCTAGTGTCTCACGAAAGTCAGACGTCCACGTGCCAATTGGAAGCTCGGTAATAGTCGCAGTGTCACCCTCCATTTTCCAGACACCCTCAACAATATAATCCTGCTTATCCATCTTAGTAATTTTACCCTTGAACCCCCTAGTCCACGGGGCAAACTCACGGTCCAATCCAGTACCCTTCTCGAGCCACTGAATAATTGCACTCTTCAACTCGGCAGGATTGAATGATGGCACGAATGTTGAGTAGCCAGTACCAATGCCACGTGAGCCATTTACCAACAGCATCGGAAGCACAGGTGCATACCACTCAGGCTCTACCGGCGTACCATCGTCATCTCGATACTTGAGAACATCAAAGTCGTCAGAAGGCACGAGTTGAGAAACATATAGTTGTAGATATGTGTGAATATAACGAGGAGATGCAGAATCCTTACCTCCTTGTAGACGAGTACCAAATTGTCCTTGAGGAACCAACCATGCTAGATTGTTAGAACCAACGAAGTCTTGGGCCATACCAACAATCGCATCATTTAGCGAAGCTTCGCCGTGATGATAGCCAGAGTGCTCAGACACATAACCAGCAAACTGAGCAACTCGAATCTCCGACTTGAGATTTCTCTTGAATGCAGAGTAGAGAATCTTACGTTGCGACGTCTTCAGTCCGTCCATCATATTTGGAATACTGCGCTCCAAATTGTAGTTTGAGAAGTGAATCAAGTCGCGGTTCACAAACTCCTCGTACATAAGATTATCGCCAGGCTTTGCATTAACAATCTCCGAACGGTCATATGTCTTCAGCCAGTCCTTGCGATTATCTGCCTTTGCCTTATTGAATGCCAAGTCGATAGATGCATCTGATGAGTCACCCGAATAGGTATAATTTACAATATTCAGATTCTTGAAATACTCCTTTGCCTCATCACGAGTTGAAGTGCCCAATCCCTTATAGTACTTGACCTTCCAGCCCTTGGACGCATCTGTCTTGCGCCACTCTTCATACTCATACTGAGTGTAGAACGACTTGTGAAGCTTACCCTTATCTGCCTTCACAATTGGAGTAGCCATGTACGTAATGAACCCCGGAATCTTAATTAGCTCATGCCACAGCTCATGAAACATATTGATGAGAAGCCCGCGAATATGAGAGCCATCATAATCCTGGTCTGTCATAATAAGAACCCTGCCGTATCGTAGAGAGCGAACATCAGCATATTTCTTACCAGACTCGAGACCAATAATCTTCTTTAGATTGGCAATCTCCTCAGTAGCCTCCACCTTTTTTGCAGAGATGTCTTTTACGTTGAGAAGCTTACCCTTTAGAGGGAAGACTCCATAGTACTTTCTCTGCTCCTGAGAGAGACCACTGATTGCCATCGCCTTCGCTGAGTCTCCCTCTGTAAGAATCAGAACACACTCGTGACTCTTAGCAGTTCCAGCATATACAGCATCATCCAGCTTTGGTAGGCCACTCAGTTTCGACTGCTTCTTTCCATCAGTCTTCTTCATATCTTTTGCATCCTTGGCATCCTGTGCCTCCAGAACCTTATCTACAATACTGAGTTTAGTAATTACTTTCTTGAGAAAAGCATCATTTAGCTTACACGATACCTTAGAAGTAAGAACTTCCTTAGTTTGAGAGCTGAAGGATGGATTCTCAACAGAGCAGTGAATAAACACTGCAAGAGAATCTCGAACTAGCGCGGGTTTAACTTTAATCTTCTTCTTTGTCTCTAGATATGTAAGAATATGGGATACAATCTGATTCGTAATCTCATCCACATGTTTTCCGCTGCGAGTCCAAATACCGTTGACAAAGGAAACATTAAAAGCCTTGTCAGTCGAGTCAGCAATTGCAATCTCCCATCCGGGCTGCACTATTTCTGTGAGGACAGTTGCATTGCTCGGCAGATACCAGGAAGCATAACTTGCAAGTCCTCGAAACTTAAGTACTGTGTCAGACCATGTAACCCTAACGTCCTTACCAACTGTCATTGCAAGGTCGTAGACGCGCCGCTCAATAACCTTAAGTAGTCCATCTGGAATCTTGTTATCCTTCCATCCAAAGCGAGCAAAATCAGGGGTCCATTCTAGCTCAACATAAGGTTTCATCTTGCACGGCTTTAAAGTCGGCATTCCAATCACCGACATGTTATTTTCAAATGTTTGTGTGTATTTCATCTGACGTTTGTCATCAACGATAGTTAGCAGCAATTTCTTTGCAAAGATGTTGACAAGCTTGACGCCATAGCCATTCTTACCACCTACCAGCTTCTTCTCGGTCTTATCATAGTTTGTAGATGTCAATAGCTCACCGAAAATCATCTGAGGAATATAGACGCCATACTCTGGATGCTTATCTACGTCAATCGACTCTCCGTCATTCTTGATAACAATCGTGCTACCATCCACAACGGATATCTCAATATGTTTTACTGGATTGTTTGACCCTTTCTGCTTAAGACGAATAACATGATCGTGTGCATTGACGAGAAGCTCGTCAATGAGCTTGTAGAACCCAGGATTAAAGTTTGAAATTGATGTTTCTACAAATGCCTCTCCATTGACAACAAACAAATCCTCAGTTGTATTTTCAATTGAACCGATATAGGTATCTGGTAGAGAGAGAATATGCTCTCGATGCGTGTGTTTGCGATATTGCTTTGATAGATCTGCCATTTTTACTAGTATAATAACTGTCAAACTTGACATGTTTAGATTCGTTTTATATGGAGTAGTTTTAACGTTTTAAACATATTTACACTAAATGCCTCCGCGAAAAACAAAAATAACAAAAGAGACTTCTGTGGTTAATGAAACACCTGTCGTATTTTTTCTACGAATAGGCGAGGAAGAGGGAAAAACAATTGTTCCTGCAGATGAAGCTGTCGTTTCTTATGCAGATATTCTAAATACAGTTGAGGTTTCTCATGTTGCAGAAAGATTTAATACAGACCTTCTAAAGTCAGTTTTAGATAACATGTCTGGAGACAGATATAATCCGCAGACAGCCTGCTTTTGGTGTTGTCACCAATTTGGATGGAATGCGTGTATTCTTCCTAAATCATATGATGCGTATAAAAATGTGTATAAAGCTGAAGGAAATTTCTGCTCCCCTGAGTGCGCTTTAGCATATTGTTATTCAGATAATCGAATTTCTGATTCAACAAAGTGGACACAGCATGCTCTTCTTGGAAAGATTTATTCTGACCTTTACAAGACTCGTGTTTTATCCCCGGCACCTCCTCGTACCCTGCTTCGTATGTTTGGCGGTGCTCTAGATATTGAACAATATCGTCAATATACTGCAGGTTCAAACGATATAGTGTTATCTGACCTTCCACCAGTTCGACTACAATTTCCTTCTATGAATGTTCAAGGACCACTTCGTGATATCAAAAAATATGTATCACTATCTACTGATGTGGTAGAAAAGGCAAGTGAACAGCTTCGCCTTAAGCGCTCCAAGCCAACAAATTCAAATGTTCAAACATTAGATATGTGTATTATTGGAAAAAATCGTTAATGCTTGCGTCTCGTTTTCCGGGCTTTTTTACCCTTACCTTTTCCCTTACGTGTCTTTTTACCACGCCCAAGAAGCTTTTTGTATAAAAAGGTATTTCCTTCTATATTTTCTCGCTCGCGCTTCTCTTCCGGAGTCTCTTTGATGTTAATGATAACGTCACCGTTTTCTCTAGCAGTGCTTGAAGAGCGTGAGCTTGGTTTTGACATACCTTCTTCCGCAAGCTGCTCCGGAGAAGCAATCTCTGCGAATGGGTTAGGTCCTTTAAATCTTGAAACTGGTTTTAGAGCAGCCATTTATATAGATTATGCATAATTTTAATAAATGCTTTCGTTTGTCAAGTCATTCTGTAAAACGCGAGCAACACCTATTTGTTGCACAATTGAATGTGAACGCAATATTCCTCAAAATACATCAAAAAGTACAATATCTGTTAACAACACTCGTATGGATGCAATTATTAGCTATATTACGACACTCCCACTTTTACAAAATATTTTATGCATGAATCATCCCGAGTATCTACCATACGAATTTGAGCCTATTCTGTTGGAGCCTGATTTATACTTTCAACTTTTAGAACTAAAACATAATGATGAGCAGGTGGAAATAATTCGCTTCAAAATTTTTTGTTATGAACATGACATTCGTTATCTTCAGACATTTGTCGACCGCTGTAATATTGATTATGAACGCCGTATTGCAAATAAGCTTGGTACTTCACTATACTATTTTGACATGATGACAAACTCAAAAAGTAAAAGCAGAGGAACACAAAATCCTCTGCCAAATACACATCTAGTATACACAAAGCATAAGTTTTATACAACTCGTACATTTGACAACGTATTTTTTGAGCAACGACAGAATGTAAAGAATCATGTAAATTTCTTTTTGAATCGTCGTGATTGGTATGAGAAGAAGGGTATTCCATATACACTTGGATTTCTATTTCATGGTGGACCTGGAACTGGTAAAACATCTTCTGTAAAAGCAATTGCAAATACCGCGCGTCGTCATATAATTAATGTTCAGCTATCTGATATCAAAACAAAGGCACAGCTGCGTCATCTTTTTTTCAACGAGGAAATTCATGTATTTAATGGAAATGTTACAGAACGATTTACAATTCCAGTTCATGAGCGTCTCTATGTCATTGAAGATATTGACGCGATGGGCGATGCAGTTCTTCGTCGTGAATGGAAAAAGCCTACATCGAGTGTAGAGGATAAGCCAAAGAAGACAGGAGACCCCTGGCTTGATGTTGTAGATGAGGATTCAAAAGAGGTTATTGACTTATCATTCTTACTCAATCTATTAGATGGAACACTTGAATCCTCTGGTAGAATTATTGCAATTTCATCTAACTTTCCTGAGCGTATTGACCGAGCATTAATTAGACCAGGTCGTATTGATATGATTATCGAATTCAAGAAATGTAACTCAGCTATTTTAGATGAAATGGTCACTAGTTTTTACGATAAAAAAATGCCAGGACTAATATGTGAAGATTACAAATGGAGTCCAGCAGAAGTAAATCAAATTCTATTTCGTAATTTTGAGCAACCTGAAAATGCAGTCCACGAATTAAATGAGCTGCAGCCTAAGGATTTGTATGGGTTTGACCTTCTTGAAAGTGATGCAGAAATGAGCTATGAACGTTATTCTAAGGCGAATAACACGCCTTTGCAAGCCGAATAATATTTTGGCAATATTTCCATACACTTTCCTTTGAAGCATCACTCATATTTGCGACATACTGTTTTAGCTTTTCGAAAATATTCATATCCTTAATGAATTCACTGTATTCTGAAAAATCAGTGTCAATAAAAAACTTCTCATCGCGTGCCATAATTTTATCTTCGTACTTGTTCGTATTTTCGTAGATATACTTTGCCAACATTGAAGGATTTGTTGACCTGAGGAGTCTTACACTTGTTGAACACATTGAAAAATCAATATCTTCAGGATACATCTCAGACAGCTCCGTGAGAAATGAAGTAAATTGGTCAAACAATGCAGTCATTAGCATGGGTTTTGAAGCCATTTGTATTTTATTACTGCTTTATGTTAAAGTTACTTGCGCTCAACACCACCAAATTCTTTTTCACGTTGTAATGTCATGGCCTCCATACGAGATGCGACGTCATTATTTCCACCTGTTTTACTCTTTATAGTATTTTCAGTTGCCGGCTCTGTCGATGCACCTCCAGTAGGAACATAGTCTAGAAACGTCCACATGCTTCCACCGCTTGAAGTTGATTGACCTGGGTTATCCCAACTAGAATATGATTCGCTTAATTTACTACTTCCTTCGAATCCCCACGGGCTATATTCTCCGGGAGCAGTTGGAGCTCCACCTTGAGCAATTTGAGGTGCAGTTGGAAGTTCCTTGCGTGAATTTGTAGGTTTTGCAATATATCCAAAAATATCTTTTCCAATGATGATCTCTTTTGTCTCAGGGACGTATATTGTTGGAACTTTCTTAAGAAAAGAGGGAATCTGGTCTCTTGGAAGACTTTCCACTAGAATAAACTTATATAATCCAGCCTTGTTCAGACCTTTAATTGTTTCAATAATCTGCTTCGAGTTCGGACATCTTTCACTATAGAAAAGATATGGTTGTGACATGTTATTCACTTTTCACGAAAAAAACGGATGAAACATTAACGAAATAAAGACAATAGTAAAATGGCAAGTATTCAGAATCTCAAGGTTTCCAAGAATGGGTTTGAGCTTGATTGTGAGCTTCTTGACTTTCCAGTGTCTTTCTGCAATGGACTTCGACGTGTTCTCCTTGGAGGTATTCCGACAGTAGTAGTCCGCGATGTTAAGATTCTCGAAAATACTACTCAACTACCACATGAGATGCTCAAGCATCGTATGGAAATGCTTCCGGTTAATGTTATGACAACTGACTCAACAACTATCAAGGATGGTAAACTTTCTTTAACTATTCAAGCTATTGATGCAAGAAATGTTACAACGGATGACTTTGTTACCAGTCCTGCAAATCTTATCATGAAGGACCGTGACCTTGATACTCCACTTCTCTTTCTTAAGATGCGTAAGGGAGAAGCGGTTCATATCGAAGGCCGTCTTGCTCTTGAGAATGACCAGGTTTCACAGGTATGTACGGCTACCACAGGATGGCATGTTGACCCGGAGCTAGCAAAAGAAGCTCGTAAGGCATACTTGGAAGGTGGCAATGATGTTCGTATCTTTGATAATTCACTTATTCAGCGCTACTATTCACGTGACGAAAGTGGAAGGCCAAATTGGATTGACCTAAGTGTAGAGAGTGTTGGTGTCGTAAAGTCAAAGGATATTCTACTAATGGGAATTACTCTGCTTCGCAAGCAGATTGATGACTACATTAAGGAAGCTGTTAACAACATTCAAAAAGAGTCGGATGAAGGTACTTATTCAATTAGTCTTGAGCGTGGAGGTCATACGGTTGGATATCTTATGCAGGAGGTGATTTATGCAGACGCAAATGTAAATTTTGTGTCATACGATATTCCTCACCCTCTTAAAAAGACTATGATTCTGCGATTTAATACCACTAAAAAGCCAGATTCTATTCTAAAGACTGCGCACTCTACAATTGAGGAATATTGCTCGGTTGTAGAAAAGGGTCTATAGAATAACAATGGAAGCAGGATTTATATATTTTGACCCTGCAAGTGAATTCGAAGTTATTGAAAATATAGATTTCGAAGAGGAAATATCAAGACCAGAGTCACTACGATTTTTTACTCTTGATGAGCAACTTTCCGACTATTTTGACAAAGTTCTTCCTAAAAAAGGTAAGATTACAGCATTTGAATATAATAAGATTTCACAAGAAGTTGACCGTCTACGTGATATCTATGAGAATATAATTACTGTAACCGACAGTGACTATACAGTGGACCTATCAAGAAAAGAAGTTCTTGTAGATTGGGTGAAGCCCATTTATTCGGATATAGAGCTAGCAACTTATTCCTATGCAGCTGACTGGATTCCTTTGTATAAGCCAGGATTACGCACTACACCTAATTATTACCCACGTATGTTAAGTGCTTTACCAAAACCATATAAAACAACTGGAAGTCAAGGCGTTTCATACACAAGTGGTGGAATTCTTGTTGATGATGATGGAAAGAATGCGCTACATACTCTGCCAACGTATATGCGTACAAAGGGAGTTATTCATGAAGACGGCTCATTCAGTGTTGTAAAAATACCTATAGCAAATACTGCGGATGATGTAAAGGTAAAAGGGTTTTATATTGAGAAACGTGCTACAGATATTCCAAATCCACTACCAAATCACCCATTTCTTTCATCAAATGAACCTTCGAAGTTTATCACAGATGAGCCACTTACTCGAGTTTTTCCAACAATTGAAGCTATTATGACACATGGTGTTCCCAAGACGTCAGATCCCTACATCGAAGGTAAGAAGTTTCTAAAGGTTTATGATGTTAAGCTTTCTTCAATTCATTGGAATTTATGGAAAGAAACATTTCCACCAGCAGATACTATAAGCGTTACTCCTACTGTAGCTTCGGTAACATTTCCCGCGATTGGTGATGATATTGCCCCATCTAAAAATCTGCAGGATATTTATGTAGAAAAATGGTTTCCTGGCATTGAACCAAGATTTTGGCTTTCTAGACAAGAGGACAACGGCGCTATTGTTGCTAAGATGATTCTTTCAAAGGTAAGCAAATCCGGACTTCTAGTTCCTGCGATTATGAATGAAAAACCAGTAGTACCTTTAACAAAAAGTAGTCCCGATGAATGTTTTGTAATGGATTCATTTGAGTCATTTTTAAGTTCAGGAGTCTATCGTTCTCCGGAATGGAGTATTACTAATTCAGCCATTGATAAAAATAAGCCTATCCCACTGGGACATTGTATTCCAGTATCACAAATTGTTCAAGAGACTGCTGACTTTATAATCGGGAATAAGATTGCGTGGAAGGAAACTACTGATGTGGAGTTATTAAAAGAACATACACAGCTTCTAAAATTCTTTCAGCATCTAGAAACATCTGAAAAGGTTACTACATATGAAAAATATGCAGGACAAGGTCAATCTGATACAAGAAGACAAATTTTAGCTGTTATGAAAGATGAGAATCGCACACCGGTAGACCAAGCAGAAGCAATTGAAAAGATTCTTCGTGGGTCAACTCTTAAGGAAGAAAAATATTTTGACACGGCGGAGTTATTTTTGATTTGCAACCATAGTCTCTCTATTCTAAGGGGAGACCTGGAAACAGAAAAAGATGCATTTTATGACAAGTGGACAGCTATTGATGAGGGATTTCGATGCTGTAAGTTTTGCGGGGAACGAATTAATGCAGATGTATTTACTTCTCAAGATGATTTTGATGAAGAAGGTAATGCGATTAAATCTCACGATGTTCTAGAGTCATCTATATTTCAAGGCGAAACTCATGTAGCAGCATTTGCAAATTCAATTAATAAACTGAAACCTGCGTTTATGTTGGAGAATCCTGGTGAAGCAATTTTATATCTATTAATTTCACTTGTGCAAGTCCTTCCTACAGAATCTCAACTCGTTCCAATTGTTCAGAACATTCGTGAGTTAACAGCAGTTCTTCGAGGAAATAAGAAGATTGAAAAATCGGCAAAGGAGCGTACGGAAGGAATACTTGGGATTGCGGGAATGGTGATTCTTCTTCAAACTCATAACCCATTTTTGATACCTCGTCGTTCATTTGGGTCTAAGATACTCAAACTTACTGGATTTCCTCGTGACACAGATGACATAACGGATTCTCCTACACTTGATATTGTTATTTCAATATTGAAGACAATATTTGAATCATCTCCAAACACATTCAAGGGACCTACAACAACTCTTTTACGGCTTGTTATTTCGAAACCTAAGGAAGTACGTAAGGAATCTGTAGTGTTTCTAAAGCAGGCCGCGCAAAAGTTTAAGACGCAAATTCTCTCTGCAAAAGAAAGATATTCGGAGCCCGTTGAAACAACTATTACTACCCAGCTATCACTTCCAGTTCTAAAACTTGAAAATTTAACATATAAGCCATCCGAGAAAATTGGCAAAGAGGAATCTTCAGCTCTGTGCGATATTCCAATGCCTAAAAGTTATCTAACAGGTCGCTTGCCTCCAAGTCTCACTCATGAGCAAATTATTCTAAGACCAACAAAGGTTTCTGTTACTGCGAAATATGTGACTGTAGAGCAAGTGTCTCCTGAAATTTTAGTATTTAGTGACGCAGAAATACGTCGCAGAGCTGGACTAGGATTTCCCAAATCTGCAAAGTTAGATAAGATAGACGCATTTCTGAAATCAGATACAGATGGTATTGCATATCTTGCTTTACTCAATCGTATTCTTGATATTCTTTCTTTGGAAGGATTCGAACTTGCGCGTATTATGGAATATAGAAGAATGAGTGTATTTTTACAGACCACAACATCCAAATCCCTAGTTCGCGATGCTTCGAGAGGTATTATATATGAATTAATGCAGGAAGTTGTGAAGGATAAGAATAAAACTGGATTATTAAGCGCTTTAAATACAGCTGTGCAAAGAGACTTGGTTTTTAGCATGATTTTAATTACCAAAGAGCAGGCAACTTTACAAGACTCCGACCTTCGTACTCGCGAACGTGAAGTGTTCAAGCAGCGAATGAGACAGATGAATGATACTGAACGTGAAGCAACAAAGATGCTCCTTGATATTGGTATTGCACCGTATATTATCACAAATGAAGACCGTGAAATATTTGCAAAAGAGTATAATTTACCCGACCCGGAATCCGAATATGCTCGGGCAATGCAAGAAGAGGATAGCGATAGGCCGGAAGAAGGATACAATGCTTCGCGCGACGTAGAAGATGATGTTGCAGCAATTGTGAATGGAAATGAGCAGCAAGTTGATTATGGCGACTATGGTGACCGACGTGAAGAAAAAACAGGACGCGACTATGATACAGTGGCTAATTATGACTTTGATGAAGGTTATGGTGTTTAATCAAGTTTCATTTTCTGAACACGATATGAGCGTTTGTTGTATAATGAGAGACGCTCTTGAAACTGACGGCGGAATGCTGGGTCAACAATGTCAATGATGAGCGGGTCAATAAGTCGTTTTGCTTTTTCCGTACGGAGAATTCTTCCAACAATCTGGTCCACATCTGGGCGAGGTGTTGCGATGACAAGAGTATTAAGCTTAGCGACATCAAAGCCCTCCTTACACATAGCGTAAGTTGCAATTAGAATTCTTTTTGACTCACACCATTCTGCTCGTTGTGCTGATTTCACACTACGACCAAGAATACAGGATGTTGCTTGAATATGAGATGGTAGAGAATCGAAGATTACCTTTGTGTGGTCAACTCTATCTGTAAGAACCAAAATTTCACGTTCCGTCTCTTCATATAAATCAGTCAAAATCTCGGTAAGAAGTTTATTTCGCGGAGCATATTCTACAACCTTATTTACCATAAGAGATGTGAACATAACTCCTGCATGGTTATAGATTACATCATTATACGAAGAGTCTGGTGGCTCGAACTCATATACTTCAACATTTACTTTCTCATCTAACTTATCAGATGTATCTGACTTATAAAGTATGGGACCTAGAAACCAATTAATTACATGCATTAATCTATCTTTGCGCTCAGGAGTTGCAGAAAGACCTAACATATGCTTACAGGTTAATTTAGAAATAGCCTGTGAGAATACTTCTGATGCAATATGATGACACTCATCAACAATTAGTAATCCAAATTGCTGAAATGTTTTTACAGGATATTCCTTCATTGAAACACTCTGCAACATAGCAACAACAATATCTTTATTTTCAATATCAATTACTTCGCCTTGAACAGAGCCAATTCTTGCTTTGGGAAGAAATGCTTTGATTCTATCTAGCCACTGGTCTCGTAGAAATGTATTATGAACCAAAACAATCGTACATACTTGAAGAACAGATGCAATATAAAGTCCACATACTGTCTTACCACCTCCTGTTTGTAGAGAAATAATACCATCGCGAGGTGTAGGTTTTAGAAATGAGTTAACAACCTCAAACTGAGAGGGGCGCAGAGATCCTGCAAATTCCCAGTATTTAGAAAGAGTTGGCTCTACATTTCGAGTGGAAGATTTTGGAGGTCCGTATGTTTCAATTCCGTAGTGTTTTGGAACATACATACTATCTTCAGTCTCAAAGTAAACAGGATAGCGCTGAACATACTGGGGTTTTACAAATACAGAAGGAACATAAGGGCGAACTGTGAGTAATCCCTTAAGCTCTTTTAAATTCTTGATGTCTTTCTTAAGCAACTGATACCCATGAATTGTAAGTGCCATTGATAGAAAGCGATTATGTTATTTCGTTAGTCCGTTTTAAACTAACTCATAGTTCTTATAATTTGGAGTTATCCAATTTTCCCCATATTCTTTTGTTAGAAGACGAAGTGTATCTTCTTTTGAAGGAGCGAATGTTTTTGTTCCCAAGTAATCAATTTCGCGAACATTGTCATAATTT